>OCZT010002329.1_pt1 | contig 19656 bp, 16 predicted proteins | sample 1539031 | NCBI WGS metagenome assembly OCZT01 (sample SAMEA3539308, study PRJEB22396) | soil metagenome | biome: tundra; feature: field; material: soil | place: USA | collected 2010-05 | depth 0.15 m | reverse complement strand
TCGATGCGCGTGCACTCTCGCCCACTTGACTTTCACTAATTTGAGTGTATGCTTTGAGCAACTACTTAGTTTAGGAAGAGGGGCCGAATGGCCAAGTCAGGATCCCCCAGCAAGGTCGCGACAGCCGGCACGGAGCGATCGGCGAACACCCGCCAAGCCCTCGTCGATGCCGCCATCGAGACGCTGAAAGAGCACGGTTTCGCAGGTGCCAGTGCCCGAGCGATTTCCGAACGAGCCGGGCTGAACCAGGGACTCGTCTTCTACTATTTCGGCTCAGTAGCCAATCTCCTCCTGGCCGCTCTCGACGCAGTCAGCGATGACCGGATGATCAGGTTCAGCGCAGCGGTCGAGAATGTGACTTCGCCCAATGAACTCATGGACGTAGCTGCACAGATTTTCCGAGAAGACCTCGACACGGGACACGTCACCGTCCTGGTGGAAATGATCGCCGGTGCTTCTTCGACTCCGGGCCTCGGTGCTGAAGTCGCCACTCGCATCGGTCCGTGGTTTACCTTCACGAAGGACGCGATTGACAAGACCTTCGGCGACTCACCGTTCGCCTCGTTGCTACCAGCAGAAGACGTTGCCTACACCATCGTGGCGCTCTTTCTCGGGCTCGAAATGCTCACCCATCTCGATGGCGACCGCGAGCGCGCGCTCACTATCTTCGGTCGCGCTCAGCAACTTGTCACAATGCTCGGAGCCTTCAGCGCATTCGCACCACCAAAGGAGACGCCATGACCACAGAGTCCGCCACTGGACCTAAGTCCGCCCGCGTGAGCGATACCGGCCTGGACGCGGTGACCGGAGGCTTCAGCTATTCGGGCCGAGCCATCGCCACGGCCCTCACCGACTCGGGGCGCCAGGTCCGCACCCTGACCGGACACCCCAACCGGCGACGGGCGGGTCCCCCATTGAGGTTCGTCCACTCGACTTCGACGACCAGATTGGCTTGGTCGCGTCGCTCGAAGGTGTCACCACGCTCTATAACACCTACTGGGTGCGCTTCGCCCATCAGCGGATCGACCACGGCCTGGCCGTGGAGAACTCCCGAGCGCTCTTCCAGGCGGCACGCCGGGCCGGAGTCGAGCGCATCGTGCACGTCAGCATCACGCACCCGAGTGTCGACTCCCCGCTGGCGTACTTTCGAGGTAAGGCCCTCGTCGAGCGCGCCCTCGCCGAGACCGGCGTGTCGTACGCCGTGTTGCGCCCCGCCATCCTCTTTGGCGGCGACGGTGTGCTGCTCAACAACATCGCGTGGCTGCTCCGTCGTCTGCCGGTCTTCGCCATTGGCGGTCGGGGCGACTACCGGATCCGGGCGGTCCACGTCGACGATCTCGTCCAGCTCTGTCTCCAAAAGAGTGCCGAGCGTTTCGACAGCGTGGGCGACGCGGTGGGACCGGAGCGCCCGACGTTCGTTGAACTGGTCAACTCGATCAAGGCCGCCGTCAAGAGCCACTCGTTGATAGTCCACGTACCCGGAGCCGTCCTACCCCTATTATCTCGCATCGTTGGAACTGCCCTCGGCGACGCGCTCTTGACCCGTGACGAGTACCGGGCCATGGCCGAGGGACTCGCTGACACTGAGGGCCCGACGACCGGAACGACGGCGCTCTCGGACTGGTTGGCCGAACATGCACCCATCCTTGGGCTCACGTACGCCAACGAACTCAACCGTCACTTTGACGTCGCGAGTCGCCGACGATGAAAGGTGACCTACGGTTGCCCCCAAAATGGACCCATCGTCTCGGCCGATCCGTTGTTACCGTGCACCGTAATCTTCCACTACGAGCCGATACCACCAATCGTATTTCCGACGAGAGTCTTTCTTTGGGTGGCGCGCAACAACCTAGCGATATCCAAAAAAGCTGAGAAGTCCACGTGATTATCATTCTCGCCGCGCTGTGGGTCGTGTTTCTTGGCACTTCAATTTGGGCCATTATCGATGCGGCCCTGAGACCCCCGGAGGCGTTTGTTGCTGTCGGTGAATCCAAAGCACTATGGATAACCCTGATCTCAGTTTTCACCTTGGCCCTCGGCGTCGTTGGATTCATCTTGGCGCTCGTCTACCTGTTTTCAATACGACCAAAGGTCAGCAACTGGTCGGGCGATACGTTGACTAAGGCGCCTCCGGTCGCCTCACGCCGACCTTGGATCTATTTCGTTATCTGGATGCTCGTCGGCGGCTCGTACGCCATGGTCATTGCCGGAGCTTTTGCGATTGGTATCTTCTTCATTCCGATTGCGGTCATCGCCACGATATTCTTAGTCCGCAAACCATCTTCAAGACGGGGCATTCCTGGGCTGTTCGGAGGACTCGCACTCCCTTTGTTCTACGTTGCGTATCTCAATCGCAGTGGGCCGGGCATGGTCTGCACGAAGACTCAGAGCACCTTCGGTGTCGGCGAGAGTTGCACCCAAGAACAGAGTCCGTGGTTATGGCTAATTGTGGGACTAGTTCTTCTCGGTGCTGGCGTTGCTATCTTCATCGTCGCTTTGCGTTCGAGCAAGGGCCCGCGGTGCTCTAAATGCGCGCAATCGCTTAGTCCGGGAGCCAGGTTTTGCGCCCATTGTGGAACTAGTTCTCATGAATTCACCGGGGCACTTTGAGATTCGCCATGCCCCCATGGTCAGTGCAAAAGTCGAGGTTTCCGTCGGTAAATATTTTGAGCTGAAGCGACTCGTGATTAACGGTCATGAGCGAACCCCGCTCACCGAGTGGACTCAATGATCCAAGTACCGGACGAAATGTCTGCGCGTAAGCAACCGTGTAAGCAACGAGATAAAAGTCCCACCATCATGAACGAACGTCTCCGGCTGACAGGCCAGTAATTGCCAGCAAACTTGGACAACCACGTACACCAAAGAACAACCCAAATGATCAGCGAGGGACTCTATCGTTTCATGCAAATGTGTGATGAGTCATTGAGTGTGCACATTGTTGAAGGAAAAAATGTGCGGCCATTAGCGAATTCCGGCCGTGCGCTGCGCGAACTTGCAGTCCAGCACCTTGTCTTCTACAGGACCTTGATCACTCTTCTCTAGGATCGTCATTCGAAACGACCAACTGACCGTCCTTGTAGACGCGCCGAATATTCGACCGGAGATGCCCCAGGTCGTAGGGATTTCCGTTGACAACGACGAGATCAGCTCGCTTGCCGGGCTCGACCGTGCCCAACTGGTCTTCCAGGCCCATGAGTTCTGAGGCACTCGAGGTGGCCGCCACCAGGACCTGGGACGGGCTCATGCCGCCCTCAGCCATCAGGACGAGTTCGTCGAGGTTATTGCCGTGCGGCCCGACCCCACTATCGGTGCCCATGGCGATCCTTACGCCGGCGGCGGCGGCCTTGGCGAACGAAGCACGATGAAATTCCATGACCTCGCGGGCCTTTACGACGACCGAGGAAGGCAAGGTTGCCCCGGCGTCAACCGCGTCGAGAACAGCGCGCGGCGCGACCAGGGTGGGGACGAGCCAAGTGCCCGCCGCCAGCATCATGGCAATAACCTCGTCATCGAGAAAGATCCCGTGCTCGACGGAGCGGATTCCTGTACGCACTGCCGCTTTGACGCCGTCTGTGGCCTGAGCGTGGGCCATGACGGCGAGGCCGGCGGCCTTGGCCTCGCTTACCAATACCAACAGCTCGTCGTCCCTGAAGTGGCCATGCCGAGGACTGTCTCGTGGAGAAAGCACCCCTCCGGAAGTGCACACCTTGATGACGTTCGCACCCGCCCGGACGAGTTCGCGAACCTTCTTACGCATCTCCTCTGGCCCGTCGACCAAGCTCGATGGCCGGCCGGGGTGAGACTCGAAGCCAGTAACGCAGATACCCGAAGGCATCCAACCATCGCCGTGTCCACCCGTCTGACTGATAGCCGTCACCGAGATCTGCATCCGTGGGCCAATGACGAGTCCATCATTGACAGCTTGTTGAATTCCGAGGTCAGCTCCCGAAGCGTCGCGGATCGTAGTGATCCCAACGCGCAGGGTCGCCAAGAGGTTCTCGGCTGCCTCGAAGAACTGATAGGAGAACGGGCTAGAAAGTCTTTTCATCATGTCGACTCCGGACTTAGTGACGTGCACGTGGCAGTCGAACAGGCCGGGCAGCAGTGTTGATCCGGAGCAGTCCACTCCCTCATCACCATCAAGTCCGGTTCCCACCTCCACTACGCGCCCGTCGGAGACCACGACATCTGCCGGTGCCGGGTCAGAACCCGTCCCATCGAACAGGTTCCCGCCGTGGAAGAGAGTCCTACTACTCACGTTCAACCCCTCACTTCGCCACCGGATTACCTAGTCACTTAGTCGGTAGCCAGTCGTTGACCAGATGACGAGGAATACTACCGAGGGTCGGCCTTGCGAGACTCAGTCGCAAACAGCGAGACTGATCACCTAGGCACCCTGCACCACCTTCGTCCAGGGTCATTCCTCCACGACAGATGTCGAAGAATCACACTCATGGTACCGAGTTCTCTTTAACATTGAAAACCACTTCCCCGGCTTCGAAAAACTCGGGACCCCCTCGGGCGCGGTGTTCGGTCTGAGCTCGCATCACGGGCCCGACGTAGGAATGCCACCTTGTACTGGAGGCTTATCTCGAAGAGGGGCTAACTGATGTCTACGCACCGAGACCTAAACCACTAGACCGGCACCAAAGCTCCGGTCCAGCGAGGACTCAGACACGCAATACTGACTTAATGGCCGAGGTGTAAACCCATAGGATTCAAGCACCACTACCCGGAGGGAGTCGCCGTGGCGCAACGCTCTGTCGAGATCGAGACCACAGACGGGATCTGCCCGGCCGCGCTCAGCATTCCCGATGGAGAGGGACCCTGGCCGGCGGTGATCATGTTTCCCGACGCCGGGGGGATGCGCGACACCATGCGGCAGATGGGCGAGCGACTGTCGGCTCTGGGCTATGTAGTCCTGGTGCCCGACTTCTACTACCGCAACGGGCCCTACGACCCGGTCGACATGCGCACGGCGTTTTCGACCAAAGAGACTGCGGAGAAGATCATGGGCATGATGCGGCGCTACAGCGCAGACATGGTGGTGCGCGACGCCCGTGCCTTCGTCGACTACCTCGACTCGCTGCCTGAGAAGAAGCCGGGTGGCGTCGGCACCACCGGCTACTGCATGGGCGGCCGGCTCTCGCTCGTCACCGCCGGGAAGCTGGGCGAGCGCATCGCGGCGGCCGCCTCCTTCCACGGCGGGAACCTGGCCAAGGCCGACGACCCTGACAGCCCCCACCACAAGGCCGGTGCTATCAGCGCCCACGTTTACGTGGCGGGGGCGATCGAGGACCAGTCATTCCCTGACGAGCAAAAGGACCTGCTGGAGAAGTCCCTGAGCGAGGCGGGGGTCATCCACACCATCGAGACCTATCAGGCCCACCACGGCTTCGCCGTCCCCGACAACGCGAGCTACGACGCAGCCTCCGCCGAGCGCCACTGGCAGGCGACGGAGCAGTTCTTCGGGTCGGTTCTCGGTTCCTGACGGCCGGACGGTTGCCCGGCCACCCGGGTTGGTCACGTCTACGGCTATCTACTCGAACCACTCGATGACGCCACTCTGGTGACCTCGTACTACGACTGGTCAAATATCAGTCAAGAGTGGAGGGACGCCGACATCTTTCCCGTGATCTCCGAAAGTGCTCTTCGTGCGACGCTCGGCATCCTGGATCGAAACGTGACGAGAGGCGGCACCGCTTCTAAAGGTTGACGTCGCCAAGTCGCGAAGTGTTTACGAGTCGCCGCCACTCGTCGAGTACACCAAGGCGTTGTTGCAAACCGTGTTGGCGTACCACGAGAAACTCGCTTTGGGCAGTCGGTTGCCAGTTGGAAAGTCAACCCACACGATCCCAAAGCGCCGTGAGTAGCCGTAGGACCACTCGAAGTTATCGAGCAGGCTCCAGACGAAGTAGCCCTGCACGTTGACGTCGGCCTTGATCGCGTCGTGCACCGCCGAGATGTGTTCTTCGAGGTACGAAACGCGGTCGTGATCGAGGACGTGGCCGTTGGGATCGACGTAGTCATCGAAGGCCGCGCCATTCTCCGTGATGTAGATCGGCAACTCCGTGTAGTCGTTCTTCACCCGCACGAGTAACTCGGTGAGTCCCGACGCGTCGACTTCCCATCCCATCGACGTGGTGTCCGTGCCGGGCGTCTCCAAAGAGAGCACCCGTAGGTCGGGGAACTGTTCACCTAAGGGGACCCCGTAGCCGGCGGCCCGGGCCTCTTTGACCCGTGTCGAGTCCATGATGGTGCCCGGGAAGTAGTAATTCACGCCCAAGAAGTCGAGCGGCTGCGAGATGAGGCCCATGTCGCCGTCTCGCACCACCGAAAAGCCGGGCAGGTTCGCCTTGTAGTGCTCGAGCATGTCCTCGGGATAGTGGCCCTTAAAGACCGGGTCCAAGAAGATTCGATTGAGATTGCCGTCCGCTCGACGCGCGGCCGCGAGATCGAGCTCGTGCGTCGTGCCGGGGCGCGAGACGCCCAGATTGAGGGTGATACCGACTTTGGCGTCAGGGATCGCCGAGCGCAGTATTGGTAGTGCGGTGCCGTGCGCGAGCAGCAGGTGGTGCGTCGCGGCGACCGCCTTGCCGATGTCCTTGACGCCGGGCGCGTGACGGCCCGCCCCGTAGCCGAGCCAGGCCGAACACCACGGCTCATTCAGCGTGATCCAGCGTTCGACGGAGTCTCCCAACGCGCACGCGACAATGTCCACGTACTCGCCGAATCGTTCGGCCGTGTCGCGCGCACACCAGCCGCCTTCGTCTTCGAGCGGCTGGGGTAGGTCCCAGTGATAGAGCGTCAACGTCGGCTCAATCTCTCGCTTCAATAGTCCATCGACGAGACGACGGTAGAAGTCCAGTCCGGCCTGATTCGCGGGTCCGTTGCCGTCGGGCTGCACCCGGGGCCACGCGACCGAGAACCGATACGAGCCGACGCCGAGTTCCTTCATGAGGTCGAGGTCTTCGTCCATTCGGTGATAGTGATCACACGCGATGTCGCCGGTGTCACCATTCCACACTGCTCCGGGCCGGTGACTATAGGTGTCCCAAATCGATGGTCCGCGGCCGTCGACGTCGACGGCGCCTTCGATTTGATACGCGGCGGTGGCGGTTCCCCAAAGGAAATCCGTGGGGAACGAGCGTGGCGGACTCTCGTTGAAGGGGCTGGTCGTGCTCATGGTGTGGATGTCTCCTTCTAGTAATTGGGCGAGTTTCAGCGAAAAGTGACTGCACGCGACCGCGCTGATAGCAATATCGACGCGGTCGCGCCTAATCTGGTGTTCCCTCTACGCGCGGGCTAGCAGGGTTGGAGAACTCCTAGCCCGCGCGCAGAGGTGATTTATTACGACGCCTTGAGTTGCATCAAGATGTAGGGCAATTCAGGGTCGTTCGGCGACGGGTCCATGTACGGGTTGCTCGCCGTTACGAAACCGGTGAACTTCGCCGTGCTGTACTCGTCCCAGTCGGCGCCGTACAACAGCGGCACGACGGGCAACGTTGTCGCCTCAATCTTCTCGAGCGGCAACGTGGCGGCCTTCACGGCAGCCGTGTTGGCCGGGTCCGTCGCTGACAACTTCAACAGCAATGACTGCACCTTCGCGTTGTGGTAACGGCCGTAGTCACCGCTAGCTGGCTTGCCAATCGCAGCTGAGATGTTGTAGTCGAGCCAGTTGTCGAATTGGGTGTACGGGTCGGTACCACCATTGCCCCAGTGAATGATCGATTGGAAGTTGCCGTTCGCGGCGTCGATGTCCCACGCAGACGCCTCGACGCCATTAACCGTGGCGTCAATGCCTTCGGACTTCAGTTCTGAAGACATGAGCTGGATGTTGGCGTAGTAGTCGGAGTAGGCAATCGGGTCCTCCATGGAGAACTTGACGACCTTGCCCTTCAACGCGTAGTAACCCTGCTTGTTCTTCTTGAACCCGGCCTTGGTCAAGATCGACTTCACGGTCTTGGGCTGATTCGTCGCCTTGATGTCGTTAATGTACTGCGAACCGAGGTACGAAGCCTGGCTCGGCAAGATCAATGCACTCAACGACGTTGCCGGCGCCTCGTATCCACTCTCACCCTTGACACTCAACGCGGTGCGGTTCACGCCGGCGCTGACGGCCTGGCGAACAGCAATGTTGGTGAATGGCCACTTAGTGACGTTCAACTCCAATGTCACCGTAGAACCCGGGGCGAAGTAGATGTGGTTGGTCGCCTTGTTCACGTCCACGAAGATCTTGTTGACGTTCACAATGTCGTTACCAGCCCAATCAAGTTGTCCACTCGCCAAGGCGGTCGCGGCGTCGGTGTTGGACGCGTACGACGGAACGTTGATCTGACTCGCCGCGGGCGTGCCGTCCCAGTACGTCGGGTTGGCCTTGTAGCTCACCAACGTGGAACTGTAGTTGTTCAGGACGTACGGACCCGTGCCCATCGGAGCAGTCACTGTTGCCGTCGCGGTCGTCGAGTACTTCGTCCCGAAGTTCGCCGGCAGCATCAACTGAGTACCAGCAATGTTCACGATGTTCGAGTACTGTGACGTCGCGTAATTCAACACCACGGTGTTACCCGAAACCGTCGCCGGGCTTGACAACGCCGGAAGTCCCCAGACGTTCGCCGCCGGATTGGTGTTGACGAGGTTAAACGTCGCGGCCACGTCGGCCGGGCCGAATGCCGTTCCGTCGCTCCACTTCACACCAGTGCGAATTGTGAACGTCAGTGTCTTTCCACCATTGGACCATTCGTACTTCGTCGCGAGCCACGCGTACGAGACGCCCGCTTTGAGCGAATCGAACTCGTACAGTGGTTCGTAGATGAGCGAGCGAACGTTCATCTGCGCCGCGAACGAGCTCGAGTCCAATGGATTGAAGTTATCGGTGAAGGTTACACCGGTGTTGTTCTCCAATGTCAAAGTAGAACTCGCCCCCGAAGCGGCGGTGACGCCCGCGCTCATGACCATGCCTAGTGTCAAACACGACATCGCCGTGAAGACAACTGCAGCTCTTTTAAACATATTTTTCCTTTATATTGATAGTGTCCAGCCGGCTTTCGCCGACGTTTTGTTTGAACCTTGTGGGTCCCTACTTAACAAACGCGAGGCCGGTTGGACCTTCGCGATACTGCCGACCGCAAGAACGTCATGACGAGCGTTCTCACGGCTCTCTATTCGATGTGGTTCATGTCGTCGCGGTCTCCCCCTCCCTCTGGTACGTCGAAATCGCTACCTCGACTGCGGCTTCGTGATCGGCGTAGAGCCAACACTTCGACGTGTGCCTCTCGCCGACGATGAACTCCGGCGGCTCCTCTTCACGGCACCGATCCATCACGTGCGGACAACGCGGGCTGAAACGACAACCCTTCTCGGCGATCTCCACTTGGGCGTGTTCGCCCGTGGGCGGTGTGACCCTCGTCGGGTCCGACGGATCGGGTACCGACGCAATGAGCAGCTGGGTGTACGGGTGCGTCGGCTCGTCGACGAGGATCGTGCCACGCGACTGCTCGACAACTTGTCCGGCGTACATCACGATGATCGAATCAGCGATGTAACGCGCCGAGGCGATGTCGTGGGTGATATAGAGGATGGCCAGGTGATCGTTGTCACACAAGCCGCGAAGAAGATTGAGCACTCCGAGACGCACGGAGACGTCCAGCATCGAGATCGGCTCGTCGGCGAGCAACACCTTGGGCTCGACGCACAGCGCCCGGGCAATCGAGATCCGCTGCAACTGTCCACCCGAAAGCTCGTGGGGGTAGCTCTCGAGGAACCGACTGGGTGGCTCGAGCGCTACCCGGTGCAGCGCCGCCTCGGCCATCGCGGGGGCGTCGTGCTTCGACGCTCCGTGGATGAGCAGTGGTCGCAGCAGGTTGTGGCTCATGCGGTGAACGGGATTCATGGACCCGAAGGGGTCCTGCAACACCAACTGGACCTGCGAGGTGTACTCGAGCGTTCGCTTGGACTTTATGCGAATGGGCGTACCTTGCAGAACGAGGTCGCCCGACGTCGGCGTCACGATGCGCGCCAGCATGCGCGCGAGGACTGACTTGCCCGACCCACTTTCGCCGACGACGGCCACGACTTCACTACCAACCAAGTCGAGACTGACGTCATCGACCGCTCGCACGACGCGCTTGGCGTTGAAGAGGTGACCGGGCGTACGCGCCAGGAAATGCTTGGTGAGATGTCGAGCCGCGAGATCCACGGTCGTCTTCGTCTCGTCGCTCATGGCGCCTCCGTCACTGGTTCGGCCTGCGGAGCGATCGGCGAACTCACACGACTCAACTCCACCGGCACCGTCACACCGGCGTCGCCGACGTGCAGCCAGCAGGCCACTGAACGGCCCGACCCTTCTATGTCGATGAGCGCGGGCGCCTCGTTCGAGCACCGGGCCATGGCGAAGGGGCAACGCGGGTGAAAACTGCAACCACTCGGCAAGTGCGCGAGATCAGGCGGGGAGCCGGGTATGCCCGTGAGCTCCGTTCGCTCGCCGTGCATCGGCGGGAACGAATCCAGCAGTCCCAGCGTGTAGGGGTGTCGGGGGGCTTCGTAGAGCTCTCTCGCCGCGGCCCGCTCCACCAGTGCGCCGGCGTACATGACGACGATCTCGTCCGCCAACTCGGTCAAGAGGGACAGGTCGTGCGTAATGAATATCATGGCGAAGCCGAAACGCGCACGTAGTTCGAAGAGCTCACTGATGATTTCGCGCTGGGTTACGACGTCGAGCGCCGTCGTGGGCTCGTCCATAATGACGAGCTGAGGGTCGAGTACCAAAGCGAGGGCGATCATAATGCGCTGGCGTTGTCCACCGGAGAGTTCGTGGGGGTAGCGATCAAGGCGATCCTCGCTCAGTCCGACCATCTCCATCATTTCCGCAGCGCGCGCTCGTCGTTCGACCTTCGACATTTCGCGCCGATGGGTCTTGAGCACTTGCTCGAACTGCGCGCCCACGCGCACCACGGGATTCAACGCACTCAGGGCGCTCTGCAGGACAATAGAAATGCTGGACCAGCGAATTCTGCGCAGTTCGCGCTCGCTCGCGTTCACGAGGTCGATTACCCTTTCGCCCGCGTCGCTGGATCCCAGGTTGAATCGTGCTTCGCCGCCCGTGATCACGCCGGGCGCGCGAAGCAGTCGGGTGATTGCGTGCACCAGCGTTGACTTTCCGCTCCCGCTCTCGCCCGCGATTCCGAGCACCTGGGAGCGATCGAGGTGGACATCGGCGTTGTCGACGGCGCACACCGCGTTCTCGCCCCACCCGTAGTTCACGCTGAAGTTGCGCACGTCAAGAATCCGCTCCCCCATCGCGCCTTCTTCGAGTGAGATCGTGACGGCGTGATGCGCCGCGATCGCCGAAGGCGCATTCGTGGCCAGTTCACTACTCACCACGCTGCCAACCTCCGTGGATTCGGTCGTCATGACGTCACCGAGTTCGGCGTCTTCGGAGATAGACGTGGGGTCGTGGCCACCGATCGGACAACCGGCGTGAGACCGAGACGCTGGCGACGGGGCATTCCCAGTCGTCGCCGGTGGCGAGCGCTCAGGCCGCCCGCGCGAAGGCGGGGGTTGATGAACTCATCGATGCCGAAATTCAACAGGGCCAGACCGGTGCCGACCAGCGCAATGCAAATGCCCGGCGGCACGAACCAGTACCACTCACTGGAGAGCGGAGCGTTGTTCGCTTGGGCCCAGAAGAGCATGGTGCCCCAATTCCATACTGCCGTGCTCGTCAGACCGATGTAGGCCAAGGTGACGTAGGCGCCGATGGAGTAGAGGATTGTGAACAGCAGCGACGAGGCCAGGATGGGCAGCAGATTGGGCGCCACCTCGCTCAACATGATCCGAATTCTCTTTTCACCAATAATCCGTGACGACTCGACGAAATCTCGATTGCGCAGCGACATGGTCTGCGCTCGCAGCACACGAGCGCCCCACGCCCAGCCGGTCAGGGCAATGACCAAGCCGATTATGAGGGAATTGGAACGGCTGTCCACGGGCAGATAGCTGTCGATCACTATGAGCAGCGGAAGACCCGGCAGGGCGAGAAAGACGTTAGACATCAACGAAAGGCCGTCGTCGGTAAAGCCACCGATATAGCCCGCAGAGATACCGATGACCATCGACAACATCGTGGCGACGAGCCCCGCCACCAGCGCCACGACCATCGTGGCCCGGGCGCCGACGAGCGTCTGGGAGAAGATGTCCTGACCGAGGCTGGTGGTACCGAACCAGTGGTGCATCGATGGGGTGAGGTTCGGCGCGAACGAGGTGTTGTTGGGGTCGAACGGCGCGAGGTACGGACCGAAGATCATCAAGAGCCCAAAGAAGGTGATGATGGCCAATCCGAGAATGACCTTGGGCGAACGAGGTATGCGCAGCTTCTTCACTGCGCCACTTCAGTTCTCGTTCGGGGATCGAGTAAGAGATACACCAGGTCCGCCAAGAAGTTCGCCGCCAAGACGGCCAGGGTGATGCACAAGAAGATCCCCTGGATCAACGGATAGTCCTGGCTCTGGACCGCATTCAACAAGAGGTCTCCGACGCCGGGATAGTTGAAGACCAGTTCGACTAACAGCGCCCCGGACACGACGAGGCCGATGGCCAACGAGAGGTTCGCGATGCTCGGCAGAATCGCGTTTCGGGCGGCGGCCATTATCACCTTTCGCTTGGGCAGACCCATAGCGATGGACATGAGCACGAAGTCCTCGGCCACCATCGTGATCATCATGTTGCGCATGCCGAGCATCCATCCGGCCACGGAACTGAGCACGATCGAGATCACCGGGAGTTCGCCGTAGCGCAGCAGACTCGCCACGAACGCCCAACTCCAACCCGGTTGCAAGTTCTGGCTGTAGGCGCCGAGGACCGGAAACCAACGGAGGTTGCTAGCGAAGACCAACAACATGACCGTCGCCAAGAAGAAATACGGAATTGCTTGAAAGAACGTCGCCGTGGGAATCAGCGAGTCGAGTCGCGATCCCCGCGTCCAACCGAGCAGCGCACCGGAAAATGTGCCCACCAAGAAGCTGATGATGGTGGAGATACCGATCAGACCGATGGTCCAGGGAACCGACGCCTTGAGGATTGAGCTGACCGGCGCCGAGAGCGTGATCGAGACGCCGAGATTGCCGTGGAGGAGCTGTCCGATGTACGTCAAGTACTGCGAGATCAGACTCCCGTTCAGCCCTCCGCCGAAGGAGAGCCGAATGGCACGAATCTCTTGCGGCGTGACCTGTCCTTGCAACTTTCCGATCATTGTCTGAATTGGATTGCCGGGCATGAAGTGCGGCAACAAAAAGTTGACCGTGATGGCCACCCACGCCGTCAACGCATAGAGCGCGAGTCGACGACCAATCAGACGCATGTTCAGTTCACCGCCATCGTAGAGACCGCGATCGTTTTGAATATTTCGGTAGGTGATTCGGACTGCGCGGCGCAACCACAGCTTTCACGCACGACCAGTTCGGTCGGCAGCACGATCGTGCGATCAGCGAGCTCGGAGTTATCAAGCGTGGCGACCAACGCGTCGACCGCGACTTCACCCAAGAGACGGCCCGATTGACGAATCGTTGTGAGTGGCGGCTTGAAGTATCGCGTCAAGCTGATGTCATCAAAACCAGACACCAATATGTCTTCGGGCACTCGCAGTCCGGCGGCGTGCAGTGCGTAGATCACGCCAACCGCTGTTTGGTCGTTGGCGCAGGCGAACATCTCCGGCAAGGGTTCGTCCATTGCTATTCGTGCTCGCATCGCGCCTTCGCCACCCGCGGACGTCCAATCGGACTTGAGAATGTCGATGTCCGCCAGGGTCACGCCCCCTTCTTCGATGGCGGCCCTGAACGACGCCTCACGCCCCACGCTGTCGGGGCTTCCTTGGTGACCCGACACGAAGCCGAACCGCCGTACGTGGTGAACATCAATGAAGTGTCGGGCGAGACTGCGCATCGCCTGCTCGTTGTCGACTCGAACTGTGATCGCCGACGATGAGTTGCCGGTGCCGGCCATGAGCACCACGGGGATTCGACGAGCGAGGTCGGCGACGTCGTCCTCAGTCATGACGCGGTCCAGCACGATGAGCCCGTCCACCGTGCCCGTGAGATTCATAACTGGAGTCATGCCGGTCGGGTGATTCTCACCCGCGCCGCAGAGAAGCAGCGAGTAACCGTGCGCCGCCGCTCGCGCCTCGGCTCCTCGAATGACGATGTCGGTATAGAGCAGGCTCGCCTCTTCCACGGCGAGGACGTTGTTGTCCAGCCCGGTTTGCATGAAGACGAGTCCGAGGATCCAGTGTTTGCCGCTCGAAAGACCCCGCGCGACGGAGTTGGGCACGAACTCTAACTCGCGAATTACGGCCAAAACCTTGTCGCGTGTAGCGGGTCGAACCGAAGAAACGGAGTTGAGGGCCCGACTGACAGTGGCGATAGAAACGCCCGCCCGCTGGGCGACGTCGTAAATCGTCGGCTGTGAATCAACCACGTGACTCGCCTCGGTTCCCCCAACATCGGCAACGCAGTGTTGCCGCTGTAACCGCTTACACGGTACACAGACGGACCCTCTCTGTCAAGTCAGCAAAACCCTTATAGCCAAAGGGAAATCTTCACAATCGGTCAAAAAGTAAGCGTTTACAGCGCTTTTACTTGGACCGATTCTTTGACAATTCTTTTTGCGCATTTCTCGGTCTCCCACGTCTGCGCCCGACGATGTCGTCCGCGTGTCCTTCACGTATTGAACACGTCAGACCAACATATTCCAGAGCAATCAGAATTAACGGTCGTCCCATAATCTCCCGAAACAACGGGCAAGAACTTCGAGCGACTCGTTACGACCCAGAAGCGAAATTGACGTCGTTCCATAGATTGAGGACATCAATTCGGTGAATTCTCACGTCGCCTCAACCTACGAGGCACCCGCACTCTCGATCGGATCACTTAATTTCGACTACCTCGTGATGAAAGCGTTTCGGATGCGAATTCCCAAGGAAGGTTCGGCGGTATCGAGATGAGTACCACCGGCGAGTTATTGGACGGACGGTACCGGTGGGCACATTGCTCGGACGCGGTCGAATGTCCGACGTCTTTCGCGCCGTTGACGAAGTGAACAGCACTGACGTCGCCATCAAGATCGTTCGTTCACCGGACCGCGAATACGCGCAACGCCTCTCACAAGAGGCTCAGGCGCTACGACGGTTCTCGCACCCCGGACTGGTGCAGCTATTCGAGTCCGGCGTCAACGAGCGTAACTCGCGATGAGTAAGCCTTTCAATTTTCAAGAATGGCCTACTGGTCAAGGCGAGACTATCCGCGAACTCGTCATAGCTCGCCACGTACTCACCGAAATCTCGGTAGTTCATTCCACAACGCCCAAAGCCACCGCGACGACGTAGTCACCATGGTGCGAAATTGATAGTTCGAAGTTCTGAGCTTCAGTTGTACCGTATGGCCTGCCCGAAGCGTCATAGGTGACTGCGACGTCGATGAGACGCTCGGGGGGCTTCGGCAACGTCAGCCTGCACCTGTGCAGCGAACAGAATTCATCGCATGAATCTTGATCCCGTCGATCCGCATCGACTAGAGCGTTTCCATTGCTCGATACAGCGTTTCGGTAACGTCGTCATAGTTCATTTGAGGGTCAACCAGCATCGGCTGACCAATCCGCACCGTAACGTCACTACGTTTTTTGGGCCACTTTGCGTGCAGTGGCACCGTACCCGCGAGACCGACAGTCTTGACAGGAACCACCGGAACTCCAAGGCTGACCGCCAGCAGTCCGATGCCCGACTTGAACGGTTGCAGCAGGCCGTTGGTGCTGAGACGGCCCTCCGGAGCAATGAGCACATTCCAGCCCCGGTCGATCATTTCGCCCACGTACTCGAGGCTGGGCATATACGGTCCGCTACGGGCGAACGAGAAACCGGCGAAGCAGACCCGAACGATAAGCGCGAGGACCTTGTGATCACGCAGCACGTCGTCGGCTGTCGCCACAGCCAGTCGGGTGCGGATTCTTCGCGGCATTGCCTGGTAGACAACCGGCCCGTCAAAGTCATCGCTGTGATTGAAGATGAAAATTGCCGGCGTCGCAAGGCCGTCCAACGATTCGGCGCCAACAACATCGATCCTGACCCACACGCGAATGAGGGCCCTCAATAAACCGTCGCGAATCCCATTGCCGATGAACCGCACCCATCGCCAGTAGGGCCAAACCGGCGGTCTACTCGCCTCTGCAGCCGACGTCCCCTGACTGATCAACTGGCGCAACTGAGCAACGGTGGTCGCGGGGGTGATCTTCTCATCGGAAATGGAGATCCCCAGCTGCTCCTCAAGCAGCGAGACCACAGTGAGTCTTCGCAACGAGTCGAGACCGATATCGCCGAGGGAGTCGGACTCGGCGACCACCGCGTTCGCGTCGTCCAGACTCAACCGGATGATGTGCACCAGCGAGTCGACCGTTGCCTCGGGCGTCCTGTTCTGCGTCGGCTGCTCGTTCTCAGTGGAATTGGCCCACAGTTGGACCTGACGCCGGTCAATCTTTAGCAGGCGCGTCTGGGGGAAGTCGCCGTCGGGCCAGCGTCGCCAGTGGTCGATGTGCTGAAACGACTCGAGTTGCGAGTTGATCTCGCCAATCGCTTCGGCGATCACGCGATCCGACTCATCGGAGAGAACGACCGCCGTGACAGATTCGCCCTTTGGGTCGTTGACCCCGACGATGCAGACGTCCTGGAAACGAGGATCCTGGTCGGCGACCAGTTCAATGTCTTCAGGAAAGACCTTGAGGCCACTGCTGCGCACAATGGCAAACTTCAGCCTGCCCTGAATGAGGAGGCAGCCATCTTCCATGCGGCCGACGTCACCCGTACGGAACCAACCATCCTCGGTAAATGCCTCGCTGGTGGCTCTTGGGTTGTGCCAATACTCTTGGAAAACACTGGGACCCTTCGCCTGAATTTCACCGTCTTGGCCGATACGCAACTGCACGTTGTCAAGAACTCGACCCGGTGAGTCGAGTCGTCGTTCGGTCAAACTATTGACAGTGAGAATTGGCGACGTTTCGGTGAGCCCGTACCCCTGCACCGTTCGCACGCCCATTCTCTCCCACGCGGTTGCAACATCGACTGGTATAGGTGCCCCTCCGGTGACCGCAAGATCCAGGTGACCACCGAGTCTCGAGTGGACGCTGTGGAAGAGAACCCGTCGCAGGGAGAATGGAAGGAAGCCCGCAACCCTCAAGGCCGCCGCAAGCGTCCTCGCTTTTCCTTCGTCCCTTGCGGTCTGTTGAATACGCTCCAGCATGAGAGAAAGCAGTTGCGGTATTGCCAGCATGGTGTTGACCTGATAGTCCACTAGGGCTTGCGAGATGGCGTACGGGGTAACGCGAGGTATATAGAAGATGCTGGCGCCACGTGACAGTATCGCCAGGCTGCCAGTCAGCTCGTACATGTGCGACAGGGGCAGCACCGAGAGGAGGCGCCAATCGTCTCCCACGTCAATTCTCTGCAAAATACCCGAAATATTGGCGAGCACGTTCCGCTGGGTCAGCACCACCCCCTTGGGATCGGCGGTCGTGCCTGAGGTGAACACGATCAAGGCCGGCCAGTCGGCATCCAGCTCGTTGTTCGGAGCACTGGTCGAATAGCCGCCGATGAGTTCATTGAAGTCTTCGAGATAAGAAGTCTTCAGCGATTTATCGATGTCCGGGTGCAGGTACTTGCTCAGAAAGACAACCTTGGGACCCGTCTCGGCTACGAAACGCAGAATTGTCGGGGGGGAACTGCCGGCGTCGACGGGAACCAAGACCGCTCCGAGCAGCAGCGTCCCGAGCAGTAGTTCAACCCATTCAGGCGAATTGCCCGCGACCACCATGACTCGGTCACCTTGAACCATACCCTGCGCGGACAGGTAGTGAGCCGCCTGGTGCGCGCGCGAGCGTAACTCGCGATGAGTAAGCCTTTCAATTTTCAAGAATGGCCTACTGGTCAAGGCGAGACTATCCGCGAACTCGTCATAGCTCGCCACGTACTCACCGAAATCCCGGTAGTTCAATCCGCAACTCCCATGGCCACCGCAACGACGTACTCACCATGGTGGGAAATTGATATCTCAAAGTTCTGAGCTTCAATATTCCCGTGTGGCCTGCCCGAAGCGTCGTAGGTGACTGCGACGTCGATGAGACGCTCGGGGGACTCTGGCGCCGCCTTGATCACCGCCTCTTTGGCAGCCCACAACCCCGCCAGATGTTGAACATTCTGATTTTCCAACTCTGACGGATTGAATGCCCTTTCGAGGAAGTGGGCACCCCCGGACTCCACTTGCCGCCGGAATTCAGGAATAAAGACCAGATCAATACCGATCATGCCTCACCCTAACTCTCAGTTCCGCATGTGACATTCGTCGAGCTTGGGACGAAGACTTCCGGAAGGTATCGGCTGCGGGCTGCAGCGCCCGAATCGCGTCAGCTTCGACAAGCGACGCCCTCACCGATATTTTCTAGTGAAATCGGCGGCCCTCGAGGATCAACTCTGCACCGTCCTCAGCAGGACGATCGGTGCGACTCGCTCACCCGGATTCACCTAAATTGCCTTTGATGCGGCACCTGAATTCGAGTCACCAGATTCTAGAGAGAGTCAGCGTCCTTCAATATCCTTACCTGAAGCGACGTGAGCAGTCTCCACGGTCGACGGGGTGCGATCGGGAGCCACGGTCACGCCTCCTCCGGCCACTGGTTCAGTTCGCCCCGCAATGCTGTAAACCACGGAGCCGTCGACGGTCTCGTTGGCTATGAGAAGCGCGACGAGCCGGTCAAGGGCATCACGGTGCTCCCGCAAGATCGATATCGATCGCTCTTCGGCCTCGCGCAACATCCTCGAGATTTCGGCGTCCACCACCGCTTGGGTCTGCTCGGAGAATGGCCGACTCGAAAAGGCGTTGCTGCCTTCGCCCAGAAACACGGATCCTCCTGAGGGGTAGCCCACGGGCCCAAGGACTGACGACAGGCCGAACTCACGCACCATTTTCGTGGCAAGCTCGGTGGCCTTCGCAAGGTCGTTCGAAGCGCCGGTCGACCCCTGGCCGAGCACGACGAGCTCGCTGGCCCTGCCTCCTAGGAAGACCGCGAGGGTGTCGTAGAGGTAGTCCTCGCCATAGAGATGACGTTCAACGAGCGGGAGCTGCTCGGTGACGCCAAGCGCTTGCCCGGCGGGGAGGATTGTCACCTTAGCCACCGGATCCGCCTTATCGCAGTAGGCGGCCACGAGTGCGTGGCCAGCTTCGTGCACAGCGACGGCGTGCTGTTCGTCGGGTATCAGCACGTTCGATCCCTCCCGTTGGCCAAGAATGATCCGGTCTCGGGCCTGGTCAAAATCCGCGGCGCTCAGTACGACGCGATCGGCGCGAACTGCGATGATCGCCGCCTCGTTAATGAGATTTGCGAGATCGGCGCCGGAGAAACCCGGCGTGCCTCTCGCCACGACTTCGAGATCCGCATCGGGAGCTAGCTGCTTCCCGCGGGCGTGGACCCGCAAGATCGCGAGGCGCTCCGTCAGCGTCGGCAGCGGGATGATGACTTCTCGGTCAAAGCGACCGGGTCGCAACAACGCGGGATCTAGTACTTCTGGTCGATTGGTCGCTGCCAGTACGACGATTCCTGTTGCGGGATCAAAGCCGTCCA
>OCZT010002328.1_pt1 | contig 19660 bp, 18 predicted proteins | sample 1539031 | NCBI WGS metagenome assembly OCZT01 (sample SAMEA3539308, study PRJEB22396) | soil metagenome | biome: tundra; feature: field; material: soil | place: USA | collected 2010-05 | depth 0.15 m | reverse complement strand
ATGCCGATCAGCATCGCGAGCGGCACGAGCGCGGCGAGCGCCGCCAGGCGCATCACGCGCATATCTCGTCAGCGCGTCGAGAGCTCGAGCGTGAACGAGCGCCCAGGCATGGGGAACCCGGAGACATCGGCGTAGCGCGCGTCGCCAAGGTTGAATACCCGCAGCGAGACGAGCGCGGCCGGGGCGGCTCGGAAGCGCACGTACGCATCGACGCGCGTGTACTCGGTGTCCGGCGTATCATGCGGGCCGACGACGTGCGCGAGGAATCCCGCCGCGTCGACCACGCCGTGCCGCGCGTTCGCGTACTCCAGCGTCAGGTCGCTCGCGATCACCGGACGGCGCGCGAGGCGCATCGCGGTCCCGGTCAGGTCGAGCGCCCGGTAGGTATCGGTCAGCGCGAGCGAAGACGTGAACCCGTGGAACGGCCGGCTGCGAATCGTGCCGACGAATCCGGCGATCGAGAAGCGCGCGACGTTGATCAGGAACGGATTCGCCCCCGACGTCGGCATGCTGAAATCGTAGTTCGGGTTCGTTGCGATCAGGTCGTTCCCGTTCTCGACGAACCAGCGCAGCGAAGCCCCGCCGAGCAGCGGCGCGTCGAGCGAAAGGTCGCCGCCGTGCGAACGCTCCGGCCGTAAGTTCGGGTTCGAGAACGTCGGGAAGGCGAGGTCGGTGATGTTGGGGGCGCGGAACCCGGTGGCGTAGTTCGCGCGGAGCTGTACGCCGCCGCCGAGCGGGATGCGAGCACCGAGCGACGGAGCGACGATCCCGCCGTATCCGCCGTCACGCTCGCCGCGCACGCCGAGATCGAACCGCGTGCCGCCGGCGACGGTGAACGATTCCTGGGCGTACGCCGCGGTCTGCGCGAAGCCGAGCGTCGCCGGCGCAAGGCCGTCGTCGACGCGACCGACTCCGCGCGCGAGGTCGATCCCTGCCACCAGCGTCGACGTATCGCTCTGCACGACGTTGCGCAGGCTGGCCTGCACGCGGCCTTCACGCGAGATCTGCGTCGTTCCGCCGAACAGGTTGAACGCGGCGACCGCCGGATCGTTCGGGTCGAAGGAGAACGTCGACGTAAGGGTCGTCCCGCTGAACTCGAGCGTCGTAGAAGAGCGCGTACGCTCGAGTCCCAGGCGCACGCGCGCGTCGCCGGTCGTCGTGTTCTCCCGCGCCGTCCGCGAGACGGGAGGAAACGCAGCGTCGCCCGGGGCGCCGAGATGATCGTCGCGCAGACCCGCGCTCGCGTCGACGCGTAGCGACCCGATGCGGACCGCGGTCGTGAACCGCGCCGTCGTCGCGGTGTCGTCGTCGTTGACGGCCGATCCCGCCGCGACCGGCCCGATCGCCGGATAGGCGAAGCGGTTGGGGCTGACCCGGCGTTCGAATGCGAACGTGCCGTTCTCGAACGTCACGCTCCGTCCGCCGAGCGAGTCCGCGTCGAGCGCGATGCGCGGACGAGCGCGCAAACCCGCGCCGCCCGTCGTGATGACGTTGATCACCCCGCCGAGCGCACCGGTTCCGTACAGCGTCGCACCGCCGCCTTCGACGACCTCGATGCGCTCGACGCCCGCGGTGGACATCGTGTCGATCGCCGGAAACGCGATCTGCTCGCCGCCGGCCGGCCGGCCGTCGATCAGCAGGAGAATCTGATTCGTGCGGTACCCGTCGAGCGTGAGATCCGAGAGCGTGCCGAGCGGACCGTTGTGCTGGACGTTCAGTCCCGGCACGCGCGCGAGCGCGTCGGCCACCGTCTGATCGCCGCGGCGGATCATCTCGGCTTTGGTGACGACGAACGTCGTCTTCACGACGTCGCGAAGCGGTTCGTCGCGACGGTCGGAGGTCTGCACGCGCCCGATCTCGGGCAGCGGCGAGACGGCCGGCGAGGGAGATGGCGCCGGCGCGGATTGCGCGAGCGCGGGTGCGGCGCCGAGTGCCGTGAGTGCGGCGGTCATCGCCGCCAACGTGCGGAACGTCATCGAGTCCTTTCCCTTGTACGCGAGGGTGGAGGGGAAACGTCCGCGCGACGGTATCCTGACTTCGCGGATCGATGCCTGGTGCTGCGGCCTTCCAGCCCTCTCGGACCGTGACCGCAGCGGCTCCCCGCTGACAGTGGCGCGACCGTGCCGGATTTACACCGGCTTCCCGCGCACGCGAACTCTCCGGCCGTGTTCGGGCGTGCCGGAACGCATCCTTGTTCGGTGCCAGGTGCCGGCGAGAGCCCGGCGTACTGCTCGGCGGTGATCGTTCGCCGCATGGCGCTCGCCGCGCTGATCGTACTCACGTCATGCACGCCGCAACCGAGCCAGTTCGTGCTGCGCGCCGAAGACGTGCCGCACCGCATCGTCTCGCTCGTGCCCTCGATGACCGAGGATCTGTTCGCCGTCGGTGCCGGCGATCTGGTGGTCGGCGTTTCGTCCTTCACCGACTACCCGCCGCGGGCGAAGCGGCTGCCGGTCGTCGCGACCTTCGCCTCGATCGCCGCCGAACGAATCGTCGCGCTCGACGCCGACCTCGCGATCGGGATCGTCGCGCAGGACCGCCTCGCGGGCGATCTGCGCCGGGCGGGAGTGCCCGTCATTCTGCTGCACGACGACAGCTATGGCGACATCTTCCGGAACCTGCAGGAGATCGGATCGGTGACCGGTCACCGCGCGCAAGCCGATGCGCTCGTCGCACGACTGCGCGCGCGCACGAACGCGCTCGAGCGCTCGGTGAAGCCGCGCACGCACAAGCCGTCGGTCTTTGTCGTGCTGGGCAACGCGCCGGTGTTCACGGTCGGCAGAGGCTCGTACATCGCGAACCTGATCGAGATGGCGGGCGGCCGCAACGCCGCCGGCGACGTCAACGCACCGTACGCCCGGTACAGCGCCGAGGCGCTCGTCGCACGCCAACCCGACCTGCTGGTCGTCGATCCCGATGTCCACCTGAGCGACGTGCTGGACCAACCGCCATGGAGTTCGCTGCGCGCCGTCAAAGAACACCGGGTCTACACACTCCCTGATGCCGCGATCCTCGAGCGTCCCGGCCCACGCTACAACGACGGCCTCGCCTGGCTCATCGCAACGCTCCAGAAAGTCCCGACGTGAACGTTGATCGCCGCCTTTATCCCACCGCAGCCGCGCCGCAGCGAGCGCTCGTCGTTGCGGTTGACCTCCAGGATCCGGAACGGCCGCTCGCGCCCGAGCTCGCGGAGTTCATCGCGCTCGCGAAGGCGGCCGGCGCGAACGTCGTCGGCGAGATCGTGCAAAAGCTACAGCACGTCGATCCCGCCACGCTTGTCGGCAGCGGGAAGGCGCGCGAGATCGCCGAGCGCGCCGAAGAGCTGAAGGCCGACGTCCTCATGGTCTACAACGACCTGCGCCAGCGCCAGCGCTCGAACCTCGAAAAGATCGTCCCGCTGCCGATCGTCGACCGCACGATGCTGATCCTCGACATCTTCGCGCTGCACGCGCGCTCGCGCGAAGGGCAGCTGCAAGTCGAGCTCGCGCAGTTGCGCTACCGGCAGTCGAACCTGATCGGCGCCGGTGCGGCGCTCTCGCGGCTGGGCGGCGGCGTCGGGACGCGCGGCCCCGGCGAGACGAAGCTCGAAGTCGACCGTCGCAAGATCCAGCAGCGTGTCACGCTGCTGCAGCGCCAACTCGACGACGTCCGCCGGCAGCGCGAGACGCGGCGCTCCGGCCGCGGGCGCGACCCGTTCGTCGCCCTGGTCGGCTACACGAACGTCGGCAAGTCCTCGCTGCTCAACCGGCTCGCGGGCTCCGGGAAAGGCGAAGGCGCATTCGTCGCCGACCAGCCGTTCGCGACGCTCGACCCGACGCTGCGCCGCGCCTACGTCGCGCCCGATCTCAACGTCCGTCTCGCCGATACCGTCGGCTTCATCACCGCGCTCCCGCAAGAGTTGGTCAACGCGTTTCGCGCAACGCTCGAGGAGCTCGACGCCGCCGATCTGCTGCTGCACGTCAGCGACGCCTCGAATCCCGACTGGCCGCGCCAGAAAGCGTCGGTCGAGGCGATCCTGCGCGAGCTGAAGCTCGATGAGAAACCTGTCCTCTCGGTGTTCAACAAGATCGACAAGCTCGACCCGGCCGCGCAGTCCGCGCTTCCGTCGAACGCAATCGAGGTCAGCGCCTCGACCGGCGACGGGATCGAGGCTCTCCGCGAGGCGATCGCGGGGCGTTTGCGAACGACGTAGCATCGTGCGCCGGCTCGACTTGCGATCGCTCGCGCTCACCGTGTTCGCCGCAACCGTGCTGGCGGCGTGCACCGGCGCGCGCGAGGAGCGCGGCGCGGCCGAGCCGACCGATCTCTACGTCAAAGCGTTCCGGCAGTTGCATCCGTCGGTCGTGCTGTTCACGATGAAGATCCCGTCCGACGATCCGAAGCGGAAGGGCGAGTGGGACGAGGCGTACGGGAGCGGCGTCGTGGTCGAGAGCGGCTCGTGGGGTTCGCGTATCCTCACCGACGCCCACGTCATCGTCGACGCCAAGGATCTGGTCGCGACGATCGGTGACGGACCGCGCGCACCCGCGCACGTCGTCGTGACCACCGGCGAAGCCGAAGACCTCGCGATCGTCGACGTCCCGCTCAAGAATCAAAAGGCGGCCAGGCTCGGCAGCATCGAGCACCTCGAGCCCGGCACCGCGATCGGCGTCCTGGGCTATCCGATCCCGGACGCGTTCCAGGACGAGCGGCTCGGTACGACAGTCTCACTTTACACCGGCCACGTCGCGAGCATCCGCAAGGGCGCGCTCGAGATCGACGTCGCAATCATTCCCGGCGAGAGCGGCGGCCCGGTCTTCGACGCCGCCACCGGCGTGGTGATCGGCATCGCCGAATCCCGCTTCGAAGAAGAGCGCGCGATCGGCTTCGCGACGCCGATCGACCTCGCAACGCGCTTCCTCGCATCTCACCCGCGGACGACTGCGGCTCGCCGCTAACGGCGGCGAATACCCCGGGAAATCGAGCCACGCCGGGTACTTCCTTCGCCCGCCCCGGCGACGGACCATCAGACTTCTGGCAGCCCGGGCACCAAGCGCTGCGTTATGAGGTAGATTCCGAGCAATCCGAAAGCCGCGGCCGCGATGAGTCCTGCATCGAATCGTCACGATTGCGGAGGCCGAGACCGCTGCAGGATCTGTCAGGAGGTCACACCACTATCGCCGCGTCCCGAGTCGCGGCCGTCACTTCACGTCCTGGGTGAGGTGGGCCGTTCCGGTCTTGCCGTGCGCCGAGACAGCGACGTCGAACGTCCACTGCGTGCCGTAGTTCAGGTTCGTCTGCGCAGCGTACGCCCCGCCGCCGCCGTCCGTCGCGGTGAGCGTCGGCCCGTCCATCGACATCGCAGGCATCTTCGTGACGATCTTCACGTTCGCACCCTCGACCGGGTTGCCGCTCGCGTCCTTGACGGTCACCGTGATGGTCTCCGGACCCTGCTTCGGCGGGTCGGGCGCGAACTGCGTGGAGATGGAAAAACCATTGGACTGGGTCGCGGTGCTCGTCGTCGACGAGGTCGTGTCGGTCTTGGAGGAACAGGCGGCGAGCGCTACCGCGAAGCCGAGCGCGATGATGAACCGATGGGGCACGATACGATGTCCTTTCGAGAAGTCTAGGGCGTGAAGTCGCCGGCGGCATGGTGGATGGCGGCAATCGCCACGTCATAGCGAGCGATGCTGCGCGCGAGCGTCTCTCGTGCCGAGGCCACCAGCGCGAGCGCATCGAGGACCTCGGTAACGATGGCCTTTCCTGCGCGCTCGCGCAGCGACGCAGTGCGAAGTTGCTCCTGCGCGTCGGCCAGGGCTGTCGTTGCACTCGCGGTGTTGCGAGACGTCGCCTCGTACTCGCGCCAGGCGTTTGCGACGTCGCGCGCGACGCTCGCACGTACCTGATCGCGTGTGGCGACGGCACGGTCGTACTCTGCTCGTGCTTTCGCGGAAGCGGCGCTGCGCGAACCCCCGTCGACGATGGGAAGCGATGCCGTGACGGAGACTTGGCCGCCGCTCCGCCCGAGAGAGGGGGAGGAGGTGCCGTTGTACGTCTGCGCGTTCAACGCGGCCGACGGACGGTATGCACCGCGCGCGGCGGCGATGCCGGCCGACGCGGCAATCACCCGCTGCTCCGCGGCGGCGAGCGAGGGACGCTGATGCAAGGCACGCGTCAGCACCGCTTGCAGTGAGTCTGCCAGCACGTCACGGACCAACGGCTCGACACCGACGGGTGCCTCGGTGAGGTCGAGCATCGCAGCAAGGTCGTTCGCAGCCTGGTCGCGTTCGGACGCAGCATCTTCTTGAGCTTGCACCGCGCCCGCAAGCGCGGCGCGGTCGCGAGCCGTCACGTATCGCGCCACCTTGCCGGCTGCCACGCGCTGCTCCGTCGTGCGAAGATGGGCCTCCTGCGCGGCGACCGCTGCTCGCCGCGCATCGAGGACCGCGTCCGCGAGTTGGATTCTGCGGTACGCCTGCGTCGCGGTGAACACTGCGTCGTTGGCCGTGGCGGTCACACCTGTGCGGGCAGCGAGGGCGCCGATGTCGGCGGCGCGGGCGGCGAGCCCACCGGATGGTGTGTAGAGCGGCACGGTCAACGATGCGGCACCGTAGGCCTGTCGCGACACAGGCATGCCGAGTTGCGGTTGGTTCGCGTCGAGCGCGTTTGCCGACACGGAGACTTGCGGGCGCAGCGGCGCGTGCGATGTGGCCGCATCCGCGGAAGCCATGGCCGCGTCGGCCTGCGCGATGCGCACGTCGAAGGATGCCGTTCTCGCGCGCTCTACTGCCTGGGCGAGCGTCAGGACTTGCGCGGGAGCCGGCTGCGCCGTCGCCGGAGAACTCAACGCCGCGACCAGCAGCATCGCAAGCGCTGGGCTACGCACGGGCAGCCTCGTGGTCTGGCCGTTGCGCGTGTCGGCTCTCGATGCGGTTGCGTAGCCACAGCCCGAGGTCGTCGAAGGTCGCGTAGAGCACGGGCACGACGAACAGCGTCAGCACGGTGGAGATGGTCAGCCCGCCGATGATGACCGTCGCAAGCGGCGAGTACGCGTCGATCCCGGTCTTGGGGAAGAACGCGACGGGCACGAGCACGACGAGGCTGACGATCGTGGTCATGAGGATAGGCCGCAGTCGCACGGGGCCGGCTTCGAGAATCGCGTCGGTTCGCGTCATTCCGGCGGCGCGGTTGTGAAGGATGAGGTCGAGTAACAAGATGGCGTTGCTGACGGCCATGCCGTTCGCGACGACGATGCCCAGGATGGACACCGTCGAGAAGTTTTGATGCGCCAGGAGCAGCCCGCCAAAGACTCCGAGCAGCTCCAGCGGAATCGCGAGCAGCATGACGAGCGGGTTGCAGACCGAGCGGAACTGCATGACGAGCAGCAGGAACACGAACACGGCGGCGATCTTCATGGCGCCCAGCAGGCGGTCGAAACTCTGCGTCATCTCCGTCATGTCGCCACGCATCTCGATGCCGTAGCCACGCGGGAACGGAATCTGCGCCATTGATCCCATCGTCGTGTCCATGTCGAGTGCCATCTCGCCACGACCGCCTTTGCGGTAGTAGCCAAGAACTGAGACGCTCGGGCGCAGCCCGTCATGCTCGATGAGCGTGGGCCCGGCGGCGCGGCGAATTTGCGCGATGGAAGCCAGCGGAACGGAGGCTCCGTTCTTTCCGACGATTTGCACGGCGCCCAGGTCCGCCGCCGTGCCGCGTTCCGTCTGCGCGTAGCGCAGCAGGATCGTGTCGTGGCGCAGCCCTTCGGGGTTGAAGTACTCAGTGGTCAGGCCGCCGTGTGTCGCGTAGTAGGCTTGCTGCGTGACGTCGGCGGGAGCGAGCCCGAGCTGCGCTGCGCGCGTTCGGTCGACGGTGATGACGTCCTGCGGCTGGAGCATGCTCGACGATGTCGAGACCTGGACCATGCCGGGGACGCTCTTCGCAACCGTGGCGACCTGTGCGGCGAGGCGCTCTACGGTCGGAACATCGGGACCGGTCACGAGCAGCTCGACTGGAGCGTCGTTGCCTGCCATGACGTCCGAGCCCATCTCCTTGAGCGCCAGCCGCCGCAGGCCTGGAACCGTGCGCGCGGTCTCCGCGTAGACCGCGTCCATGATCTGCCAGATCGTGCGCCGGCGTTCTTCCTTGGGACTGAACGTGATGAGATACGAGGCCGCGTTGACACCGTTCATCGCGGTGCCCGTGGCATAGCCGGAAGCACCCTGCTCGCCGATCTCGCCCGAGACGCGCTGCACCTCGGGCTGGGCGAGCAGGACGCGCTCGAACGCCTTCGCCTTTTCCGAGGTCGCGGCGAACGATGTGCCGGGCGCGGTCTCGAGATATGCGGACGCCTGGCCCGTGTCCGCGAGGGGCATCATTTCGCTGCCGATGAGCGGAAAGAGTTGCACTGCGGCGTAGGTCAGGACCGCTGCGATGGCGACGACCGGCCCGGTGTTGTGCAGACTCCAGCGCAATCCGGTCCGGTACCCGCGCTCGACCCGCGCAAGACTCTTCCGGGTGGGGGTCAGCAGGCGCCGGACGACGCCGTCGAGCCGGCTGCGCCACGGCGCCGCGGACACGTCCGTTCCTCGAAACAGGTACGCCGCGAGCAGCGGCGTCAGTGTGACGGACACGAGGAGCGACGCGAGCAGCGCGAAGACGATGGGCCACACGAGGCCTACGAACATGATCTGCGTGATGCCGCCGCTCAGCAGTAGCGGAACGAGCGCGAGCACCATGACGCCGGTCGCCGCCGCAATCGGCAGGATGACCTCCAGCGTTCCCTCGACTGCGGCCCGCCGTGGCGGCAGCCCCTGAGCCAGCCGGCGATGCACAGCATGGATGACGACGATGGAATCGTCCACGAGCCGCCCGATGGCGAGCAGCAGGCCAATGAGCGTGGAGCTGTTGATGGAGAGGTGCATCGGTGCGAACAGCAACACCGCAAGGCCTAGACACGTCGGGATCGACGTCATCACGATCGCCGTCGCACTGACGTCTTCGAGGAACACGAGGAGCACGAACCCGGCGAGGACGACACTGATGATGAGTTCCTCGACCATGTTCTTCGTGAGGGTGTCGACGAAGCGCGCGTTGTCGTACGCCGGTGTGAACGTGACCCCGGGATGATCGTGCTCGATGTTGCGCAGTCGCTCGTTCACCGCGGCGATGACGTGCGGAGAACTGGCGTCCGGGTTCTCGACGACGGAGACCTCGACGCTTTCCGAGCCGTTGAACCGGTAGGCCGAGCGTTGCTCTGCCGCACCGTCGGTTACGAGCGCAACGTCGCGGACGTATACGGTGCGGTCCGCCGCTGTCATCACGGGGTAGTCGAGGAGGTCGGAGGCCGACCGCAGTCGCTGGTCGCCGCGCACGATGGCCTCGTGCCCGCCGCCCGTCAACGTGCCGCCGGAGCGGCTCACGTTCTGCTTGTCGATTGCGTCCCGCAGATCCACCAGCGAGAACCCGTACGACGCGAGTGAGGCACGGTCGGCGACGACCTGCATCTGCCGCTGCAACCCGCCGAACGGATAGACGTTCTGCACGCCCTCCACGCCCTTGAGGCTGCGCACGACGTCGTTGGCGACGAACTCGCGCAGCCGAACGGGGTCCCATCCGATTCCGCGTACGCTGAGTTGCAGCACCGGCGTGTTGAGCGGATCGACCGGAACGACGTACGACGGCTTGAGGTTCGCACGGTCGTAGGGCAGGTCGCCCTCGGCCTGCTTCACGAGTTGCTGCACGTCCACGAGCGCCCGCTGCATGTCGGCGCCGTACGGAAACCGCAGCGTGACGGTGGAGAGCCCGTCTTGCGAAATGGAGCGGATGAAGCGCACACCCTTGAGGTCCGTCATCCGTTCTTCGATGGGCTTGGAGAAGTACGTAGCCGTCTCTTCTGCTGAATACCCAGGCGTCATCGTAACGACGGAGACCAGCGGGCTCGGCACGTACGGCATCATGCGCGTCGGCAGGAAGAAGAGCACGGCTGCGAGCGCCGCCACAACGAGCCCGAGGTAGACGGCGAACACCGCGAAGGGATTCCGCAGCGACCACGCAGGAATGCTGCGCCGCGAGTCGCGCTCGCTCACTTCCGCACCTCGGTGATGCTCTGGCCTTCTTCGAGCGTCGCCGCTCCGTCCACAACGACATGAGCACGGTGATCGAGGTCGCCCGTCACGGTCGCGTTCGTGCCGTCATTCGAGAGAACGCGCACGGCCACTCGGTGGGCCGTCCCGTTTACGTCCGTCCAGAGCGTCGCCGCGCTTGCCGAGCCGACGACGGATGCCGAAGGGACCTGGAGGCCACCGGCCGTGCGCGTCCGGCGTGCATGGATCACGACCTGCACGAACCCGCCGGGGACCAGCGTTCTCCGGTCATTGTTCACCACTGCTTCGACAGCAGCGGTGTGGGTTGCGGGGTCGGCCACCGGCGCGATGGACGACACTCGCCCGTGCACCACCGTGCCGTCGCGGGGCGTCGCATCGACCGGTGCGCCGACCGCGACGCTTGCGAGGTCCTGTTGCGCGACGTTTGCCTGCACGCGCAGACGGTCGACGACCGCGAGCCGCGCGATGATCGTTCCCGCCTGCACGTAGACGCCTGGGTCGACGAGGCGCTTCACGACGACGGCGTCGTCCGGGCTCGTGATGGTCGTATATCCTGCCAGAGTCGCGTCCGTCGCGGCGTTCGCCTGCGCTCTTCGTGCTTGCGCCTGTGCGGCTGCCGCTTGCGCTTCCATCTGAGGAACGCCGGCGACGGCGTCCAACGCGCGTGTCCGTGACGCCGTCAACTGCTGCTGCAATGCGGCGACCTTCTCGCCCGAGGATACGTACGCGGCTTGCGCCGCCGCGTATTGCGCGCTCTCGTCCTGGTATTCTTGAAGCGACACCGCGCCTTGGTCGAGCAGGCTCTTCTCCCGCGGAATCTCGTTCTGCCAGTACCGGACCTGCTCGGCCTTCGCAGCGCGTTCGGCCTGCGCGACGATGATATCGTTCTGAACCGCAGCTGTCGTCGTCCGTGCGATGATCACAGCGTTGGGGGCATGATGGTGGGCTTCGATCTCCGCGGCTTGCGCAGTGGCCGCCTGGGCCTGAGCGTCCGCTGCGGAGGCCGCAGCACGCGTGTGCGCGTCGGGTGCATCAAGCGTGGCGATCACCTGGCCCGCGGAGATTCGATCGCCGGCATACACGTTGAAGTCGCGCAGGATGCCGGCCGCGCGCGTCACGATGTCCTGGGTGAGATACGGCGCGATTGTGCCCGGCGCGTGGACCTCAGCGTCGGTTTGCGTGGTCCGCACCGCGGCGAGCGTGACGGGAGTCGGTGCCGAGCCTTGCACGCTCGACATGGTGGTCATGTCCATCGCGGGCGCTGCGTACCGTGCCTGAACGATGGCCAGCGCGATGACGACCAGCGTGGCACCCAGCACGATGCCGATGGTCAGCGGGCGGCGGTCACGAAGCACCACCACGATGAGCACCGCGAGAACCAGGATGACCGCGAGTGCGATCGCCGCGTACTTCCACGCGTCGGGATTGCCGGCGGACGACGACATGCCAGACACTCCCCCGGCGCCGCCGTCCTGACCGCTCACTGCGAATCGGTAGACCGCCGTGCCGTTGACGCCGCCCGAGAAGCGCACGGCAATCGTCCACGAGGTTGCCATTCCGAGCGATGCGTCGAACTCCCAGCGGCTCGGCCCCGTGCGCCGCGCGCTTCCGGATGGGCCGTTCATGGACATCGTCGGCATCGACGAGCCGAAGCGGACGTCGGTGTGCGCGACCGCGTCGGGCGCGGCGCCGTCGATCGTAACGACGCCGTGAACCGGTCCGGTCGCGGGCGGGTCGGGCGACAGCGAGAGCGTTGCCTGTGCGGCACCGAGCTGCACGACCATCGGCGACGCCACGGCTGCGGCTGGCGCAAGTGCAAAGGCACTTAGCAGGAGAGCGCAAAAAAAGAGTCGCTTCACGACGGCATCGCCATGGAGCAGGTGAAGCCGAGGACGACCGCGGTGACGACGGGTGCTGCGCCCAGCACGAAGGTCGTTGCGAGCGCCGCCGCCAGCGAATACCTTCGGCTGACGGACGGACGCCGAGAGATCGGCGCGAGCAGAACGCCGAGTCGATCGCGGACCGTGCCGACGTCGGCGAACGCGGCGACCGACGTCTCGATACCGGCGGGCCGGGCGAGCGACAAGAGAGCCGAGGCCAGGTCACACCGGTCGGCGATTTGCGTAGCGTGCGCGTCGGCGGCAAATTCGCGGGCTCGCCGGAAGAGTGCGAGAAAAGCGCCTACGGGAAGCGGTATGAGGTCGGCGATGAACGTCACGATTGCTGCGCAGACGAGGTCTCCGCGACGTGCATGTGCGGCTTCATGCCGAATCGCTGCGAGCAGTTCCGCGTCGTTGACGCGATGTATCGCGTCGGCGGAGATGAGCACGACCGGCTGGAACATCCCGGCAAGGAGCACGACCGGACCCGAAGCGGAGATTTCACGGATACGGACGCCCGCGGTCATCCCGGCGGCCCGCGCACGGGGACTCGGCAGAGACGACTGCCGAACAAGTCCGGAAACGGCGTGTGCGCGACGCGCCGCCAGCCATGTAGCGCGGGCGACACCGAACGCGGTCAGAGCGGCGATTGCTCCGTAGAGCGCGCGTCCCGTCGCGAATTGCAGACACGCGGAGTCCCAGCCACCGCGGAGTGTCGCCGCGCCGATGACGATGAAGAGCATGCCCGGTAGCGCGGCTGCGGCGGCCGCGAGCGGCGCCTGCCATCCTGGATCGTCGGCCATGCGCTCCAGCGACGGCCCCAGGATCCGCACGACGAGCCATGCGAGCGTCGGTACGAACAGCAGCGCGCACGCTGACGTCAGGATGGCCGGGCTCGAGAAGCACGCGACCACGAAGGCGGCGAGGTCGCTCACGTCGCCTTCGCCTTGCGCCGTTCGGCGATGAGTGCCTCGAACTCCGCGATGGCCTGCTCGTCATCGAGCAGTTCATCCACGAGGTGTGCGAACAATGGATGCCGATGGTTCCGCAACAGCGGGTCCACGACCCGGCCGACTGCGCGCCGCGCGAACTCTTCCCGCGAGAGTGCAGGTATGAACTCGTTCTGCTTGCCGGCGGGCCGCTTCCGGAGATGACCCTTCTCGTGCAGGTTGGCCATGACGTTCTTGATGGTGGAATAAGTGACCGTCGACGCGCCCCGTCGCTCGCGTTCTTCGAGCACGTCACCTACGGAAGCCCAGCGCCCGAGGGCCCACGCGACTTCCAAGATCTCGCTCTCGAGCGGGCCGACGACGAAGTCGAAGCCTGCCCCCGTTCGGGATGCCATGTGCAAAGCACCTTAGCAGGTCGGGCGACCCAGGTCAATGACCTATCAGCTAGCGTGGCGGTCAGCGCGGGACGCCGACGTTGACGTGCTGGCGCACGCGCGAGCGGTCGCCGATCCAGCGGGCCGGCGGGATGCGCCACCAGCGCGCCATCGCGTCGAGCGGCGCAGCGTACTTGGCGCGCTTCTCCGCGAACGCCGGCCACGCGTCCTCGAGCGGCCGCAGCGGCGCACCCAGCTCGCGCAGCGCGCTGTACGCTGTCGCGAACTCCTCGAAATCGACCCCGCCCGCGTCGCCGGCCGGGATGTGGAAGAAGCCGCTGAAGTCGCGTACGAGATGCGTGCCGATGCGCAGCGTGATCTCGGCCTGGCCGCGGTGGTCCATCTCGAGCGTCGTGATCAACAGCGTCGAGGCGTCGAGTAGCGCGCCGAGCGTTCCGACCCACGACTCGTCGTCGTGGCTCGACCTGAAGAGCGTCAGGATCGGATAGGCGAGGTGGGTCTCCATCACCTCGGCGATCCATTGCTGCGATTCCCGCAGGATCGCTCCGACGTCGTCCATCATGCCGAGTTTGAGGTGCCGTATCAAGAACTCGAGGCCGCTCGGCGGTGCGCCGGTGCGTTCCGAGATCGTCACCACGAACGCTTCGCGCCGCTGGAACGCGCCGAACGTCTGGAACAAGAAGGTGGTCACGATCGCGAGCGTCGCGAGGCCGCCGCCGGCGGCGAACAGGGCCAGTAGCCGCGTGTACCAGTGCAGCGGCACGATATCGCCGTAGCCGATCGTCAGCAGCGAGGTGCCGGCGAAGTACATCGCCCCGCCGAGATGCGGCTCGGGTCGCAGGCCGGAGCGCAGGGCCCAGAACAGCAGCCCGTAACCGACGATCTGCGAGCAGACCCAGTACACGAGCAGCGTCACCATCAGCATCGGCGCGAACAGCGCCATCGTGTCCTCGCGCCGCTCCGCATCGGCGATCCGCATCGCAACGCCGCGCCACATCCGCCACCCGAAGCGCGAGATCAGCGTGCTGGCGCGGAACCGCCCGGCGACGGAACGCGGGACGACGACCGACTGGAAGAGGTCGAAGAGCGACGAGACGACGAGACCGGCGCCCGCTAGGGCGGCCAGGAGGTCGAGCGCGATCACGCCCTGGTCAGAGTCCCGTTGTCGATGCCAGTCCGATCAGGCCGAGCTCGGTCGTCTGCCCCTTCCGGACGATCACCTGCGCCGAGTAGCTGGTGTAGCCGGGCGAGCTGATCGTCATCGTCTGCGTCCCGGTCGGGACGTTGTCGATGGTGAACTGCCCGTTGTCGGAAGGCGAGAGCCGCCGCACCTGGAGCCCGATCTGGATCGTGACGCTCTGGATCGGCTGGGTCTGGTTCTTGGCGTCGACGACCGTCCCGACCACCACGCCGGTATCGGTCACCCCCAGGCCGTTCGGGTTGGGCCCGCACGCCGCCAGCACCGCCGTGGCGAAGAGACCGAGGACGAAGGCGCGCGGGCATGAGTTCGTGTATATCTTCAGGTCGTGTCTCCCTATGGTCCGGTCGCTATCTATCTCGCCGTCGCGTTCCTGGCATCCCTCGGCTTCTGCCTGTTGCCGGGCGTCCTGGCCCACAAGAAACCGAATGCGGTGAAGTCGGAAGCGTACGAGTGCGGCGTCGAACCGACCTCCGACGTCTCCGGGCGCTTCCCGGTCCGATTCTACCTTATCGCGATGCTCTTCGTGATCTTCGACGTCGAGGCGGCGTCGTTCTATCCGTGGGCAGTGCAGATGCACCAGCTCCGCCTGTTCGGCCTGGCGGAGATGCTCATGTTCGTGATCGTGCTCGCCGTCGGGTATGCCTACGTGTGGAAGCGGGGCGGTTTTCAGTGGCGGTAGGGACGGGCGGCGATTTTCTCTTGACGACGGTCGACTCGGTCGCCCGCTGGGCTCAGTCGTCCAGCGTGTGGCCCTTGACGATGGGCCTGGCGTGCTGCGCGATCGAGATGATGACCGCGACGGCCCCGGAGTACGACATGGCGCGCTTCGGCTCCGAGGTCTTCCGCGCGTCGCCGCGCCAGGCCGACCTGATGATCGTCTCCGGCCGCGTGTCGAAGAAGATGGGGCCGATCGTGAAGCGGCTCTACGACCAGATGGCCGACCCCAAGTGGGTGATCTCGATGGGCGCCTGTGCCTCGAGCGGCGGCGTGTTCGACAACTACGCGATCGTGCAGGGCGTCGATACGATCGTGCCGGTCGACGTCTACGTGCCGGGCTGCCCGCCGACGCCCGACGGCCTGCTCTACGCCGTCAACCTCATCCAACAGCAAATCAAGTCGGGCGGCCGCGGCGGCGTCCTCGCCCGGGCATAGAGACAAGAGAAAACAGAGACCAGACATGCCGAGTTCGCAATCGCCGCCGGCCGGGGCAACCGCCCTCGACCCGACTGCAGTACGTCCCGCGATCGCCGACGCACGGATCGTCCGCGTCGTGCCGGCCGACCTGCGCGCAACGCTCGCGGGGCTGAAGGACGATGGCTTTGCGATGCTGCTCGACATCGGCGGCGTCGATTATCCGGGCCGCGAACCCGCGCGGTTCGACGTCGTGTACCACCTGTTGAAGCTGCCGCCGCGGATCGCGAGCGCCGCCGAGGTCGGGACGCCGGAGCGCGTGCGCGTCCTGTGCGGCGTCGCCGAGAACGCTGCGACGGTTCCGACCGTCAGCGACCTGTGGCCGAGTGCCGATTGGGCCGAGCGCGAGATCTTCGACCTCTACGGGATCCGCTTCGACGGTCACCCCGATCTGCGCCGCATCCAGATGCCGCACGACTGGGAGGGTCATCCACTGCGCAAGGACTACCCGCTGCGCGGCCCGGCGCGCGAGCGCACACCGCGACCTTCGTTCGCGCTGAAGTCGAACGTCGCGGCCGGGACTCCGGCCTCGGGCCGCACTGCCGCCGCGCTGCAAAAACAGATCGCGCAGGCGCGCGCGGCGGACTCCAAGACAAAGGACGACACGCCGTGAGCACGCCCGTCCTGACGGAGACGACCGGCGGCTACGCCGTCGACGTCATCGAGCGCAGCGACACCGGCATGGTGCTCTCGATGGGGCCGCAGCATCCGTCGACGCACGGGGTGCTCCAGATCATCACCGAGATCGAAGGCGAGATCGTCACCAAGGCCTCGCCCGAGATCGGCTACCTGCACACCGGGATCGAGAAGAGCGCCGAGAACCTGTTCTGGTCGCAGGCGTCGACCGTCATCGAGCGGATGGATTATCTCTCGCCGCTGACCAACGCGCTTTGCTACTATCTCGCGGTCGAGAAGCTGCTCGGGATCGACGGAGCGATCCCGCTGCGCGCGCAGCGCATTCGCGTGCTGCTCAGCGAGCTCTCGCGCATCGCCTCGCACTGCGTGTGGCTCGGCACCGGCGGAATCGACCTCGGCGCGCTGACCGGATTCTTCTACTGCTTCGATCTGCGCGAACGCGTCCTCGACCTATTCGAGATGTCGGGCGGCGCGCGCATGCACCCGAACTACATCCGGGTCGGCGGCGTCGGGCAGGATCTGCCGCAGGGTTTCCTCGCCAAGCTCGACGGCTTGATCGAGATGTACGAGCCGCGGATGCGCGACGTGCGCCGGTTGCTGCAGAAGAACCCGATCCTGCAAGACCGCATGATCGACGTCGGGATCATCTCGCCCGAGGACGCGGTCGCCTGGAGCCTCACCGGCCCCATCCTGCGCGCGACCGGGATCGCATACGACGTGCGCAAGGCGATGCCGTACAGCGGTTACGACCGCTACGAGTTCGATCTGCCGGTCCGCACCGAAGGCGACGCCTATGCCCGTTTTCTGGTGCGCCTCGACGAGATGGACGAGGCGATGCGCATCATCCGCCAGGTGCGAAAGGAACTCGACGAGCCCGGCCCCTGGCAGATCCCCGACACGAAGTTCGCGCCGCCGCCCAAGGAGACGATCGCGCTCTCGATGGAGGCGCTGATCCACCACTTCAAGCTGGTCTCGGAGTCGTTCCGCGTCCCGCCCGGCGACGTGTACCAAGCCGTCGAGGGCCCGCGCGGCGAACTCGGCTACTACGTCGTCTCGAACGGCGACAACCGGCCGTGGCGCGTGCGCACGCGGCCGCCGTCGCTGTACAACCTGCAAGTCCTCAAGAAGATCGCGATCGGCGAGCTGATCGCCGACATGGTCGTGATGATCGGCTCGCTCGATCCCGTCTTCGGCGAAGTCGACCGCTGAGCTCCCTTCGACGTCACCCTGAGCTTGTCGAAGGGTCAGGGTGACATTACTTGATCGTGGCTGCGCCTGCTCCGCATACAGTGGCGTCTTGATCGCCGGTTCCGCCGCTGCAGCCGAGGGCGCCGATGATCTTCCCGTTCTCGATGAGCGGGAAGCCGCCGGGCGAGGCGATGAGCGTAGGATCGAGCGTGCCGATGTACGAGTGGCCGGCTTCGTACGCGTTGTACCATACGCGCGTTTCACGGCGGTAACGAACGGCGGTGCGTGCCTTGCCTTGCGAGATCGCGATCGATGCGAGCTGCGCTCCGTCCATCCGGTAGAAGTAGACGAGGTCGCCGTTCGGGTCGACGACGGCGATATTGAATCGCCAGGTCGGGTGCTTCTGCGCTTCGGCACGCACGGCGGCGACGATCGTGGCCGCGCGGTCGGCGGTGATCGGCGTGCCGTACGGCGTGGCGAACGGCATCTGCTCGGGGGTGCCGCCGGACGGCGTCTGCGGGGGCGGTCCGGGTGGCGGCGTTTGCGCGACGGCTTGGCCGCCGAAGGCCATCGCAGCCACGAACATCAGGGCGGTCGGAAACGTACGCATTGTCCCTCCAGATCGGGTATCGGGCCCGGTGCGAAGGACGTGCGTTCTACCGCTAGCTTGCTCCGCCTCTCCCGTGGACGTAAGTCTGCGACACCATTCGGGTAAACAAATACGGTGAAGTCACGAAACGGCAGCTTTGCCACCGGCGCGGTGCTGGTCGGCATTCACCTCGGCGCGCTCGCAGCGTTTTGGCCGGGGTTCTTCCACTGGTCCTCGGTCGCGGTGATGCTCGTGCTGATCTACGTCACCGGCGGGCTGGGTATCGCGCTCGGATTTCACCGGACGCTGACCCATCGCAGCCTCACGCTGTGGAGGCCGCTCGAATATGCGGCGACCGTGTGCGGATGCCTTGCGTTGCAGGGCTCGCCGATCGACTGGGTCGTGACGCATCGGATCCATCATGCCAACACCGATCGGGACGGCGATCCGCACGACGCGAACGCGGGCTTTCGCTGGTCGCATTTCCTGTGGATGGTGATGCCCAATAAGAATTTCGCCATCGGTGACGAGCGACGCCGCTATGCCCCCGATCTCTTCGCGGACCCCGTCTGCCGCTTTTTGGACACCTACTATCTCCTGCCGACGGTGATTCTCGCGATCGCGCTGTTCGCGTTCGGCGGCTGGTCGTGGGTCGTGTGGGGGATCTTCGCGCGGCTGGCCATCGTGTACCAGTTCACCTGGCTCGTCAACAGCGCGGCGCACACCGTGGGCTACCAGTCGTTCCGAACCGACGATCGCTCGACCAACTGCTGGTGGGTCGCGCTCCTGGGTTGGGGCGAGGGCTGGCACAACAACCACCACGCGTTTCCGTTCTCCGCGCGACACGGTCTGCGTTGGTACGAGCTCGACGTCACCTGGATCCTGGTGAAGACGCTGGCCGCCGTCCGCCTCGCACGCGATCTCAAGCTGCCGACGCCGCAGATGGTCAGCCGGCTCCGTCTTCCGCGTGCGGCTCGCCGGCGTACATCTGCATGATCGCACCGAAGCTTCCGGGCTGGTGACCCTGGGCTAGGAGCTGCCGGAAGAGCGTGGTGACCGCCGCGCTCACCGGCATCGGCGACTTCGTCATCGCGGCCATGTCGCCGATGATGTCGAGATCCTTGAGCAAGATCAGCCGCGATGTCGGGCGGAAGCGGCCCGCGACCAAATCGTGGCCATGGACCGATCGCACCGCCGAGTCGGCCCACCCTCCGGCGAGCGCGTCCACCATGAGCTCCGGGTCGATCCCGCACCGGCGCGCGTAGGCGATGACCTCCGCCCAGAGTGCCACCGAACCGGCGACCACCGCTTGGTTACACGACTTCGCGACCTGTCCGCTGCCGACGCCGCCCATGTGCGTGACGTTGCGGGCGTAGGCGGCGATCCAGGGCCGCACGCGCTCGACCTCGGCCGGCGTGCCGCCCAGGAAGACGGAGAGCGTCCCCGCCGCCGCGCCGAGCGCGCCGCCCGAGACCGGCGCATCGACCCAGCCGACCCCGCTCGAGCCCAGGCGGCGGGATGCAGATCGGAAGAGCGTCGTGTAGG
>OCZT010002327.1_pt1 | contig 19666 bp, 15 predicted proteins | sample 1539031 | NCBI WGS metagenome assembly OCZT01 (sample SAMEA3539308, study PRJEB22396) | soil metagenome | biome: tundra; feature: field; material: soil | place: USA | collected 2010-05 | depth 0.15 m | reverse complement strand
GCATCGGAGAGTCGTCGATTTCCTAGTCGGGGACTTGCCAGCCGGCCATGGTGCTAGCTAGCGTCGCTTTGTCGGTGGCGGTTCCGCTGGTGTCGTGGGCCATCTTGGGAAATGCAGCGAGCACGTCGGCGGACTTCGCCCAGACCGGAACGTCTTCCAGCGTGTAGTGGTAGACGACATGGGTCTCGGTGAAACCGTTGGCGGTCGCGGGCGGGGTGAAGCTGTCGATGCTGGTGATGACACGGTGGCCGTAGCAGAAGCGCGGCGCGACGCGGGCTCCGGCGGCGGTTGGGGTATAGCGGCTGGCGTGAATACTGCGTTCGCTGCTCGCGGTGAGGAGCTGGTTGGTGACCAGGGTATTCATCTGCTTTATTTCCGTCATGTCGCTGGTCTCGTAGGGGAACGTTGGCGCGGTCGGGAAGATGCATTCCGGATGATCCAGAAAATGAGCATTCAGCCCGGTGATGAAGTTCTGCGACGTCGCGGCTGTCTTCGAGTGGCACCCAGCTCCTGCGATCAGAAAGGATGCGGTGGCCAGCATGACCAATAGTCTCGGTATCGCGTTTTGAGAAGAGAGCATGGGCGTACCTCAATGTATCGTTTCAGGAGGTTGGATGCATTATTATGATGCTCCAACGCTGAAGCCTGGGCGAATCGCAATCCGGATGCATCCAATTCCGAGTACCCTAAGGACGCACGCTTAACCGAATCAGGAGAGATGATATGGACCGCAGCGCAAGTGCAGTTTGGAATGGCAGTTTGAAGGAAGGCAAAGGCACAATTTCCACTCAGAGCGGCACGTTAAAGCAGACTCAGTACAGCTTCGCAGCGCGCTTTGCCGAGGGCGTTGGGACGAACCCCGAGGAACTGATTGCGGCGGCGCATGCTGGCTGCTTTTCGATGGCGTTGAGCGCGGAACTGGGCAAAGCGAACTTTACGCCGGATTCGATTGAGACGACCGCGGTAGTGACACTCGACCTGCACGACAAGCCGACGATCACGAAGATTCACCTGACGACCAAGGCAAAGATTCCGGGCATCGACAAGGCAAAGTTCGACGAGATTGCCAACGGTGCGAAGTCCGGCTGCCCGGTCTCAAGGGTGCTTGCGGCGGCGGAGATTACTTTGGATGCGACGCTGCTGTAGCACTAACCTCCGAACAGGAGGCCATCCTTGACCGATATGACCGATTCAAAAGCACTTGCCGCCGCTACTTGGTTTGGCTATGGACGACGGGGTGCGCCCTATTGGTTTATCGGCATGGAGCCCGGCGGCAAGGACGAGGATGCCAACTACGACTCGTGGCTTGAGCTGGGCGGCGGTGAGCTGATCGACTGCAAGAAACATCATTTGCATCCTATGAACACAGGTACAGATGGTAAGAAGTTCTTTCTGGGCGATAGACCTCCTACCCAGACAACGTGGAGAAGGCTCATCCAGGCTCGATTCGCATTCAAGGGGCAGGTGGCCGATCTTGGTGCTGTAGCGAAATTTCAGAGTGAATCTTTCGGCTCAGTTTGCGGTGACATGGCTCTGATCGAATTGTCGGCACTACACGCACGCAGTTTGAAAGATAAAGTGGATCGTAAGAGACATCTTCCGAATCGCCTTTTGCACATTGCGAAACGACTGGATGAGCACCCTCAAACTGACTTTGTGCTGTTTTATGGACGAGGCTATCGAGATCATTATGAGTGCTTAGCCGGAGGTCCGTTTGATACGGATGGATTTCGTTGGCGTGGAAACACTCTTTGTGTTCTCACGCCGGGTCCGACATCTCGCAATCCCCCTGCTTGCATGAAGCCCGAATACTGGATTGAGCTTGGGTACCGGATGCGCGAGCGAATTGAACGCCGCGGCAACAAAGGTTGATGGTCGAGCGAAGGCATATCCCGGGGGGCTAAAGCCCGTCACTCGTTGAGACGCTAAGTGTCCGGGCTGAAGCCCGGACCTATCTCGGAAACAACTGCTAAAACAAAGGCCAATACAGGGGTCCTTCACTGCGTTCAGGATGACGGTATTGGCAGGCAGCAAACTCTAATGGCTGTGGGAGTGGCTGCGGTGGGCGTGGGCGGCCTCAAGCGGCGGCGGGGCGGAGCATCCGTGGGTGGTTTCGCAGCCGCGGATTTCGAACTGGATAGTGGTGTGGGTGATGTGGAAGCGGTCGCGCAGGGCGCAGTTGATGGCGTCGAGGATGCTGGAGCACTCGGACAGGGGCATCTCGGGGATGGTGACGTGGCTGGCGAGCGCGTGAGAGGCTGAACCGAGCGACCAGACGTGGAGATCGTGCACGTCGAGCACCCCGGGAACGGTCGAGAGGGCGGTGCGGACCTCGCCGAGTTCGACGGCGCTGGGAGTGCCCTCGAGCAGGATGTTGAGGGTCTCGCGGACGATGGTGACTGAACTCCACACGATCATTCCGGCGATCACGAGCGACAACACCGGGTCGAGCCACGTCGCCCCAGTGGCGAGAATCCCTGCGCCGCCGGCGATGACGGCGGCGGTGGAGAGGGTGTCGCCAAGCATGTGCAGGAAGACGCTGCGGATGTTGACGTCGCCGGAGAACTTCCAGAGCAGGCCGGCGATGGCGCCGTTCATCAGGACGCCGGCGGCGGCGACGGCCATCATCATTTTTGGCTGGACAGCCACGGGCGCGTAGAGACGATGAACGGCGGAGAGACCGATCCATGCGGCGAGGACGATGAGGGTGAGCGCGTTGACGAAGGCTGCGAGGACGCCAGCGCGTTGATATCCAAAGGTCTTCTGGTCCGTCGCGGGGCGGCGCTGGAAGTAGACGGCGACGAAGGAGAGCGTGATAGCCAGCATGTCCGAGACGTTGTGGCCGGCCTCCGAGATGAGCGCGAGTGAGTGCGCGCGCAGGCCGAAGTAGAACGTCGCCACGACGTAGCAAAATGTGGCGGCGAGCGACACGATCAGGACGCGCTGCATTTTGCCCGAGGATGTCGCGACCATATGCATGAGTCCAGTTTAGACCGGCGTGAGGCGGGAGGATAGCGCGCGGAGAGTCTACGTTTCGAGGGCCACCTTTGGGCAAAGCGAGCTAGAAGGATGGCCGCTCGCGAGGACGGAGGCCGCTGCCGATTGACGATATACTGAAAGTTGACCATGAATTCGACCTTTAACGACTCCGCCAACATCTCGCTGCCCAAGAATCGCGTTGGACCTGACGCCCATCCTCTCGACCTCGGCGAAGGCAGACGCGTTCGGTCGACTACGGTGCTCTCTGTGCGGCGTGGTGACTCGGTCGTGATGGCGGCTGATGGTCAGGTGACGCTGGGCGCGAGCGTGATGAAACATTCAGCGAAGAAGATCCGGCGGCTTTATCAGGACAAGGTGCTGGCGGGATTTGCGGGTTCGACGGCGGATGCCTTCTCGCTGTTCGGGCGCTTTGAGACCAAGCTGGAACAGTACGCCGGCAACCTTGGACGTGCCGCGGTCGAGTTGGCGAAGGACTGGCGCACGGACAGGATGCTGCGGCACCTGGAGGCGCTGCTGATCGTCAGCGATATTACGGGCACTTTTGTGCTGAGCGGCAATGGTGACGTGATCGAGCCGGATGAAGGGATTGTGGCGATTGGGTCGGGCGGAAGCTACGCGCTGGCGTCGGCGCGGGCGTTGATCGAGAACACTGAACTAAGCGCGCGCGAGATTGCGGAGAAGAGTTTGAAGATCGCGGGACAGATATGTATTTATACGAATGACCAGTTGACGATTGAAGAGTTGAAGAAGGCTGCTGCGTCGAATCCATAGCGCCATCGCAGGACAAATGCGGGGATTCTTCGCTTCGCTCAGAATGACAATTTCGTGGGGTTGCGCAGTTTCAGTGGGGATAAAGAGGAACGAGTAGATGGCAATTTTTTTACCGGGAACGGCGGACGACCAGGCTCTGGCGCTGGATGAGATGACTCCGCGCGAGATTGTGGCGGAGTTGGACAAGTATGTGGTGGGCCAGCATGCGGCCAAACGTGCGGTGGCGATTGCGCTGCGCAACCGGATGCGGCGGCAGAAGCTCTCACCCGAGCTGGCCGAAGACATCATGCCCAAAAACATCATCATGATCGGGCCGACAGGCGTGGGCAAGACGGAGATCGCGCGGCGTCTGGCGAAGCTGACAAACTCGCCGTTCCTGAAGGTGGAGGCGTCGAAGTTTACCGAGGTGGGGTATGTCGGGCGCGATGTGGAATCGATCGTGCGCGACCTGGTGGAGATCGCCATCGACATGGTGCGCGAGGAAAAGATGGAGGATGTCGAGGACAAGGCCGAGCTGAACGCCGAGGACCGCCTGCTCGATCTTCTGCTTCCGCCGCCTACGCAAGCCGCCCCGTCGACGAAGGCCGCAGGGCCGGCGGCCGTGATGATGACGCCCACCGGAATGCGCGCGGTGCAGGTGATGCAGGTGCCCTCCGCGGAGCAGACCATCAACGCCGCTGCCGACAAGTTACCGGATCCCAAGCCCGACGACTCTGCCACACAGTCCAGCCAGGAGCGCACGCGGGAGAAGCTGCGCCAGCAATTCCGCGAGGGCAAGTTGGATGAGCGGATGGTCGAGCTTGATGTGCGCGACCGCAACCAGCCGAGCTTCGAGTTCCTGTCCACACAGGGGCCCGAAGATATGGACATGAATATCAAGGACATGCTTCCGGGCTTGTTCGGGCAGAGGACCAAGAAGCGCAAGATGAAGGTCGTCGAGGCGTTCGAGTATCTGGTGCAGGAGGAAGAGAACAGGCTGATCGACATGGACCAGGTGACGCGTCTCGCGGTGGAGCGGGTGGAAGATTCGGGCATGGTCTTCCTCGACGAGATCGACAAGATCGCCGGACGCGAAAGCGGGCATGGACCGGACGTCTCGCGCGAGGGCGTACAGCGCGACATCCTGCCGATAGTTGAAGGAACGACGGTAAATACCAAGTACGGCATGGTGTCGACCGATCACATTTTGTTCATTGCAGCGGGCGCGTTTCATGTGTCGAAGCCGAGCGACCTGATTCCCGAACTGCAGGGGCGGTTTCCGATTCGCGTTGAGCTGCACTCGCTCACGGTGGAGGACTTTATCCGCATCCTGACCGAGCCGAAGTCGTCGCTGGTGAAGCAATCCACGGCGCTGCTGGAGACCGAGGGGCTGAAGCTGGAGTTCACGCCGGAGGCGCTAGCGGAGATGGCACAGTTCGCGTTCCGGGTGAACGAGACGACGGAGAATATCGGTGCGCGGCGGCTGCACACCATCATGGAGCGCGTGCTCGACGAGATCAGCTTCCAGGCGCCTGACTTGTTCAAGAGTCCGCGGTCCGAGGCGACCGAAGAAGGCGTCATCGCGAGGGTTGGAGCTTCCGCCTCGCTGACCAACGACCCGCAGAAGTCCTCGCCGCCGCTGCCGGTGATTGAGCGGAAGAAGGAAGATGGGACGGTCGAGAAGGTGATCGTGGTCGATCCTGAATATGTACGCCAGCAGGTTGCCTCGATTGTGAAGGACCACGATCTGAGCCGCTATATTTTGTGATGTAAGCGGCGCTTGAAGTTTTCGAGCGCGCGATTGGTTTTTGCCGAGAAGATCTGGGGAAGCTTTGCCGAACCGCCGAGTTTGCTGGCGGAGACTTCTGCGAGCAGAAGCCAGTCGTGCCATTGGCCGCCGGCCTGTTGCAGACTCTCGAACTGCGCGGCCAGTTGGCGAGCAACTGGCGCAGACTTGGGAGCCGACTCGGCAAGATAGCGTGCGAGCTTGGCGCGTTTGCGAATCTCATGGAAATCTTCGGCGTCCTGAGGTGCCGAGTCTGAGTGCGGGTGATCGCTCCGCTGCTGGTACCAGTCGCGGACGAGCGCGGTGAGGGTCGCTTCGCTCAGCGTGATCGAGTCTGCGGGAGCCAGCGCAGCCAGCAATTTCTCGAAGACGATTGGAAGCCGCGCCTGCTGTTTGTGGAGCAGACGCAACAGATGATCTGCCTCTTGCTCGCGCTTGTACTTGAGTTCGCGGCGAAGGCGTCGGGCCTCCGCGCGAATGTCATCCTCCGGACGACGGGCGCCTTTGCTTCCTGCCGCTTCGTCGCGGATCAGACTGCGCTGGACATCGACATCGCGGACCTTGCCCGCTGAGCGGCGGATTTTTTTCAGCAGGCGTAATACCTTGCGTTGCTGCTGATCGTGCGGGGGAAGTCCCGGAAGCATAGAGAGCAATTCCACCTGTGCTTCGATGCGGCGAGTGGTGGTGCGCAGCCGATGCACCGCCGACTTTTCAGGATCGGCCAGGCACAGCAAGATCGCGGCTTCCAGCGCCGTAGTGGCGTCGCGAAGTACCTGAATCGGATGCGCCGAATGATTTGCTCGGGCCATGTTGTTTCGACGCCTCAACCTGAGCGCGTGCAGCGATGGGCTTGAGTCCACTTCACTTGACGCGTTCCTCGAAAGCTGGAAAAGCGGCGACCCATGGAAGGATCGCCGCATGGTGTCTCCAGCCGTTAGGAGGGTCTAGTGGGCGCCGACCGTCTGCTTTTCGCTGATCTCGCTGAGACGTTTCGCCAAAAGCTTCTCCAGGTCTTCGAGCGCCTTCGAGAAGCCTTCGATGCCTTCCTTCAACTTGTCGTTCGCCATGTGGTCGGCTGCGTGCATCTTGTCGAATGTCGCCTTGTCCATGGGAATCTTCTTGATGTCCATGCTGGCTGCCTTGGCCGGATCGAGCTTGCGCGGCAGGTCGCCTTCTTTGGAATCAAGTTCGGCGAGCAGCTTGGGTGCGATGGTCAGAAGGTCGCAGCCGGCCAGTTCGGTAATCTCGCCGATGTTGCGAAAACTCGCGCCCATGACAACAGTCTTGTAGCCAAAATGCTTGTAGTAGTTGTAGATGGTGGTGACGGACTGGACGCCGGGATCGTCCGCGCCGGTGTAGTCCTTGCCTGTGTCCTTCTTGTACCAGTCCAGGATGCGGCCGACGAACGGCGAGATGAGCGTGACCTTCGCTTCGGCGCAGGCGATGGCCTGATGCAGTCCGAAGAGCAGGGTCATGTTGCAGTGAATGCCTTCTTTTTCCAGGATTTCTGCGGCCTTGATGCCCTCCCAGGTGGAGGCGAGCTTGATGAGGACGCGCTCGCGGGAGATGCCTGCGCTCTCATATTGCGAGATGATGTCGCGTGCCGTCTCAATGGATTTTTCCGTGTCGTAGGAGATGCGGGCATCGACTTCGGTGGAGACGCGGCCGGGGATGATTTCGAGGATCTTGCGCCCGAAGGCGACGGCGAGCGACTTGAATGCGAGGGTGGCGACGTCTTTGTCGGAGGACGAACTGCCCGCGTGCTCGCGTGCTTGCATCAGGACGTCATCGACGATCTGCGCATAAGCTGGCATCTCCGCCGCGGCTGCGATGAGCGAGGGATTGGTGGTCGAATCCGTCGGCTTGTACTTCTGGATAGAGTTGATGTCGCCCGAGTCCGAGACGACCGTAGTCATGCCGCGAAGTTGTTCGAGAAGAGTTGCCATGGATGCTCCTTATGGGCCTTAGATGCGCCTTCTTCGTCTCTTCCATTCTACCAAGATGGCGGGGATAAGGTAGTTTGGTAGGCGAACGTTTGAGGTGGGCGGCGTATGAACAGGCGGTTGGACAAGATAAAGGCGATGGTACTGCTGGCCGGCTTGAGCGTGGTGCTGGTGCCGGGTGCGGCGAACGCTCAACCCGAGCCGACGGACCAGACCTGGGCCGCGCGATGGATTCAGGCTCCGTGGAGCACGGAGAGGGATGGCGCGGAGTTGGATGGAAGCAAGCCGATGCCGGTCTTTCGCAGGGCGTTCACGGTGCGGCGGAAGCCGGTACGAGCGACACTGCGGATCGCGGGGTTAGGACAGTACCAAGCGCGTGTTAACGGCAGCCCGATTGCGCCGGATGGCCTGCATCAGGCGTGGACGGACTATCGCAAGACCGTGACCTACGACATCTACGATTTGACCAAAGCGCTCAAGACTGGGAACAACGTGTTGGGCGTGATGCTCGGCAACGGCATGTATAACGTTCAGCGAACGAAGGGGCGCTATACGAAGCTCGAGGCCAGTTTTGGGCCGCCGAAGATGATCGCGGAGTTGCGGCTGAAGTATGCGGATGGGAAGACAGAGGTGATTGGAACGGACGCTGCGTGGAAGGTATCGCGCGGGCCAGTTCTCTTCAGCTCTGCGTATGGCGGTGAAGATTTCGACGCGCGGAAATGGGAGGCGGGATGGGACGCAACTGGCTTCGACGATCGGACGTGGACACCAGCGGTTTTGGCGGATGGGCCGGTCGGACATTTGATAGCGGCGATGGCTCCGGATGTGCGCGTCATCAAATCCTTCTCCTCGCCTAAGGCGACAGTGTTGGGGCCGAATAAAGCTGTGTACGACTTTGGCCAGAACTTCGCCGGGTGGCCCAAGGTCAAGATGACGGGGCCGGCGGGCGCAGTGCTGCGGCTTACGCCGGGCGAGTTGCTGAAGCCGGATGGGACTGTTTCACAGGCTAGTTCCGGCGCGCCTCAGTGGTGGTCCTACACCTTGCGTGGGGACGGCGCGGGCGAGGAGTGGGAGCCAAGGTTCAGCTATTACGGGTTCCGCTACGTGCAGGCGGAATGGAGCGGCACTGCGGTAGCGGCGGCTAAGGATGGTGGGGCTGCGGCAGAGAATCCGCCGGGAAAAATTCTCGCGATGACGGGCGAGGAGCTTAGCTCCGCCTCGACGGTGGTTGGGAGTTTCGAGAGTTCGAGCGAGATACTGAACGCGATTCACACAATGACTGTGAATGCGATGCATAACAACGAGGTGAGCCTGTTTACCGATTGCCCCCATCGCGAGAAGCTTGGTTGGCTGGAGGAGACGCATCTGGTAGCTCCTGGGTTGATGTTCAATAACGACTTGCATGGGCTGTATGCTGCGACGGAGAAAAACATCGCTGATGCGCAGCATGCGGACGGCGAAGTGCCCACGATCGCGCCGCAGTACACCGTGTTTGGTACGCCGTCCAAGCCAACGCCGTTTGACGACTCGCCGGAATGGGGTTCGGCGAGTGTGCTGGGACCCTGGGCCGCGTACCGGTTCTACGGCGACGTTAGCGATCTTCGGCTGAGCTACCCGGTGATGAAGGCGTATGTAAAGTTTCTGGAGAACAAAGCTAATGCGGACGAGGGAATCGTCGCGTATGGATTGGGCGACTGGTATGACATTGGACCGGGTCAGCCTGGCATTGAAAAGAATACGACGATCGGGGTGACGGGCACGCTGATGCTGTATGAAGATGCTGTGGCGATGGGCAGGATCGCCACACTGCTGGGGCAAGGTGATGATGCAGCGATGTATGCTGCATTGGCGGTACGCGAGAAGGATGCATTCAATCGCCGTTTCTGGAATGCGCAGGCGGGCTACTACGACAGGGGAAGCCAGACGGCCAATGCGATGCCGCTGGCGCTGGGCATCGTGCCGGAGGAGCGTCGGGCGGCGGTGCTCGCACATGTGATCGCCGACATTCAGGCTCATGACAGCCATATAACCACCGGGGAGGTGGGTTATCCGTACATGCTGCGCGCGCTGATGGAGGCCGGACGCAACGATGTGGTTCTGGCGATGATGTTGCGCAAGGACCCGCCGAGTTACGGATCGCAATTGGCGGCAGGGGCGACTTCGCTGACCGAGGCCTGGGATGCGAATCCCAGGAGCAGCCAGGACCACTTCATGCTGGGCGGTGCGGAGGAATGGTTCTATCGCGGTCTGGGCGGGATCGACTTCGACATGTCGCGGAACGCGGACGAGCGCATCACTATCCGGCCGGCAATGGTGGAGGGCGTGGCCTGGGTAAAGTGCAGCTATTACTCGGCGATGGGCCGGATAAGAAGCGAGTGGAGACAGGAAGACGGGATGACGTCAATTGACGTAGCAGTCCCCCCAGGCGCAACGGCTACGCTGATTCTCCCCGTAAAGATGGTGGCGGATGTTCCCTATCGACCCTCCAAGCCGAGTGGGCCGCAATTGCATGAGACACGGCGCGACGATCAGGTGGTTGTGTACCGCGCGACCGCCGGCATCTATCACTTTAGCGAAGCGGAGTCGCGGCCATAGCGAATATTGGGCCGCCGCTACTGGAGAGCAGTCGGCAAAAGCCGCTTGCGCAAGAGTCACGGTGAACAGCGGCGCGGTGAATGCAACCTCGGCGGAGAACGGGACGAGAGAGATCGTCACTCTCGTTCATGCCGGACATTATGACTTGGCTGGTCGGTAAAAGATCTTCGCCGGCTGGCATTTCGCCCGCCAGCCGGCGAACTTTAGCATCGTCGAGTTAGTTCATGTTTGAGTCATTGTCCCGATCGAAATGGAACAGGTCCAACAGATCTCCGATTGCTGGACCGTTGACAGGAACATACGGGTTCGCCTGGGTCGTCTTCGGGTTCGGCAGATTATCGCGGCTGCGTTCTGTGAGTGGCTTCAACTCCCAGTTCTTCTCGATGAACTTGAGAACAGAAGCGTGGTCGGTATACTCGTGCGAAATGTGTCCCGCCTTGGTGAACTTTGATACTACGATCATTGGGATCCTTGTTCCGTCGCCAAAGAAGTCGACCGGCTGCACATAACCGGAGTCGTAGTACCCGCCACCCTCGTCGAACGTCACGAAGATCGCCGTGTCTGCCCACAACTCCGGATTGCTCTGCACTCCATCCACGATCTTCTTCACGAATCCCTCGAAGAGATCGAGCTTCGACGAAGCCGGATGTCCGTCCACTAAGCCGCTCGGCTTCGCGTACGATACCGCCGGCAGGGTCCCATTCTGGATGTCGGTATAGAGGTCCGCCGTATCCTTCAGGTGATTTGTCCGAACCGTCGCATTGGTCATGATCGAGCTGGAATACTGGAAAAAATTGCAGATGTTGCAGTATATGTTTTGCGGAAGAAGATAGTAGGGATCCTTCAAATAAGTATTCCAGCCGTCCCCGTAGTATTTCCAGGACACGTTCTTCTCGAGCAATGCATCCCCGATATTCCGCACCGTCGACGGCGGGATCGTAAAGACCGTATTCGCCGCGTTGTTGTTCGTATACGCATTCGAGCCATCGCCGAAGTAGCCGGGGTTGTAATTGTTCAACAGGTAATAGTGGCCCGGATCACACTTCGGATTTACTTCATACGGCAGGGTACCCAAGTAACTAAGAACGGAATACACGCCTGGCTCATCCGAGTCCGAGCAATTTGAGTAAGTCCCTCCACCATACGAAGCGGAACCGCCCGAACCGCCGCCATATCCGTCCTCGGTGTACCAGTTGTTGGTGCCCGGAGCTGGCGTGGGATTCTCGATCTCGTCGACAACACCCGCATTCGGAGTGCCTGCCGCCACTAGCTGGTTATGCGGAGGCGTCGTGGGATGGCCATTTCCGTCACTGAACCACACCGCGTCCCCCGTGCCCAGCATGACATGATTCGCGCCCGTTCCGCCCATCACCGCCTGGTGATAGTTATCGCTCATCGCATAATTGTCCGCAAGCGATTTCAAATAAGGCGCATCGCCCTGCTGGACGTTGTAGAAACCCATCGAGGTTCCGCCTTCGCCCGTCGTCTGTTGGGTAAACGGATTCGGCTGCGGCTTTCCATTCGATCCGGCTCCAATCGTAACCTCGACCCACGGAAACAGGTCGGCCTTGCACCCGCTCGCATCCCGCACGTTCGAATAATTGACGTTGCAATCAAGCTGCTGCCACATCTGGTAGAAGCGGTGCACCGGGCTGGCTGCATACGCGTCATACGGCACGCCTGGAGTCAACTGGAACGGGCCCGCGGGCAGATCGTTGACGTTCGGGATGCGCGTGTCCGGAACCCCCGCCTTCAGTCCGGTCCCGCCCGTCGTCAGATACTTGTAGTACATATCGTTGGGCAGACCATTCTCCACCGCTTTCGCCACGGCAAGGCTGGGTATAAATGGAACCGCAGGGCCACCAGCCAGTGGCGTCGGCAGCTTCGTATAAGAAGACTTGTCCGTTGGGCTAATCTGGTACTTATCCGCGTGGGTGTCTACCGCAGAGTATTGCCGTGCCAGCGAGTAGTTCGGTCCTGGAGTGCCTTCGTCGGTGATGATGCCTTTGGAAAGCAGGTTGTCGACCTTCTCGCCCCTCACCGGCTTGTAGGTCGCAAAGACATGGTCAAAGGTGCGATTTTCACCGATGATAATGATGACGTGCTTGATCGGCGTGCGCGTCTTCACGATGGAACTGTTTTCCTGCGCGAGGGCCGGGGGCGTAATTCCGGCAAACACTTGCAGCACAGCGAGAAGCGCCGCACCGCACTGAATGGAGAACTGGTAAAGGCTATGAAGCTTCTTCATTGAATTCCCCTAATGGGACGTGGATGCGTACAAATCGAAGAAGACCGAACGCATCGCAAGATTAGGGCGGCGCAGACTTTTCTTGGTGAACAGAAGAAGAATTGGCGGTGAATGTTTGCTCGTCCACGATTCCCCTTGCAAGCTGGTGGATCCCCGAAATTGGCGGCGAAACCCTCGTTTTCTTTGTTACTTGTTCGAGGTCTTCTCTATAGTTTGGTCATGCACAATCACCAGGTCTTAATTGAAGGAAAATCATGAGCGGGATGTCCCCGGAAGAGTTTGCCAAGAAGATCGGAGCGGGCCTGCTCTCGTTCCCCGTCACCCATTTCAACGCTGATGCCAGCGTGTTCGATGAGCATGCGTATCGCGGACACATCGATTGGCTGTTGGAGTACAAGCCGGCTGGATTGTTTGCGGCCGGAGGCACGGGCGAGTTTGTTTCGCTCACCCTAGATGAGTTTTCGGCCGTTGTGTTGGCCGCGGTCGAGCAGACGGGTGGTCGTGTGCCGGTGGTTGCCGGTTGCGGCTACGGCACCGCGATGGCAAAGCAGTTTGCCCAAGCGGGTGAGGCTGCGGGGGCTGACGGTCTGCTTCTGCTGCCTCCGTATTTGCTCAACGCCGACCCGGCGGGGTTGATCGCGCATGTCGAAGCTGTGTGCGCTTCGACTCGATTGGGCGTCATCTTTTACAACCGCGACAACGCGATCCTGAATGATGTCTGGCTGGAACGCCTATGCTCGCGGTGCCCGAACCTTGTCGGCTTTAAAGATGGATACGGCGACATCGAGTTGATGACGCGCATCTATGCGCGAATGGGCGATCGACTGACGTATATTGGCGGCCTGCCTACGGCAGAGACCTTTGCGCTGCCCTACCTTGAGATGGGAGTGACCACCTATTCTTCGGCGATTTTCAACTTCCTTCCCCAGTTTGCCCAGGATTTTTATGAGGCGGTGCGACGACGCGATCACGCTGAAGTCTTCAAGCAGTTGCGAGAGTTCGTTCTGCCGTATATCGACATTCGCAATCGGCATAAGGGCTATGCGGTGTCGATTGTTAAGGCAGGCATGCGTGCGATTGGCAGACCCGCAGGCCCCGTTCGCACACCGCTTACCGATCTCGATGAGAGTGAGATGGATGCATTGCGCAAACTGATCGCGGGCCGTTCGTGACCAGGCCGGATCGCTCGATACTGGTCGATAAGCCGACGCACATACGCTACCTGATCGTATCGATGCTGTTTATCGCGAGTTGCTTCAGCTATGGAGACCGTGTTGCGCTTTCGATCGCTGGCACGGCGATGGAAAAAGAGTTGGCGCTCGATCCGGTGAAGCTGGGCTTTCTTCTCTCCGGGTTCAGTTGGGCGTATGTGCTTGGCCAATTGCCCTCGGGAGGATTGCTGGACCGCTTCGGCTCGAAGCGCGTCTACAGCATCAGCATTGTCTCCTGGTCCGTGTGCGCGTTTCTCGTCGGATTCACCGGATATCTTGCGGCGGCATGGGTTTTCAGCGCGATCTTTTTTCTTCGCTTGCTCTCTGGGCTGGCGCAGTCGCCTGTCTTCCCCGGCAATGGGCGTATCGTCGCCGCGTGGTTTCCCACCGCCGAGCGCGGCGGAGCCTCGTCAATCTTCAATGCTTCTCAGTATTTTGCCCTGGTGCTCTTCGCTCCGCTATTTGGATGGCTCACCCATTCCTACGGCTGGCGGAGCTGTTTCTGGTTCATGGGCTTCTTCGGCCTGTTGCTTGCGTATGTCTGGTCGAAGACGGTCTACAACGTGAAGGACCATCCGATGATCTCGCGATCGGAGATCGAGTTCATCGAGCACGGCGGAGGATTGGTGAATGTTGACCGCGTGCGGGGAGGGAAATCGCGCGGTAATCCGCTGACTTGGGCGGGGGTTGGCCAGTTGCTCCAGCAGCGCATGCTGGTTGGAATCTATATTGGACAGTTTTGCATCAACACCATTACGACTTTTTTCATTACCTGGTTCCCTATCTATCTTGTGCAGGCGCGGCACATGTCCATTCTTCGCGGTGGATTCGCTGCGGCGCTTCCTGCGCTGTGCGGCTCCGTGGGAGGCGTGCTGGGCGGCGTCTCTTCCGACGCTCTTCTTCGCGGTGGGCGATCCCTAACTTTTGCGCGGAAGGCGCCTATCATTGCAGGGATGCTGCTTTCGTTGACGATCATCGCGTGTAACTACACCAACGCGCAGGCAGTAGTGATGTTTCTGATGTCGCTGGCGTTCTTTGGGAAAGGTTTCGGCGCGCTCGGCTGGACGGTGATCGCGGATACGTCGCCGAAGCAATTGATCGGTCTGAATGGCGGCCTCTTCAACCTGTTTGGCAACATCGCAGGCATTACGACGCCCCCCGCGATAGGAATGCTGGTGAAGAAGACTGGCTCATTCAACGACGCATTGCTCTTCGTGGGCCTGGCGGCACTGCTGGCGATCCTCAGCTACGTCGTGATCGTTGGCGAGATCAAGCGGCTTGAGCTTGATCCTTCGCCGCAGGCGGCGGCGATGTGAAGCTGGCGGGAACACAGGCGGTGAAGCCGGTGGCAAAGTGGACGCATGCGTTGGAGGGCGGATTTTGGAATCGCTCTGCTCTTCCGTACCATGGAGTGAGTTGGAAATGAGGAGTTCTTGAGATGAAGATGACAGGTGAGATGCTGATTGGCGCACGCACAGTGCGTGGAACAGAGAGCACAATACGCGCAGTGAACCCCGCAACGGGCGGTGAGCTGGAGCCGGCATTCGGTGGAGGCTCCGCGCAGGATGTGGATGCAGCCTGCGTGCTTGCCGAGGCGGCTTTCGACGCCTATCGAGCCGTCAGCCTGGAGCGCCGGGCCGCATTTCTTGAAGCGATTGCGCAGGGGGTTGTCGATCTGGGCGATGTGCTGGTGGAGCGAGTGATGAGTGAATCGGGGTTGCCGCGCGGTCGTGTTGAAGGCGAACGCGCGCGCACCGTGGGACAGCTCCGGCTCTTCGCCTCTCTCGCACGCGAAGGCCGCTGGCTCAATGCAACGATTGATCGAGCGCTGCCCGAGCGCAAACCTGCACCCCGCGCCGACCTTCGCGCACAGAAGATTCCCGTTGGGCCCGTCGCGGTCTTCAGCGCCAGCAACTTTCCACTCGCATTTTCTGTTGCGGGAGGCGATACAGCCGCTGCGCTGGCTGCGGGCTGCCCGGTGGTTGCAAAATCGCATTCCTCGCATCTCGGAACGTCCGAGCTGGTCGGCCGGGTCATTCAAAAGGTAGTGGCGGAATGCGGATTACCCGAGGGCGTTTTTTCCCTGCTGGTCGGCGGTGGCAGCTCGGTTGGTGAGGCCCTGGTCCAACATCCCGCGATTCAGGCTGTCGGCTTCACCGGATCGCGGCGCGTCGGCCACACTTTGGTCGCGCTTGCCGCGGGACGAGAAGTGCCCATCCCGGTTTACGCGGAGATGAGCAGCATCAACCCCGTGTTTCTGCTGCCTGCTGCGCTCTCGCAGCGGGCCGAAGCTATCGCGCAGGGCCTGATCGATTCGGTCACTCTCGGCACCGGCCAGTTCTGCACCAAGCCCGGCATCGTGATCGGAATCGGGGGACCGGACTTCGAACGTTTCCGCGCTGCTGCACAGGTAAGCGTTGAAGCCAAGACCGCGACTACCATGCTCAACTCCGGCATTCATCGTGCATATTGCCAGGGGACCGATCACTGGGCCGGAGACAGCGGAGTGAGCACTGTGTCGGCTGGCGCAGTCCCACCGTCTGGCTCCTACGCAGGTCAACCGAAGCTCTTCGCGACCAAGGCACGACATTTTATCGAGTCCCCTAATTTGTTGGAGGAGGTGTTTGGTCCCGCGGCGCTGCTGATCGAATGCAGTGACACGGATGAACTCCTCGCCGTCGCAAGGCACCTGAATGGCCAGCTGACAGCAACGCTTCATCTCGCTGAGCAGGACAGTGCACTCGCACGAGAACTCGTGCCGCTGCTCGAACGCAAGGCCGGGCGCATTCTGGTCAATGGATTCCCGACCGGCGTCGAAGTCACGTATGCGATGGTGCATGGCGGCCCATCGCCGGCGACCTCAGACAGCCGCGTCACGTCGGTCGGCGCCATGTCCATCGAGCGATTCCTCCGGCCGGTTTGCTATCAAGACTTTCCCGCGGCGTTGCTGCCGGAACCGCTACAGGATGCTAACCCGCTTCATCTGTGGCGTCTGATCGACGGGAAGCTACAGCAGTCCTAAAATCGCACGATCAGCAGAAGCACAGGGAATCCTGCATGCCTACCGAAATGAAATTGCGTCCCCTCTACGTGCAGGTGGACCCCCGTGACACGGTGGCGATCATCGTGAATGAGGGTGGCCTTCGGGCTGGCACCAAATTCGATTCGGGCATGACTTTGATCGACGATGTTCCCGAGGCGCATAAAGTGGCGCTCGTCGACATCGCGGCCGGAGCGCCTATTCTTCGCTACGGTTCTGTCATCGGATACGCAGAACGCGACATCGCGAAGGGAAGCTGGGTGCATGAGGAGCGCATGCGCTTGCCCGTCGCTCCATCGCTCGACAATCTTCCGCTCGCGACCGCGGCGCCGCACATCATGGCCCCCCTTGAGGGCTACACCTTCGAGGGCTTTCTCAACGACGACGGATCGGTGGGGACGAAGAACATTCTGGGTATCACGACCACGGTGCAGTGTGTTGCCGCCACGGTCGACTTCGCCGTCCGGCGCATCAAGGCGGAACTCCTGCCACGCTTCCCGAATGTCGATGACGTTATCGCTCTTACCCACAACTATGGGTGCGGCGTCGCCATCGATGCCCCTGACGCTGAAATTCCCATACGCACATTGCGCAACCTGAGCCTGAATCCCAATCTTGGTGGTGCGCCCATGGTTGTCAGCCTGGGTTGCGAGAAGCTCCAGCCGGTGCGGCTGCTGCCTTCGAACACATTGCCGATTCTCGCCGCCGCTCCATATGTCGTTCGCATGCAGGATGAGCAGCATCACAGTTTCGGCGAGATCGTGGCTGCCATCATGGAACTGGCAGAGAAGCGCCTCATGCAACTGAACGCGCGGCAACGTGTGACGCGTCCTGCCTCTGACCTCGTCGTGGGCCTGCAGTGCGGCGGCAGCGATGCCTTCTCCGGTGTCACGGCGAATCCTGCGGTCGGCTACGCGTCGGATTTACTGGTGCGTGCGGGAGCCACCGTGATGTTCTCCGAGGTCACCGAGGTGCGCGACGCCATTCATCTCCTGACCGCGCGCGCTGTGAACGAACAGGTCGCTCGCGATCTCATCCGCGAGATGGCCTGGTATGACGCCTATCTCGATCGCGGAGGAGTGGATCGTAGCGCAAATCCTACTCCCGGCAACAAGAAGGGCGGCCTGACCAACATTGTGGAGAAGGCGCTCGGCTCAATCGCAAAAGCGGGGACCAGCGCCATTGCAGGCGTCACTGGCCCTGGTGAGCGCGTGACGAAGAAGGGCTTGATCTTCGCCGCGACTCCGGCAAGCGACTTCATCTGCGGGACCCTGCAACTGGCCGCGTCGATGAACATGCACATCTTCACCACGGGCCGCGGGACTCCGTATGGTCTGGCCATGGTCCCGGTAATCAAGGTGGCGTCGCGGTCTTCACTTGCTGAACGGTGGATCGATCTGATCGATCTCGATGCGGGCTCAATCGCCACGGGCGATGCCACCATCGAACAGGTCGGCACACAGCTCTTCCAAATGGTGCTTGACGTAGCCAGCGGCCGCAAACAGACATGGGCCGATCATTGGGGGCTGCATAACGAGCTTGCCTTGTTTAACCCATCCCCTGTTACCTAGCGCGCGCCATCCCTATCGGTATTAGGCCGTTGCGTTTTGCCATGCATTTCTCTGGCGCTCACAGCAGCGCTTCTGCTACTAGGATAAAGAGCGCATAGCGCACAGGTCGCGGCCCTCGTCCTCGCATGTGGAGCAGGCGTTGGCCGCGCGGTTCGGGTGGAATATATTCTTTGTGGCTGCGGCGTCTCTGGTGGTACCAGGTTCACTGGCATGGATTGTGATTGATCCGAGCCAACAACTCATCCAAATTCCGCCCACCCACACCACGCACAACTGAGCGGACACCCGTCACGGTTCTTTGCTTTGCTGCTTCGCCGCGATCTGCTCCAACTGCCGTCTCCAGTCCAGTTCCTCCACAAACCCGCGGCTTGACCGCCACTCCTCCTGGACTTTTACGAACAGCTCCAAAAAGACCCGCGTCCCCAGCAGCCCCTCAATATCTTTCCGCGCCGACGTCCCAATCTGCTTGAGCATCGCGCCCTGCTTGCCGATCAGAATCGCCTTTTGCCCCGTTCGCTCGCAGTAAATTGCCGCCGCGATCTTCGTCAATGGCAGGCGTCCATCCTTCATCTTCTTCGAGGAAACCGGTTCTTCGAATCGCTCGATGACCACCGCCGTGGCGTAGGGAACCTCTTCGCCAGTCAGAAGCAGTATCTTCTCGCGAATCAGCTCCGCTGCCAGAAACCGTTCCGGCTGGTCCGTCACCTGGTCGCGCGGAAAGTATCGCTGTCCCTCCGGCAAAATAGCGACTACCTTGTCCAGCAGCAGATCCAGTCCCTCTTTTTTGCGTGCCGAGATCGGCACCACATCGGCGAAGGAATGCTGCGCGCTCCAGTGTGCGATCAACGGCAACAACTCCTCCTTGCGCACCGCGTCGATCTTGTTCAGGACCAGGATCACGGGGCAGTCGAGCCGCTTCACCAGCGAGAGCGCAAAGTCGTCCTCGGCCGCGCTCATCGCCATGCGACCTGTAGTCTTCTGCTTTTCTCCCGGAACCTCGGTCCTGGCGAGCCGATGCGTCACGTCGACGATAAAGAGCACAGCGTCGCGCGACTCCAGCGCGTCCTGCACCTCCTGCATCATGCGTCGGTCGAGCTGCGACTCGGGCTTGTGCACGCCCGGCGTATCCACCAGCACAACCTGTGCCGCCGCATGGCCCGGCTCGCCTTTGCTCTTCTTCTTGAGCGGCACTTCAAGCACCCCGTGGATGCGCGTCCGCGTCGTTTGTGGCTTGTGCGTCACGATGGCGAGCTTTTGCCCCAGCAGCGCGTTCAGCAGCGTGGACTTGCCAGCGTTTGGCCGGCCAATAATGGATACAAACCCTGAGCGAAATGCCATTCCTTATTATCGCCCGACACGCTGTTGCATGGACGAGGGCCGGAGCGGTGCGGCGAAGAGTGCGCTCGCCAGCACGAAGAGTACGGGGAAGAACTCCAGCGTGTAACGGGGTTCCGAGTTGTCCAGCGTGAGCAGATCGGAAGAGCACACGTCTGAACTCCAGTCACGCCAATATCTCGTATGC
>OCZT010002326.1_pt1 | contig 19673 bp, 30 predicted proteins | sample 1539031 | NCBI WGS metagenome assembly OCZT01 (sample SAMEA3539308, study PRJEB22396) | soil metagenome | biome: tundra; feature: field; material: soil | place: USA | collected 2010-05 | depth 0.15 m | reverse complement strand
AGGGTCATCCAATATTTCTGTTACTACACCTCAGTTAAATGATGCTATAGAAAAATTATCAGCAACTTGGACATCTGCATTAAAACCCGTTGTAGATTATATGAACTCACAGTCAGGGAGATCTCAAGGCACGAACCAAAGTTGGCTATATTTAGTTGGTGGGGTAGGACTTGCTTCAACAATAGTCACACTCTTTGTATTTGCTAGTGGTCATGTAAAATAACTTATGGAAGCAATTCGCTGTTTTGTGTGTAATAAGATTTTAGATACCAAAAGACTGTATTGTAGAGGTAATAGATGTACTGCTGAAATGTTGCGTAAGGCTAAATTCTCAGAGACGGGCGTATATACCTACAGGGGTAATGTAAGTCACAACGAAAGACACATAGTGATATAATAAAAATATGGCATCAAGATTAGTAACTGACATCTTACCCTTTGCAGAATTAGAAGTTGCGGGTCCCTATGATGGTCATTTAGGTAACTATGATGAATCCAGAGTTCCGATAGATAGAATCATTATTCATACAATGGCTGGTACTTGGCAAGGTGCAGCAGCTAGATTTGATAACAACACTTCCAACGTATCAGCTCATTATGGAATCAAATATGATGGCGGACTAATCCACTGGTTAGAAGAAACATTTACAGCTTATCATAGCGGAGATTATCCAATGAACCAGCGGTCAATCGGCATAGAACACGAAGATATGGGAAATTACAATGACCCTAGACCTGATGTTTTATACCAGACTTCAGGTAAATTAGTGGCTGATATTTGTAAATTTTATAATATCCCTTGTGACAGAACCCACATATTAAAACATAGTGAAGTTTCAGATAAACCAACAGCTTGTCCTGATGCTTTAGATATAGATAGGATCATTAGAGAAGCTCAAGGCGTTTTAAATCCTACACCAGCTCCGACTCCAACTCCGACTCCAACTCCGACTCCAGTACCAACCCCATCAGATCCGCGTGCTGATGTTAAAGCTCAATTAGATAACGCTTTAACAGCTAATAAAGTGCAGGCGGACCAATTAGCAAGCCTACAAACAGACTTGAAAAACGAACAAGATACTAATAATTCTCTTTCTCAACAATTAACTGCTTGCCAAAATAAACCGTTACCTACCCCAGTTTTTAGTCAACCAAAATCACCACTTGGTCAGTTATTTGAGTCATTAGCACTCAGGTTCGGTTAGTGCAGATTTTAGGTAGTAGGTAGATTAGACTGGTACAGCAAGGAGATAAATATGCTTGTAACAATATTAATTATCGTTCTTATATTAGTCCTATTAGGAGCTATCAGATGAAAGAGATACTACTTGCTGCTGAAAAATCTACTAGGAAGATGATAAAGGAATTTGAAAAGAATTTAAAAGATATTTTAAAATTAAAAAGGGAGGTGAATAAAAAAAAATGAGTTTGTCAGAAATTGTTATAAAAATAATAGGGTTAGTATTAGCTATAGTAGGACTATCTCTAATCTTATCAGCAGTAGGTATACAGTTTTTAGGTGCTGGATTTTCTCCAGTTTGGCTTGAAGTAGTTGTAGGAGTTTGTCTGATTGGTGCAGGGATTTGGATTATTAGAGGAGGGACAATTAGTCTCTAAATGATTAGAATACATTTAGCTGTTATCTTTATAACAGTTATTCTGATTTTAATTGTATATTTCTCCACTAACCTAAACAGTGGCTGGAGAGGTATATTTGACAGTCTTTTAAGTAGATAGAACCTGTGCAAATTTTGCACACGTTGTATAGAAAGGTTAATTATGTTTTTATTAACAAATAATCCAGTCAGTCCAGCGGGTAAAGTTAACCCAGCTGATATAAGAAGTTGGTTAAACAACTTATTTATTTTTACTCTAGGAGTAGTTTCTATTTATGTAGTTTCAGTAATAGGAATTTTAGAACAGCCAAATCATTTAATTTCTTTGAAGGATTTTGTCCCTAACGTCTTTGTTCTAGGTGCAATAACATTATATATTTTTCAAGGAGTACAAAATTTAATAAGGAAATTTACTAATCCTAATTAATGAAAATCTGGTCTAAAAGACTAAATTTAATGTTTGGTTTTATCCCTGCCTTAATGGTGTTTATTTGCCATTACATTAACCGCTTTAGGTGATATAATTAATTTATGGCAGAGAGATTAATTAAAGTCTGGACACAAATTCACAATGCGGAGGGCTACTTGGTAGGAAAAAAACGGACTTTACTTACCCCCTTTAGGACTCCACCTCGTTTAACAGAAGTACTTAGAGAGCTATTACCTAATGGCGATTTACATCAGGAATTTTTACTTAAAAAGCAGATTCGCAGAGAAGCCAGAGATAGATATAAGCTTCCTTATCAACTTCCTGTCGGGGATTCTAGCGATTGTAAGAAAGGATATTAGTATGCCAATGTTAGAACTCGAACCACAATCACCTATGATAACTTCTTTAGCTGAGAGTTTGGCCCAATGTGTCAGGCGTGAAAGGTTATATCGTGGAGCAGTCTTAGAGAATGGACAGCCATATAACAAAGACGAAGTTCTTTTAAAGGGTTGGTTATTAAGAAGGGGAATTGCCAGTTTTGCGGGGGATTTGATAGAGTTACACTGCGAAGATATTGTGATACAGGTAATGGCGTTAAAATGAAACTATTAAAAAAGATTTGGTGGGCTATTAGTTGTAGATGTACCGATTGTGGAGGATATATAATTGAATGGGATTGGAAACGAGCTTGGTGTGAAGATTGTCAAAAGAGGTATTGACGGAAGTGATATAATGTATACAAGTATGGAAATTAGTGAAGATGGCGGGTCAGATCAATCGAGTGAAACCAATAATATAAATTGTTTTTACCTCTGTTAATCTTTCCCAACTTAATATAAACCGTTGGTGGCTGGACAGGAACGCACTTCGCTGTAAACGAAGTTTACGAGTGTTCGAATCACTCTCAACGGACCAATAACTAAGCACTTTAACATTTGTGGTTTGGCGGCAGAAGGCGAGCCATCTGGTTGTGAACCAGATTATAGCGGGATCGTTACCCGTCTCTCCACCATATACTCCCTTAGCTCAGAGGCAGAGCGTTTGTATTACAAACAAAGGGTCGGGGTTTCAAAATCCTCAGGGAGTACAGATACCTATATAGTTCAATGGATAGAATGAGACACTTCTAAGGTCATGATGCGGGTCCGATTCCTGCTATAGGTACAAAAGGCACTATCGGATAGAGGTTAGTCCGCTTCCCCTTCAAGGAAGAAAAAAGGGATCGTTACCCTTTAGTGTCACAATAACCCTATCGTCTAAAGGTAGGACAGTTGCCTCTCAGACAACTAACAGCGGGTCAGTACCGCTTAGGGTTACAGATGCCGATATGATGGAACGGTATACATACTTCTCTTAAAAGGAAGCGGAGAAATCCATGCTAGTTCGAATCTAGTTATCGGTACAAAAGCTCCTTTAGCCCAACGGCAGAGGCAACGCGTTTAGAACGCGTTCAGTGGAGGTTCGAATCCTCTAGGGAGTACAAGATGCAGGTATGATGAAATAGCAAACATAACTACCTCAAAAGTAGTCGCTGTAAAAGGCTTGTAGGTGCAACTCCTATTACCTGTACTTATAAGCTAGGTTCTGAGAACAGGCGAGTCTCCAAAACTTGCCATGCTAGGTCTGATTCCTAGATAGCTTGCCAGCAAGAATAGCTGAATGGTCAAGCAGCTCTCTTATACAGAGTCGTATGTTGGTTCGAGTCCAACTTCTTGCACTTAGGTCGGGTATGGGTAAAGGCAGACTGCTATCGTCTACAACGTAACAGAAGCCCAAGCCCCTTTGTAGACCAAGGGCTAACCGAACGTACCCGACTTTTTAGGACCAATAGCTAAGTAGCAAAGCAACAAGCTCTTAACTTGTCTATCGAAGGTGCAAATCCTTCTTGGTTCACATATCTGGGTATAGTATAACGGTAGAACAAGTGGTTTGGGACCATTTAGTAGGTGTTCGACTCACCTTACCTAGACAGATACCCCTGAAGCTTAACGGATAAGCTACTCACTTCGAATGAGCAGATTGAGAGTTCGATTCTCTCTAGGGGTACATAACAATTTGACTTAATGGTGAAATGGAAACACGGCTACCTGCAAAATAGCTATGCAACGGTTCGATTCCGTTTTAAGTCTCAAAATGACAATTGAATAGATTGCACTTTTACAGTATAATAAAAGTCGTGAAAAGATTTTGGGATAAGGTAGAAAAAACAGATAAATGTTGGAATTGGAAAGCAGGGATAAGAGGTGAAAATGGTTATGGCTGTTTCAAAGTCAATGGTAAAAATGAAAATAGTCATAGAGTATCTTGGAGAATTACTTTTGGTGAAATACCTGAAGGATTATTAGTTTGTCATCATTGTGATAACAGACTCTGTGTTAGGCCAGAACATTTATTTTTAGGGACTTATAAAGATAATATGCAGGATTGTTCTTTAAAGGGTCGAATAGTTACTTTTAGAAAAGGTAAAATTTTTACTAAACACGGGACTACAACTATGTATAATTTACATAAATGTAGATGTAACGATTGTAAATTAGCTAACAGTCAAGCATTAAAAAAATCAAGAGCTAAAAATGGAAGATGAATTAGCGAGGAGCTAAACTGGTTCGCTAAACCAAGTGTGTTGAAAAGCATGGACATCGTATGTTCCGTCTTCCGCCATGGAAGGGTAGAGCGTAATTGGCATCGCACCAGTCTTGAAAACTGGGTACTGTAAAAAGTCGTACAGGATCATTGCCTGTTCCTTCCGCCAAGGGCGATTGGTGCTAATGGTAGCATCCCTCACTTGCAATGAGGGGGAAAGAGTCCGATTCTCTTATTGTCCACATGGCCTGTTGGTGAAACGGTTATCACGCTTGGTTGTCAACCAAGGGGCAGGAGTTCAACTCTCCTACGGGTCGCCAGGATCGCTGGTTCAGTGGCTGAACAATGGACTTTTAATCCATTTTAGATTGGTTCGATCCCAATGCGATTCACAAGTGGGTATGATGTCAACAGCAGCATACTTGTTTTCCAAACAAGGTGAGTGAGTGCAAATCTCTCTACCCGCACAAAGGTTTGTCTGTAGAGTCCTAAAAACAGTCTATGTGGGTTTAGTAGATTGGCACTACGGCTCGTTGCCAACGAGTAACAAAGAGTTCGATTCTCTTAACCCGCACACTGGATTCGTTCAATGGTAGGACGTATATCTGATACATATAGAACATTTGTTCGATTCAAATATCCAGTACATATTACGGAGTCCTCTAATTGGTAGGAGAGATGCCTCTGAAGCATTTAATCAAGGTTCGAGACCTTGCACCGTAACATATTCTGAGGTACATCAGCGGTAGATGACTCGCCTGTTAAGCGAAGTGTCGAAGGTTCGAATCCTTCTCTCAGAGCCATATTCCAGAGTCGTCTAACCAGGTAGGACAAATGACTTTGAATCATAGAATTTACGTTCGATTCGTAACACTGGAACATATTGGGGGGAAGTGTAACGGCTGCACAGGGGTCTCATAAGCCACAAGTAATGAGTTCAATTCTCATCCTCCCAACAAAGCCTTCCTTGCCAACGTGGTCAAGGCGTTCTCCTGAAAAGGGAATTATCTCAGTCCGATTCTGAGGGAAGGAACCAGCCTCCTTAGCTCATCGGTAGAGCATATGTTTTGTAAACATACGAGGTCAGTTCAATTCTGACAGGGGGATCACAATATGGTATAGTTTCACAACGGGGCTGTATAGTTTCGATTTTTATCGTAGGTTAAAAATTATGCAGGATTGATCTCTCCTTAAAAGGGTCACAAAAATAAAAGAAGATAAAGATTTTCTTTTTGCCGTTTTGAACGGCAGTCTTGGTCGAGTCGCTTTTGCATAAATCAAGGCATACAAAAGAAAGCAGTAGCATCAGTTACTTAAAAGGGTTAAGTTTGTTGTTTTAGAACAAAAACAAATGGCAAAGAGGAAAGACTCTTAAAATTTAAGCATATCAATTTTTTAATTGAACATAGAAAGACCCGATTTCAATATCGGCAGCTCCACTAATTTTCTTTAGGAGTTTTAGACGTAAAAACGATTAGGCGGGATAGTCCAATATCATATAGTGTAAATGTATCTCCTGTAGGAATAATGCCTATTCTGGGTAAAACTTCTAAATTGATAAGATCGCTTAACGCTTTTTGTGCAAGTTTCTCAATTAAATCCTGTTGGGTTAATCTTCTTTTTTCTGTAGTAGAGAATGTATACTCCGCCTTTTTGTGGGTAGCTTTTAGTTTATTAAAAGCAGCAGCAACTTGTTCATCAAATATTTCCCTAGCTTTAGCTTCTAGCTTCTTCACGTCATCCATCTGTTTTTACCTTATTTGCTTCAACTTCTATTTCAGAAGCATGGGCTGAACTACAGGTTTTATACTGTACTCCAGCAATATTGAAAAAATACATATTATGACCAGTTCTGCCACATCTATCACATTTTTGTAAATATTCAGTTGTTACTCTATTTATTTGAATTAGATTTGCCTTCTTTCTTGTTTAGTATACCACTATCTGCAAGTCCTTGGGTTAGTGGAGGGACATCAATTGATCTAAGTTGTTTATTTTCTTTAATGCAAAAAGCTATAGCAAACTGACTCATGTGAGCGGGATTATCTACAATCAAGGTAGTAGCCTCTGCTCCGCAATCACAATTTCCGATAAACTTGTAGGTTAATTGTAATGGTTGAGGTTTAGGTTTTGTTGCTTCTTGAATCTGAGCTAATTTAGCAGTATCTTCTAATTTCTTCTTTTTATCAGCTTCTATTTGAACTAAAGTCTTTTCAAATTCAGATGATCCGCCTTTTGGATCAATTAATGCTGATACATCTTTAGGATTAGTAACTACAGTAATTTCATCCATTTGGCTTAGTATACTATTTCTATTGCAAATTATTCAAGAAGAGCTTTATCTTTTCAGCTTCAAGGTCAAAATCCACATTTTTTTTAAAATTTGCATACATCATTTTAGACATTAAATCTAAAGTTGTTGAGGGTCTTCCCAATGCATCTTTAATAATGGCGGCTACTTGTTCTGGGGAACGGTTATCAACATTAATAGTGCTAATCCCATCTTCTATCAGGGGTTCTGCTAACTTACCTTTGTAGTCGGATAGTCTGGTGATGATAGGTCTTCCGCAAGCTGCTGCTGTAAACATACCATAGGAAAAACCATCTCCTGATTGCTTAACATGAAAAATTAGATCAGCTTCTTTAGTCAATCTGGCTACTTCTGATTGAGGAGCAATAGCTCCGTCTCTCGTTTGTCCGCCAAAACTGCGGAATTCAAACTCTGGGAGCAATCTCTCTAACTCTAAAAATAATTTCCAGTCATCTTTGTAGAGGTCTATGACATTTAAACAATTTATAAAACTATAAATCTTTTTAGTTCCTTTGTGCGATTCATAATTATAGAGAGAGGTATCAAACTCCTGATGGTACTGAACATAGTTAATCTGGATAGGCGGAGCACAGACAGCAGAAGCCATCACGTTTCTCACTACATTATTGGGTATTTCCCAAGTATTCCCTATTTGATAAATTAACTTAGCCTGAGGTTGATAAAGTTCGATTAACTTCTTAAACAATGGAATATGCTGAGGAATTGAGCAAAGGAGTATATCAAACTTCATCTCTTTAAACTTTTCTAAGGTAATTGCTTTATTAGGTTCTAGAGAACCAATGTCGTTACAGAGATAAATTCCTTCTTCTTGTTTAATAATTTGATTTAACGGTGGAGTTCCATCAATCGGCTTATATTCCTGATCTAAAGAAAGGAATTGAGCTGCTGTAGCAGGTGAAGGATATACTGCCCAAAAACCTTCATTAAACCAAGACATCCCTATGGGGCGGTACAGGCTGTAACCTAACCTATTCTCAAATAAGAGAATTAAGCTGTGGAGCAACGAACTATGGTGGAAATCTGCCAGGATATTCATTCAATTCTTTTGAACCAGAAAGGTCCTACAGTGGCTTCACTAGGTTCTCCAATATCTTCAAACAAACCTTTCATAGATTTGAACAGACTGGCTCTTGTCCTTGAGGCAGATTGAGGTTCAAAATTGTGATATTCACCGATAATATAATCTATTTTGGATAACGTCTCTTTGGTTGCAAATCTAAAGAATTGATGTTCCCCACCCTCACAATCAATCTTTAAAACTCTGACATGAGGAATATCTTTTAATAAGTCTTGTAAGTTGATAGTTTCTGCCAAGTAAAATTTATCTCCTTTAAATTTCCCAGCTATATTACCTACAAATTTATGATGTAACCCACCTTCTGTATCATTGGCATAATAAATCTTAGTCTTCATTCCGCTACGGTTTGAGACTGCGGAAGGATTTATTCCCACGTTATAAGTATCTTTAACATTCAATTGAATAAGCTCTATATTTTCGGGTAGGGGTTCTACAGCAAGTATAGTAGAATCAGGAACTAATCTTTGCATCAAAGCACCCCAGATCCCAATGTGAGCACCGATATCAACAAAAACGTCATTCGGTTGATAAGTCATTTTAGATGTCAGGTATTCATCATCTCTGGTGATTGAAAGGATAGTATTAAAGTCGTTAGTATCTTCCCGATAGGCAAAGGTAAACTTCTCTCCATTGTAGGCTGTAAATTCCTGTGTAACTTTGTTATACATAAGATTCAAATAATTGTCTCATATCTGGCGGCATATCTTCTTGTAAACAATCATGGATATATACTCTAAACTCAGGTGGATTATAGTTTGGAACTTCTCCTATTTGCAATAGATATAGATTTTGAGATAAGCCATTCATATGATGCCCGTATTGTTCAAATATTACACCACAGATTATATCTTTTTTATCAATCCAGTTCTGGATTAACCCGAAGTGATCGTATCCCTTATCTCCATTAGCACTAAAATCTAAAGAGGTTTTATTTAATAAATATCTTTTAATAAACAAACAGCAGGGGTGTAATCTACCTTCCTGATACCTACCAAACACCTCACATCTTTTCATTAAGTCTGTAACTTCCCGCCAGAAATACCCTGATAAGATAAAATCCTGTTCAGTAAAATATACCCATTCCGAATCTGATACACTGAGTGCCATATTGATAGCTTTGTTTCTCCAGTCTTCATTCGCCTCAGCAGGAAGACAGTCTAAGAAAGTTATTTTATCGTTTCGCATAGCCTGTTGCACATAAATTTTATAATTAGGATCTCTAACGTTCATATCAGTCCAAACTATAATTACTTTATTAAAATGTTCTCTGTTCTCCTTTATCATCTTCCTGAATAAAGGAAAGTCGAGATGCAAAGGTTGACAGCAGATTAAGTCGGGTAGGATTTTCATTTGAAGAATTCGGACCATCCTAGCATGGCTATGTCTACCTCTGGAAATTGTTCCTTCCTTAACCTATCTTCTATTTTCATTGATAATTCTATAAATCTTGGATCTTGAGGCACATTTGCCTTTCTACACCAGTAATTATAAACCATAAATACTTCAGGTCTATGAAATACATATCCTTCTTTTAACCCTTCTAAATAATTCTGATTGACCCCTCCAAGATGGAAACAGTCTTGATCTATCCCAACTTCGGTTTTAAAACCTAAGTCTTGTAAAGATACAATCTCCATACCTTGTTTAATCGCATCTTGAGTGATCCAACCAAAGTGATCGAAACCATCATGGGCTGCAAAATCTTTATTAGTTTTTTCTAAAGACTCTCTTCTCATAAACCAAAATCCAGGGTGGATATACTTCCCATTAGGTTGCCACCAACCAATTAAATCTGCTATGACCATTTCTTTTTCTACCCTTGTTAATAAGTATGTCCAATCTTTAGCAAACCAGTCTTGTTCTATAGAACAAACCCACTCAGAATCAGTATGTTCTAGCATATAATTAGTAGCAATATTCCGCCAATCTTCTACACCATATTTATACTCAATATTTGGAAGGAACTGAATATTACCTAAACTTTCTAAATCCTTTTGGATAAACTCATCAAAGTATATATCTCTAAAATGTTCAGACCAGTAGATAATGATCTTGCCGAAGAAATCCCTGTGTTTTCTAAGAGTTTCTCTAAAAATAGGATAATCAGCGTGCTTTATCCAACAAATGAGTAAATCTGGTTTCATATTTTCATTAAATCCCGATAAATCTGGATCTTTTTGGCGATCCTGCCTCTGTTTAGATTACCTTTAATTATTAAGTCTTCAATCCCTGCTTTATATGCTGTCTTAAAGTCCGTAAAGCCCTCAGTAACGTCTGATGCAATGGTCCAGAAGGATACTCTGCTTTCTATCTCCATTTTAGCTCCTTCATCTGCTAAATTAGGTAGTAATCTGTTTAAATATCCGTTCCATCCTGAACTTAGACTACCCCCATGAATCCACTCAAAAGGTTGCTCTAAAGGATGCCAGTTCATTATGCCAGTCTCTTTGTCAGTAATCTCAGAGGGTGAGGCATGATGTTGAGGGATATTGTGTGATCTAAGTCCTAAAGCTCTAAGTTGAATAGACATCCAGACAAAAGTATCTCCATAGTTTAATTCTTTAAAAGTATAATCAAGCTCTTTACAGTAATCACCAGCTTTAAAAGCTACACTACCAAAATCCATATCTGTTTTTAATAAATCAGATCGTTTACAGAAAAAGAAATTAGGCCACCAATTAGGACCGACATCTCCGTAACCTGAATAATCTAAATGGTATTTTCCCTGACTCCTATCCCAAATCTCATCTCCGCAACTCCTGCGTTCACTGCCCACAAGATCAGTTAAATCACTTTCAATCTCCTGAAAAGCTCTGTGGACTACACCAGGTGTAAAAATAAAACCATCATCTTCTAAGAGCATGATTAAATCCTCGTGAGAGACTTGGAGCATTTCAGCAATAGGTACGCCATTACCAATGCCTGTAGGATGGTAAATAAGATGAATCTTAGGGTCTTTAACCACCTTACTCATAAACTCTGAGACTACTTCAACTGGAACGTCAGCATGGTTATTATAGTTAATGTAGAAGTTATCAACCTCGTCATACCAATACTCTTTCCAGAGTTTTACAGCTAATAATGTTATAAACGGATCTCCACCAGCAGATAGGAACACGCATCTGCTCATATTTTTATGTCCTGCCTTTCATTAAAATATTCATTAATTGCGTTAGTCAGTTGTGTTCTATAAGTATTCAGATCTTGGATCTTTTCAGCTTCTTCTATCGTACCTTCTTTTTTTTGCATCTTGTCCACTAGCATAAAGATTTTGATGTTTGTTACTGATAATTTATCTATCAAACTTCCGATTGTTTCTTTCATAATCCATGATACTCCAAAAACTTCTGATAATAATCCTCAAATTCCATCGTATTTCCAATTACATCAAATACCACTTCAGTTGGATCTCCGCCCATATATTTGTACCAACTAGCTTGGCGAAGTATCTCCATATGTGGTTGGCTTTTAATATAATCATCGTAAGTTTGTTTATTACCGTATTTTTTTGTTGCTAATAGATAGGCAGTTGATGAACCAGCCCTTACATGATAGTAACCTCTACCACCTGTTGTATGCTGTTCTGGATACTGTTCAGTTCCATCAAACATAATTCCTGATTTATCTTCAGGCTGTTCATAAGCCTTAACTCCGTCACTGAGCATGGCTTCAGTTAGTTTACCCAAAGTCTCAGAATGAGGCATATTAGAACCCCAATCAATATCACGATACCCCATCAATAGTTCTTTTTTAGCTGCAAACCAATAAGGACAGAACTTATTCCCATTTTTTAGTTGGCTAGTTTGGTATTCTCCAATTTGGTCAATGATAGAAACTACATCGGAAGGCCCTCTGCCGTCACTAAATATTGTTGATTCCAAACTAAAAAAAGTCTTTGCTATGTTTCCTTTTTTATATACCACCATATCATTATCCATAAATAGTACTAAATCTTCTTTAATTTGAGGTAAGGCTTCTTTATAGGCATCATAGTATCTAAGGTTAGAATCTACTTTAATTGTTTCTATTTTATCTATACCTTTTATTTCAATATCCCAGTTATTGTCCACAATTATATAGAGTTTATCCCATTCCTCTTGGTATTTTTCTAACTGTTTTATAAAACTACCTAAGATAGGTTTATAAAACTCCTGACCAAAAGGAGTATAGGCGTGCATACAAGCAACTATTGCTCTAGTCATTTTTCGTACCTTTCTATCATTCGCATGATCCCTTCTTGTGGAGGAAAATCAGGCTCCCAACCTAAGTCATTTTTAATTTTGGAAATATCAGAAATCCAAATAGTTTGGTCTGCGTGTCTCTTAGGTAAGAATGTTAGTTCTGCTTTATTGCCTGTTAAATCTTCAATAATCTTTATTGTTTCTAAAAGAGAAAGCGTAAAGTTTATTCCGCCTCCAATATTGTAGGGTTTGCCTTTTACCTTATCTATATTTTCAAGCTCATCAATATAAAGTTTAGCTACATCTCCACCCCAGAGACAATCTCTAACTTGTTTTCCATCACCGAAGATATTGATCTTACCGTCACCAACCATTATTTGTCGGATAAAGAAATCTACCCACGCCTGATCTTCAACTCCTTTTTGATAATAACCATAAATACAACTCATTCGATTGATAACAGTTGGAACTCCAAAAGCTTGATAATATTCCTGACAGTATAAATCACCAGCAACTTTAGAAGTTCCATATAACGATCTGGCAAACTTCCCCTGAGCATCCAAAGGTATATCTTCAGCGTATGGAGTCATGTCAGTTTCATATCTAGTTTTTGCTTCCCATAAAGGAAAGGTATTTGTAATGTCTGTATAAACTTTATTAGAAGAAGCAAAAGCTACGGGGATCTTGTCATGTGTTCTGGCATATTCAAGTACATTCAAAGTGCCAAAAGCGTTAACTTCAAAATCGTATCTAGGATTAATCTGAGCATAAGGAATTCCGCACTGTCCCGCCAAATGCACAATCCCTTCTGGAACCCAAGGGAAATCAAAATCCTCAAAGTTCCTAACATCTCCTCTAACTATTATTACACCAGCTCGTTCAAGAACTGGGATGTTTTCTTCTGTTAAAGGTCTGTGCAAATTATCAAAAGCTATGACTTGATGTCCCCTTTGGATTGCCTCAAGACAAACATTCGTGCCTATAAATCCACAACCCCCAGTTGCGAGTATTTTCATTTAATTTTATTAAACCTTTCAGTCGGTTTATAAAAAAATGCGATGTCGCGAGGAGTCGGTAAATTAAACCTGATTAATTGTTTTGTATCCAGCAGCATTTTCATCTCTTCTGGTAAATTGCCATACGGCCATGAAGGAAAATCAGGATGGTCGGGATTAATGTTACCCTGAACCATATCTTCTGGTAAGTCGTGGATAGCCATAAATCCACCAGCTTTTAAGTTAGGGAAAAACTTAACTAGCTCTTTGAAGCGTATTTCAGGCTCAGAATCAAGGAAGATAAATTCATATTGTTCGTAAGGGTTAGCGTCTAAACTATTTGCTAATGTGCAACGTAATCGGAACTTTTCTTCTTCTTTATTTATCCACATAAGATCAAGCTGATCCCACAATTGGGCTGCTTTATCCATGTTTTCTTTTGATATTTCAAGGGTTTCTAGTTTGCCGAATCCATTTTCTTTTAAAGCTAGTCCCATATATGCAGAACTAATCCCCCAATGTGTGCCTGTTTCAAGTATTGCTATGGGTTTTAAGTTTCTAACTAACCCATATAGGAACTCTCCTACTTCTGCTTCAACTCCGCCTGAATTAAAGCTTGAGAACGTACCTTCTGGAGTTAGAGTTAATAACCCATTTGCTTCTTCAACTATTTGTGTTGTAATTGATTTCATAATGTTTCAAAAAACTTTCGCCAAGATTCTTTAATCATATCTTTTCCAAACAGTTCAATCGCTCTTAATCTACCTTTAGCTCCGACTTCTTGAGCTACTGCTTGATTTTGTAATAGATTCCCGCAATATTCCCGCAATAGATCAATGTCATCAGACCAATACCCTGCTTCTCCATTAACCCCGATTAATTCATGGGCTTCAAATGTCTTTTGATTATATATTTTATTTCCATTATCAGGACCAATACTGACCACTGGAATACCCGACATTAGAGCTTCCTGAAAACCTAAGGTATAACTAGCTGGCCTGGTCCCGCAGTAAAAATATACTCTGTTTAAGCTAAGCATAGTTTTTAAATCTCCATAAGATAATAGCCCGCCATTATGTTCATTTGCCAAGTCATTATCTGGTCCGAATATCTTCCAGTCAAAACCATCAACTACTCTGTCAAATACATCTTTAGCCATATGATCTCCTCTGCCTTTTACAGTCCCGTTACCAAACATAGCCTGAGAAACATTAACTATCCTTGGAGCAGAGCCTACATAACCATTAAATTCATCAGGATCAGAAGGAAATCTAATCATGGCATCTTCGCCACAATAAGAAGGAATATTTTTCTCTTTGGGAGAATATCTAACTATTTTAAGCCCATCGTTTCTAAATGGTTGCAGTGCCTCTTCAATCTGTTTATTGCTTTGACCGATACTCCGCCAAATAACAGGTTTGCCAGCTTTATTAAATTTCTCCCAATTGTTACCTGTCATGTCATTAGAGTTTCGATGTGTAGAACCTAACCAAGGTTGGGGATGATCTACCACATCTACTCTTGAATTGTGCATCATCACAACAACATCAGCCCATTCTAATAACTCAGGATGTATATTTTCTTTTGAACAACTCATTGCAATAGACTGCAAGTGTTGGTTTTGGTATAGTCCTGCAATTTCACCCCGCAGATCAGTACCTTTATTGTTGTTTAGGTACGCTCCGAGTGAGATTACGTTATGTCCTGCTTCTGTGAATAATTTTACCTCAAGATACTCCAAAACTGAATGACAACTCATGTATAAGATATTCATAATTATTAAGGGGTTTTTAATTAGGAACCCCTAAAACCCTTCCCGTTTTAGTCTTCGTCTTTAGTAGGAGTATATAACTCCATAATTCTAAGTTCTGAAGTTCCGTCTAGCAAACTCTTTCCATGTTTTCTAAGAGTTGATTCTTCAAAAAACCTAGTTGGAATTTTTAATAATCCTAACGCTTCCCAATCTCCTGAAGTTGCTTCTTCTATTGCTTTTTTAAACTTAACAACTTCTGCTTGTAAGGTTTGAATCTGTTGTTCTTTTTCAACAACAACTCTGTAGGCTCCTTTGACAAAGTCTTTGAGAGAGTCTTTTTCTTCCTGTACTAATTCATCCTGTACTTCTTTTAAATAACCTGCTGAATCTTTTCTCATTTCTAGACTTAAAGTTTTAAGTCCGAAATCTGCTTTTTTTTCTTCACTCTTTGTATCTTTTGATTTTTTAAACATTTGTTTCACCCCCTCTCTTTCCCCTAAATTTTAATTGCACAAATTCTTCTAAAATAGGCTGAGATAATCCTCTTCCTTTATCGTAGGTTGGCATATGTTGCCATTTCATTTTTTCCTGTTCTATTTCTTCATAAGTTGGTAATTCTTGTTTTTCAGTTGCAAGTCTTGAAAGTAAGCTCTGGTTAATATCACAGGCCTTCATACTTTTCCCCGATCTTATCCAGACTACGTTTGCATTCCGTATTAATTCGATTATTTGATCTTTATGTCTAATCACAGCCTCTCTATTTTCTTTAAAGGGAACAGGGATATACTGATTAAATAAAGCGTTAAAAAGTAACTCTCCACCTTCCCGTTCTATCCCACTATCTTTATGATTACTCTTCCATAATTGTTTAACCGCTTGTCTGATTCCCCAATTGTCATCCTTTACAATAAATTTTATCATGGTTTTTGAATCCTCCGCTCTACTGATGATCCTTCAAGTACACGAGGATGTTCTAAACCAGACTTCCAGGTACGCTCTTTCTGGTATCTAATCTCAGCTATCTTTTGAAGCATTTTATCCACTCCTACTTCTTTGACCATCTGGACTACTGTCTGCATTGAATGTTCAGATAGGATACTTAGTCCGCCTTCTTCAATTTCTTTAACTACTGTTAAATTACCAGTCAGATCAGTTATAAACTTTTTAAGCTGAGTTTCTGTAAAGCCATGAAACAACTTTAGAGTTTCAACACAAGCTAAAAGCATTTCCTGACTCATCTGCATAACTGAAGTTGCTCTGGTCTCATGGTCATCCATTTTCTTAACTAATTCTGGAAATTGGGATTCAACTAATTGTTTGTATTTAGTAGGGTTTGAAAAAGGCATTATAAAATCTTCAGCTATTTTAACTAATTCTTTTTTACTAAGTTTTTTGAAGTCAGTAGTTGCTAGATCTTTAGTTGTAGTGGTTAAATCTTTTTTCATAATTCTATAATTACTTTCATTCCATATATCTCACCGATTGTAACCCAAGTAGCTTTTGGTATTCTGACAAAGACATCTTGGCTCAAGATATCATAATATTGACTAGGGTTTAGTATCAAAGTCCTTCCGCTCATTGGTGTTTGATTTTTGTCTAGATTAGTAATCACATCAAAAATTTTATGAGGGGTAACTTGGCCCCTTACAGTAGCAAGAGTTTGTACTAATTTAGTCTTTCTCATATTATGTTTGATATAGCTTCTAAACGAGCCTTCATAGCATTTCCTACCACCTGATAATTTAAATTAGCTTTTACAAAATCTCTTGCTTTCGCACCTCTATCTTTAGCTGCATCTTTATTATTATATATTTCCAGCATAGTTTTTGATAAATGGGCCTGATCTATATTGTACCAAGACATATCTTTCGTATACCAAAAAATACTTTGTTGCGGAATAACATCAGATTCTGCACATTCTATTGGGTAGAATCTATCATGTGGAACTACATCTGCAAACCCTGTCTTATTGATTGCAACTACTGGATTGCCCGCCAGCATCGCTTCTACAGCAGGTCTTTGCCAGCCTTCTTGATGTGAAGCAGTCACAAACGTACCGCCCATCTTATGAAGCTTCCAGACCTTATCTAGGGGCCACAGCTCTTTAATCAAAGCAACCTTTGGATAGCTAATCAGCTTTAATCCTCTCTTCCATCTTTCTATCTCTTCTTTAATTTTATTAAAATCAGATTCATTGTAGGAGAATTTATGTGTTTTTAAGATTAGGATTACATCTTCCATCCCCTGAAATGTCCGCCAATAAGTAGTTAGGAGTGAGTTAAAATCTTTACGTTCAATAAACTGAGCAATTGTATAAAAGATAGTTCCAGTAAAAAAGGGAATAGCCCAAGGATCAAGAGCTCTGTCTGCGTTTGTAATATCTAAGGGTTCGGGAAATACATAGATAGGAACTTTAACACCAGAAGATTGAATGATCTGTTTTTGAGCGTCAGTCATTGTCCATATCTCGTTTAGCTTGTTGCAAGGTTCAATCCAATCTTCAGGGAGTCTGTTTGTTTCGTGGACTAATCTTGATATGTGGTATTTCCCAGGCTCTAGGTATCTTGGGTATAAATCAGGAGTTAAATGAAGTAATTTAATCTTGTAGTTTATGTCTCTGCCTTCTAGGTGTTTACATAATTCACCTACCCAACCTGTAGGTGCGGTATCAATGGTTTGAGGAACAAACTCTGTTGTGATGTCTATTCCCGCAACATATAACGCAGCAACATCAGCTCTGTTTGAGTCGCCATATCCTGAATTGTCTGGAAATGAGCCTGTCATCTTGAGTTTTAGCATAATTAGACATAATCAAATTTAAGTATATTGTCCTGATTCATGTCATCTTCTACTACTGTGGTAGGACTAATATTTTTACGGTTAGCTCTATCTAATTCTGGTGCATAGTTACGTTTAGGATTTAATACTTCTAACCAACCGATAGATTTGAGGTAAACAACCTCAGAGATATTGACTTCTCTTAATGCTCCGCCTAAATTGTACATTGTTGCTTTTCCGACTCTAGTAACTGTGTCCATTTAACCAATTATCCTTTTGAATAAATCTTCATCATAGCCGTAATATGAGGCTGTCAATTCAAAACCGTTATCCACTATAGATTTTACAATCGCTGCTTTTACTCTTTTATAGTTTAAAATAGTCTGATTAATCGACAGGTCAAACTCAACAGCCGTATCTAAAAAAGAGTGCGGATCACAATTTATTCCAAACTTATATTCAAATAGTTTAATATCTCGTTTTAACTTACCAGCTATATTCATCTTATAAAGTATACTCTGTATTACTCAGAAATACCATCCAGCAACATTTCATATATTCCTTTTAAACCTATATACTCGTTAGCTGATATTTTTAAAGGTATCTTTGCTTCTAAAAGAAGCGTATCTACTTCTGCATTTCCTAATTCTTTTCTAATCCTATCTCTAAACGTTCCCTGATTACCACTTAACTGAATATTACAATAAAAATCCTGTGGTCTTACATAAGTACCATTTATGTAAACCCTATTACTCTGACCCTGCACAAAATGACCTGGCATAACTTGTTTAAAAGTAAGAACCCTATCGCAAGTGTAACATTTAACTGGTCCGTATTTTGTCCATAGGGTTCTGCAATATCTGGAAAATGCTTCCCAAGCTTTTTTCTTCTCTGTCTTGATTCTAAGCTTTTTAATCTTCTTTTTTTTAACTTTCATACCGAGGTCCTGTATGCTCTTTTGGTTTTTTTGAATGTGCTAAATATCCCAGTTCATCAGCATCTTGTACGTTTTTAACAACAGCATCCATAATGCAGTCTGCACACACGTCATGGTAGGCATCTGTAGCCATATTAGTTGTGGTATTACCCATAATGATAAAACCACCTTCTGACTCAAAAAGAGCTTCAAGTTTTTGTCTGATATTATCTAAATCTTCGGGTCTAAAATTATCTTTAAATTTTGCCATATATACTGTACCTTTCTCTAGTTATCCAGTACTATATTTTTTGTTTTAGTATAATTTTCTACTTTTAGAGTATCCCAAGCGTTGGTAATTTTTCCACAGATTACACATTTACATCTTGACCAACTACTTCCCATATAATTTTCTTCTAAAATAGTTTCGTGAGATGTTTGAAATAACCAATGTATAAATGTTTTCATATTCATAATTCTAGTTTAAAGAGACTCCTCAATCCCAGGTTTTACATATTTACCATCTGAGACACGCCAAACTAAGTAATCGGGGAAGCACTTAATAAACCCATCAACAGATTCCTCTAAATCCTTTTTAACCATATTCTCATTGTAGTCATAATTATCATCAAAGGCATGAGCGTAATCGCAGCCAACCTTGACCGCAATAACGTCACCCGTAAATTCATCTCTTAGAGGTTCATAGTAAGTAAATCCGCCATGCATATCAAAGTAACTGTCTAGCTTAGAATAGTTCCAAAATTTTCTCTTACTAGGTAAACTAGAGACTTTAGCTCTACAAAGTAATTTTTTAAATTGTGTTGGTAATTGTGGCTTCTGAATTATTATGTAGCTATTCCATATTCCGCCAGAATGAACACTGCTCATTTCTTCTACCCCCCAATGCACAATCGAGCAATGTATTCCTTTATATGTAAATTTCCAATTCTCCTGTTTTTGCATATTATCGTTTCCTGTACTTTCTCTAGTTATTTAATAATTCCTCTAACC
>OCZT010002324.1_pt1 | contig 19689 bp, 38 predicted proteins | sample 1539031 | NCBI WGS metagenome assembly OCZT01 (sample SAMEA3539308, study PRJEB22396) | soil metagenome | biome: tundra; feature: field; material: soil | place: USA | collected 2010-05 | depth 0.15 m | reverse complement strand
AGCTATTTTGACCGTTATCTAGGTGGGTTTATCAAAACAGCGAAGTATTTAATCGACAGCGTTCCAGTATTGTCTATCTTTAAGTTCTCGTCTCTCTTCAGCTGTAATTTCCCGCATTTCGCCAGAGGCGTCTACCACAAACCCACCTATTGCTACACTAACAAGGTCATGGGTCAGAGCCAGACCTGCCATTTCAAGTGGCATCCAACGTCTCTTCTCGTCGACTATCATTTCGATGTATGTTTCTTCAATATTTTTCACTACACTACTATACGACATATCCTAATATATTACAAGTATAGAAACCGAATAGTTATGCACTAAAAGCTGTTATTGATTACTCTGTCTGGATTTCAATGCTAGATACAACTCTGACCATATATATAAACAACAGTTTTCAACCCTTTATTACACATTAAAAAGAACCTCGCCGGGCTGTAAAGCCAAGACGAGGCCGCTGCATTACTATAATAAATCAACCCAATGTGCATGTCAGGACATAAAGCTCAGAACGTCATTAGCACTTCCCGCTTGGGTTGAGGTCGTGTTTCCATTATATTTGTCTTGTGGCATTAATAATCAAGTTGTAATATTTAAATATGAAACATGAGTTCGACTACACAGGCTTCAGAAAAGACCAGTTAGAGATTATGCAGACGTTCTACATAGCTAAGTTGAATCGTGAGTCACCTGAATGTGTTGAACGTGACACGATGCTGATGTACGCTAACTTAGGAGCAGTCACTTTACGGTTGGAAGCGCTGTCCAGTCAGATAATTAATCTTGGTGGAAACGCTTGTGATAAGCTGTACAAATAGTGTTCCTGAGTAAGGCACGTACCTCATCTATGGTGCAGCGTTCTTAACAAAGTCAGAACTCAGCTCTTAGCAATTCCTCAACATTTTTCTTTATAATTGGGTAGATGCCATCAATATCCGGGATGTCCCAAATACGTACTTTTTCAGCAGGTATTTTGAACTGGTCGTTCGCCTGTTTATATACGGATTTACTCATAAACACTAACAAGTCATTCTTGTCTATATCTTCCTGACTTGTATGGTGCCAAGTAGGAGCTAAATGATGTAATAGATTATCATCTTTTAATAGTCTCACTGCCTCAGGGTCGACATCACCGTTTAATGCCAAATTAGCTTCAACTCCACTCGAGCTTACGATTATAGAGTCTTTTTTATCCAAAAGTGACGATGCATAAGCTTCTGCGAGACGACTTCTATAAACATTCCCTCGGCAAACAAAATGAACATACTTCATGAATTATATTTTAGGTTTACGTTATTACTAAGCATAAGCGATTTGGTGCAGCATCATTGCTGAGGTCAGAACTATCTTAGTTGGCTAACCATTGAATATAATCGAATTAGCAAACTCATCAAGCGTGGTATCGGGTTGGAAAACAAACATTTCTGTATTGTCAGTCATCACAATTTGAGCTCCACACGTTTTAGCAATGCTACTTAATAGAGTATGGAGTTCTTCGGAAGTTGCGAATCGCAAATCCATAGTTCCACCTTGGTCTTCAAAAGTATAATCGTATGGTTCAACTTTGCTTATTGCTGCAGTAAAATCATCTCTGGTTGGGATGGTACCGCGTTTTACGGCTTTAAAGGTCATCTTCTGTTTAGTCGCCAAAGTCTCAAGCTCATCTAAAAGTGGCCCATCAACTACAGGGAATATATGGAGGTAACTAGACATCTGATATGCCCTTTCATTGTGCTTATGGTTGTGGTGCAGGGTGAGGGATTCGAACCCCCGAAGGCTAAGCCAGATGATTTACAGTCACCCGTGTTTGACCGCTTCACTAACCCTGCACAAATTGATGGAGCCGATGGAGGGATTTGAACCCACGACCCGCTGTTTACAAAACAGCCGCTCTAGCCACTGAGCTACATCGGCATACATCAACGGCTAGTGTAACAAAACAGAGGTTAAATAACAATACGCCTAGGACGTACAATACGCTTTGGTTTTCCAGATGGAACTATAAGTTTATTTAACTTTTGTTTTGTCATATCAGCTTCCAATTCCATACCGTGACTTAAATATGCTTTATGGAGTAAAGTGAACGTTTCCTTGTTAGGCTCTAACTCTGCAGCGTGTTCAAGTTCACTAAACATCAGTTTATCGTTACCGAGTTTCTCTTGGACTTTAGCGTATGCTACATGTCTAGCTGCGAGACCATCTTCTAATTTTAGTGCTTGTTCAAAGGCTACAGCTGCCTTCTGATAGTTTTCGGTTTCGTAATAGATAAGTCCCAGGTTATGGAGACTTGATGGGGTAGATTCAATACTGGAAGCTATTTCGAAACAATCTATGGCATCTCGATATTCTTTTTGTTTAGCATATAGAATACCAAGACGGTTATATGCAGCTGCATTTTTTTCGTCTATTTTAAGAATAGTCAGTAATGCTTTTTCTGCACGCAAAAAGCGGCTTTCACGCATGCTTTGATGGGCAATGTCCCATAACTTACCTAAGCGATCACTTACTTTTCGTGATACGTTTCCAAACTCGTCTTCACGAACTTTGGTATTAAAAAAGGCTAAAATGCCAAAACATGCAATGATGGAGAGTTCAAACATCGGTGATATCAATTATATCAAAGATTAGAGATTTAATAGCAAATTTGTTAGTACGAGCTTTGGTTGAGCATTAGTAAGTAGTGCTGTTTCGGCTGCGTATGTCTCTTTGAGTATGCATTGCCAACGTTTTATAGTCTGCGCTATAGTTGTGGTCATTTCCTTAGTCACGGCTTGTTCTAATGCTGCATGTGACATTTGTTGCAAAACTAATAGCAGTCTCATATATTCGTCACGTTGTTTAGATAAACTGTCAACCATAGTTAATCTATCAAAGGTCGTAGCTTGTAGAAGTTTACGTGCCACTAGGACAGTTTTTGATAGTGGATGGTCATCCTTTCCTTCAAGTAGTGAACTCATAAGACCCACTAAGCCGCCACTTAATAGATATGCTTGGTTTATTGATGCTATTTTAAATCCATAGTCTTCGAAGTATTCTACTATGGCTTCACGAGTTGGCTGCTTTATATTTATAGTTTGGGAGCGAGATCGTATGGTAGGTAGTAAGGCTTGACTGGTGGTAGTTGCAAGGATGAGTACGGTATCTGTAGGTGGTTCCTCGAGCAGTTTGAGCAGTGCGTTCTGAGCTTCAATAGTTAAGGTTTCAGCATGCTCTATAACTATGACTCGTTGTATCTCATTGGCTTGAGAAGATATCTTTAGTTTAGTGAACTGTTTTAATTCCCTAATAGCTTCAATTGATATGCTTTTATCATCTGGTTGAATTATTTTGAGATGCGGGTAGGTTTCAAGTTTTGATTCGTCACTCAACTTAAGTAATCTGATTGCTAATAATTTACATATGGTTGATTTACCGATACCTTCGTAACCGACAACCAGTAAAGCATGCGAGGGTTTTGCCGCAAAATTATCTAGCTGATTTGAAACTATTGGATGTAAAAGAAGCTTATTCATTATCATTTTCTAAAACCTGTTTGAAATCTGTTGGTAGCTCTGCGGTAAATGTTTGACGTTTACGATTAGGTAAAGTAATTTCCAAACTTAATGCGTGCAAGTACATTCGTTTAGCTGCCTTTCCCCCGTACAATGCATCACCTAGAACGGGGTGACCTTGACTAGCCAGGTGTACGCGGAGTTGGTGCGTTCGTCCTGTTTTTGGTTGAAGACTAACCATATCGTAGTGCGAACTCTGTTCACTAACCTCATATTCAGTTACAGATGGCTTACCATTTATACCGACTCTAAATGTTTGTGGTTTATTAGGGTTACGCTCAATAGGCATATCAATTATGGCATGCTCAGGTTGCAAATGACCTTGAGTTATAGCTACATAGGTCTTTTTAGTTTTTCGTACGGCAAATTGTTTTTGCAGTGCCCCAAGTGCACTTGATGTCTTAGCACATATCATAACTCCACTGGTGGCACGATCAAGTCTGTGAACTATACCTGCACGGTTACCGTCCATATCTTTAATCCTGTTTTGTAAGAATGTAGCTACTGTAGCTTCAGGGTTAAATGCGCCCTTACTGTGTACTAATACGCCAATGGGCTTATTTATCACGATACAATCGTCATCTTCATATATAACAGGTAGATTTATGTCAGGTATTTTATCTATCTCTACTTGTTGATCGTAATTTATTGTGATGACATCGCCTAAACGTAATCTGTACCCGGCTTTAGAAGTTTTATTATTAACTAATACTCTGTCGGTCTCACAAAGCTTCTTTATTGATGCTCTACTGAGTTCGGGCATAGCCTCTAACACGGCAATGTCCAGCCGTTTTTTAACTTGATTCTCTGAAACGGTTATAGTTGTCATGAGAGTTATGACTTACGCAAACCAACTGCTTTTTGCACTCGACTTAAAGTCGCGTTTGCCACCTCGTTCATTGCTTGCTCGCTTGACTCAAGTTTATTTAATAAAGCTTGTTCATCAACGGTTACAAGCTTTTCTTGGAAATCAGTTAGAAAAGCCTTCACTCTATCTGCCACAGCTGTCTTAAATTCTCCATAATCAGACTTCCCTTCCCATTCATGAAGTATATCGTCTAATGATTTTTTTGACAGAAGAGCCAGCATTTGTAATAAGTTACTAATACCAGGTTGTTGCTTATAATCTAATCTTATATGTGCCTCAGAATCAGTTGTAGCACTCATTACCTTTGTAGCAGCGTCTTCTGGTGTATCGCCTAGAAAAATGACACCCTTACTTGAAACGTCACTTTTACTCATTTTCCTTGTAGGATCAGCAAGATCCCGGATACGCAGCCCTTGGTCCTTGCCAAAGAATTCATGTTGTTTTGCTACTGGTAGCGGCACAGCAAGTAGATCGGCCTGGAACTTATTGTTCATACGCTCTGCAATGTCTCGTGTGAACTCCAGATGTTGGGTTTGATCATCTCCAACTGGAACATAACTTGCTCCATAAAGTAAAATGTCAGCTGCCATGAGTACTGGGTAGTTAAATAGACCAATTGTTACTCGGTCACTTGAGGATTCCTTTTCTGAAAAAGTCTGGGACTTATCCTTAAATTGCGTCATACGGCTCATTTCACCGAAGCCGACAAAACAATCTAGAATCCATGTTAACTCACTGTGTGCAGGTATATAACTTTGACGATATAAATATAAATCAGGATTTTGTAAATCTAATCCAGCAGCTACGAAAAGTTTAAGATTATGTAGCGTTTGTAAATACAGGGTGTTGTGGTCAATTGGTGTAGTAAAACTGTGTAGATCCGGTACGAATAGGTTTACTTGGTATTCGTCACTATGATTTTTTACCATATCTACTATCGGTAATAGTGCTCCGAAGTAATTACCGATATGTAAATCGTTGTTAGCTCGAAGACCAGTTAAAATAACCTGTTTGCTCATGTTACCAATATTATAACTTATGCTGTGGCCATATCCCTAGTCCTTGTCAATTTAACGTTAGTAAGGCTGTGTGGTCCGACAATAATCAGTGACATTAGGTTAGATATATAGTATAATATGTAAAATGAGTAGAGAATTTAATTATGAATCCCTTAACCCAGGTGATGCTATTTTGTTTGAAGACATGCGCGAACTACCTAAGTTTGAGGATGGGCTAGCACAAACGATTAGACCACAACATGACTGGAACGTTTGGCAAAGTCGTCATGCGTTGAGTAATTTAATCACGCCACCTAATTTTGCATGTTCAGAGATAACCAACCTGACATTAAGGGTGATGGAAGAACCATATGAACGTATTCACGACGCCAGAGATAGGGGTTTTACGTTTAATAATGTAGGCGGAAAACCACCACGCAGACTAGACGAAGAGATAGCTAAACTGCTTATCCCCAAATATGTAGGTTTTGAGGTGACTGCCGAGGTAAAAAGTGCTGGGCGCAGCGTTGGTGAATTAAAGACAGAAGCATACTACTTTCCTAGATTGGCTAATCTATTAGGTGCGAAAGTAGTGAGTCGCATAGTGCCAAAGCCTAAGGCTTTAAAATCAACTCTACCTAGATCTACAGCATCGATGGGTGCAGATTATCTTGCTGTACACAAACGTAATGGTACAAGATTAATGCGCTAACGCTTAGTAAACTGTCGTTGCTTACGGGCGCCCTTGAGGCCAAATTTCTTACGTTCTCGTTCACGGGAATCACGACTAAGTAAATCTGCGCGTTTTAAAGTAGCCTTAAGGTCTTCATTCATTAATACTAGAGCCTTGGCAATACCTAAACGAATAGCTTCTACTTGTCCAACATGACCACCACCAGTTACATGAGCTGAGATATCGAACTTATTTTCTTGTTCGAGTACAACAAATGGTTTGCGTAGTTCATTTAGCAGATACTTACTATCAGCAAGGTATTCTTCTGCAGGTTTTTCATTAATCAAAATTGTACCTTTACCACCTTGCATACGAACACGCGCAGTAGAGCTTTTACGACGACCAAGTGCGTAAAAGTATTTGTTTGCAGTCGCCATTACTTACTTCCTTTCGTATTTTCAGTCTTCTTTAGTGAGATTTTCTCAGGTTGTTGGGCTTCATGCTTGTGTGCACCATCGGCATAGATTTTCAATCGGTTCAAACGACCATCGCGCAACTTGTTAACGGGTAACATTCCGCGAATAGCATGAAATAATACATAGGTTGGGTCCTTATCCATCTTTTCAGTCAATGTAGCTTCTTTAAGAGCCCCTGGATATTGACTGTGACGGTAATACATTTTCTTGCTTTTATCACCAGTTAGTACGATGTCTTTAGCATTAATTACTACTACATGATCACCGCAGTCAATATGTGCTGTAAACATAGGTTTTTCTTTACCGGTTAGCAAAGTTGCAACTTTAGTAGCGATCCTGCCCATAGGAGCTTCGGTGGCATCAATAATATACCATTTGCGCGTTACTTCGCTTGGACGGGCGCTGTATGTAGATTTCATTATTTTGTCTCCTTCACGGCCTTCTTAACAGCAGGTACTTTCTTAGCAACTGGTGCTTCTTTAAGGTCATCAACGAAACTTACACGAGCTAATTGAGCGTTATCACCACGGCGGGTTCGAGTTCTCTCAATACGCAAATGACCACTATTTCTTCCGGATAATTTAGGGGCAATTTCGTCTACAAGTTTGTGGGCGCTATCTAAGGTTTGTAATTTACTTATGACTTGGCGGCGATTATGTAAATCACCTTTTTTAGCTTTAGTAATAAGTTTTTCAACAAAAGGTACAATCTCTTTAGCTTTAGGTAAGGTAGTCTCAATTGATTCATACTTAATGAGTGAATCAGCTAGACTACTGACAAGCGCTCGACGTTGGTCGGTTTCGCGGTTGAATTTCTTTCCTTTATATCCGTGTCGGTGCATTGTTAAAGCTCCATCTCCGCCAATTTTTCTTTAACTTCATCTAAAGCTTTGCTACCAAAACCTTTTAAATCACGTAGTTCTGCGTCGCTAAGATTAAATAGGTCCTTGATGGTTTGGATCTCATTATTAACTAGAGCGTTGGTAGTTCGAGCAGATAAGTTCAAATCTTCAATAGAAGTATTTAGAACAGCTGGAACATCGCCGCTATCGTTCATTGGATCAGATTGTGCACTGTCGTTAACAATTGGCTCTGCTACTGCTATACGGGTTTTACCGGCAAGAGCTGTGTATTGGTTAACTAGGATTGCGGCTGATTCTTCAAAAGCATCACTTGGCGTGATTGAGCCATCAGTATCAACAGTAATGAGCAGTCTATCTAAATTAGTTACTTGGCCAACACGAGTGTTTTCTACTTTATATCGTACTCGTAAAACTGGAGTAAATATAGCGTCTAAAGCAACCATGTCGCTAGCTTTTTTAGCGGTAGTTTCCTCAATAGTACGGTAGCCTCGGCCAATTTCTACGACTAGATCCATTACGAATTTTGCTTTACTATCGTCAATAGTAGCAATAACCATATCAGGGTTGACTACTTCTACGTCAGCGTTTACTTGGATGTCTTTAGCAGTAACTAGACCTTTACCTTGTTTAACAATACGTAGGCTCTGTGGTTCTCCTGAGAAGATTCGGAATCTTACACCCTTAAGGTTAAGCATGATATCTACAATATCTTCCTTAACACCTGGTACACTTGTAAATTCATGTGTTACGCCTTCAATTTTGAAAGCAGTTATTGATGCTCCGGCAATACTTGAAAGTAGTACACGTCGAAGTGAATTACCAAGGGTCATGCCGTATCCACCGTGTAGTGGTTCTACAGTAAAGGTTGCGCTGGTAGCGCTGTGCTCGTCAACGTTGACAAGTCCTGGTGTGTGAATCGAGTTTGACATATTAATTTAATCCTCCCTTTAACGTGAGTAATACTCTACTATTAGTTGTTCATTTATATCTACTTCGGCATCGTCACGTGTTGGCAAGCTGGTAACCTGCAAAACGAATTTCTTACGATCAACTTTAAGCCATGCGGGTATTTCACCTGGAGCAGGGCTTACGTCATCGATACCTTTGAAATATGCATTCTTCTTGCTGTTATCACGTAGAACCAAGGTATCACCGGCTTTAACACGGATTGACGGAATGTCAACGCGAGTACCATTAAGCGTGAAGTGGCCATGTGTTACTAGTTGTCTAGAAGCACGGCGGCTTGGTGCAAAACCGGCACGGTAAACTACGTTATCTAAACGTCGCTCTAGGAATTGCAATAATGCTTGACCTGATTGACCTGGCACACGTGAAGCTTCCTTCATAAGGTTACTGAATTGTCGTTCAAGTAAACCATAAGTACGCTTAACTTTCTGTTTTTCGCGTAACTGTGCGCTATATTGACTCGTCTTAGTTCGCATACCACGACCACCTGCAGCTTGTTGACCGGGTGGCGTGCTTCTCTTCATCAAAGCCTTATGAGCTTTAGGATGCAGGGCATAACCTTCACGACGAGACATTTTTACTATCGATTGAGTATCTCTTGCCATATTTAGTTCCTAATTACGACGTGCTTTCTTAGGTCGAACACCACCATGTGGTACACCAGTTACGTCTTTAATACTTTCAACTTGGATATCAAGGCCATGTAGTGCACGCATTGCTGCGTCACGACCAAGACCTATACCCTTTACAAATACGTCGACTTTGCTTAGACCATAAGTTTGCTTTGCGGCGTGGGCGGCTTTTTCGGCTGCAACTTGGGCAGCATAAGCTGTACCTTTTTTAGAGCCACGAAAGCCACAGAGTCCAGCACTAGATGCAGTTAAAGCACCGCCGTGTGGATCTGTAAAGGTAACAATTGTGTTATTAAACGTAGCTAAAATGTGCATTTGACCAGTTGGTACGCTGCGCTTAGCTTTCTTCTTCTTTACCGTTGTAGTTGTAGTAGTTGTATCTGCCATATTATTAACCTCTAGGTTTTAGCTGCTACCTTTTTAGCAGTACCACCAATTGTGACTTTTCGACCACGACGGGTACGGGCATTTGTCTTAGTGCGCTGACCTCTTGAAGGTAAGTTAGCTCTATGACGAAGCCCTCGGTAAGCATTAATATCTTTTAGACGTTTAATGTTGGTACTAACTATGCGTTGTAGTTCACCTTCTACTGTATAGTCGGCATTGATTACATCTTGAATACGTCCGATTTCTGCATCATTGAGGTTTTTAGCTCTTACAGTTAGCTCAACCTTGGCGATAGTCAAGATATCCCTACTGGTTTTAGGACCAATTCCATAAACATAAGTCAAAGCAATTTGTACTTGCTTGTCACTTGGAATTGTAACTCCGGAAATTCGTGCCATATTTAATTCCTTAACCCTGTCTCTGTTTATGTTTTGGCTTGAGTTTATTTATAACGTAAACACGCCCTTTACGACGTACTATCAAGTCGTCAGGACTAATTTTTTTGACACTTGCACGCACTTTCATGCGGATCATGCTCCTTATCTCAGGTATGACACACTGCTTAGTTTAATAATTTATGATTTGCGATAAGTGATTCTTCCCTTAGTAAGATCATAAGGGGTCAACTCAACTGTAACGCTGTCACCCGGCACGATGCGTATAAAATGCTTTCGCATCTTGCCTGCAACATGAGCTATGATTTTATGGCCATTCTCGAGTTCAACGCGAAATTGAGTACCTGGAAGGGTCTCTACAATTGTCCCCGTTAACTCGATTACTTCCTTGTTTGCAGCCATAAATATAACAAGGGTTAATTATAACAGTCTTTAATATAATTTGCAAAGGGTTAATTTCAGGCTCGTTAAGCTGAGTAGTTCGTCAAAATTAATCATCAAAAGTAACTACCAGGAAGGGGAAATTATTTGCACAGAGCCCCTTAATACAGGCTTACCTATTGCTTCTGTAATAGAGTGTGAGGTTGGTTCATAGGAATCACTTGAGATCTCTTCACCAACTGTAACAGGGGTCTTGCCAGGGAAATAAACTATATTAGCTGATACCCTTATATTTGGACGTTGTATGTCTTGACCCATATTCGCTAACTATCAAATATATACCAAAATCGTATATATGCTAGTGCTTATCTCTTAGATCTTAAACGAGGTATAAATTTAAAACGTCTATTAGCAGTACCAGCCTCAAACGGATCTTCCTCATCTTCGTAAAAGAAGTCAGGTTGGCTGTATTGATCATATGTAACCATTAGAGCTCGTGATTCTATTGCGCGTAGTGTTTGTAGTGCTACTGATACCAAGATAAGCACACTAGTACCACCAATGGCTATGTTAGCACTCAAGAAAATCTGGGCTATTATAGGGACTAATGCTAATAAACCAAGGCTAACGGCTCCAAATAGTGTTAAACGGTTTACGATTTTACCTAAGTGCTTCTCAGTTTGAAGTCCTGATCTAACACCTTCAATGAAACCTCCTTGTTTGTGTAAATTCTCAGCAATTTCCTTCGAGTTAAAAGTAATGCTGGTATAGAAGAATGTAAATACAAAGACTAGTAGGAAATATGTCAGAGGATATATATATGGTATCAAACTGTGACTAGCAAAGGTTGAAGCTGAGGGTGCTTGAAACCAAAGTGATAAATTTGAACCAATGTGCTGTAACCGAACACTGTGGTTACTAGTTAGAAGTTGTCCTACAAAGCTAGGTACAGTTAAGAATGCTATGGCAAATATGATCGGCACTACACCGGCAGTAATGAGCTTGACTGGAAGAATCGTCGTCACACCACCATAAGCCCTATTTCCTTGTACTCTTTTGGCATAGTTAACCGTAATGTTGCGGGCAGCTTCATTAAGTTTTACCACTATCCACGTTATGGCTATAACCGAAAAAAGTATAATTCCTCCAAACAACAATGCATGTCGATCTATCGGTAAGGTTTTTCCAAACACTGTCCATTTACTATTTTTGGTAACTACTGAAGCTATAAGGCTGGAAATAGTTTGAGGAAGGCGACTAACAATACTAACCGTAATGATTAAAGATATACCATTACCTATACTTTGTTCTGTTACTAGTTCTCCCAACCACATAAGTAACATCGAGCCACCTGTTAATGCCGCAACCATTAGTACCCACTGCATGAATGAAGAGTTGGCTGTAATGTTTCCTATTCCACCTATACTTTGAGCAGATTGTTTGACTAGGTATATGGCACCAATAGACTGAATTATGGCCAACGGGAAGGTTAGCATACGGGTATACTGGTTGATCTTCTTCTGTCCGAATTCACCCTCTTTATGTAAGGCTTCAAGTTTCGGTATAGCTTTAGTTAGAAGTTGCATGATGATCGAGGCATTAATGTATGGCCCTAATCCGGCTATCATAATAGAGAAGTTGGCTAAGGCTCCACCGGACAACACATTAATAAAGCTTAGTAACTGTGGCGTGTTCTGTGAGTTAAATAAGTTATCCAAGATTTGTCGCAAGGTCTTAGGATCGCTAAGCGGCACAGGAAGATGGGCTAGAATACGGAAAACTAGCAGTATTGCCAGTACGGCTAATATACGTTTACGCATATCTTTATGCATTAGAGAACGTGCTATTATTTTCCAATTCACTTCTTGAGCTACCCTTTTTAAATTTTAACTACTAGTCAAATAGTTATTTAAGACCCAGTATACCAGACGATTTGTTACTTGGATGTCGTATTTTTATCAGTTTTTCGAATTCGTGCTTGTCTAGGTACAATCTCGACGTCTCCACCAGCTTTTTGCACTAAGGCAATAGCGTTCTCACTTGCTGCCTGTAATTTAACTGTTACAGCTTTAGTAAGTTCACCTTTTAATAATAGTTTTACGTTTACGTAAGCGTTGCTTACCAAACCGGCTTCCGCGAGCGCAAAGTTATCAATGACTTTAGCTTTAATATCGCTAAGCTGGTTAATATAGACAACTTCTGATGGAACCTTAAATGAACGAAAACCATGTAATTTAGGTAAACGTTGCATTAAAGGATTTTGACCACCTTCGAAACCTGGACGACGACTAGAACCGGTACGAGAGTTTTGTCCCTTTGTACCTCGTCCTGCAGTCTTGCCTTGACCTGCTGCTATACCGCGGCCTACTCGTTTGGCAGATTTGTGACTAGAAATAGAAAGTTCATTGTATTTCATAACTATTTCACCTCAGCTTTAACTTTTTTCTCGGCGATTTTAGCAGTTCTGGTAGTAATCCAGTTTTTAGCAGGCTCTATACTTTCTAATGCTGCGATTGTTGCATATGCGCAGTTGGTCTTATTAGTTGAACCTAGTGATTTGGATAAGGCATTACGAATACAGGCTACTTCGAGTATGGTGTGAACTACGCCACCGGCAATAAGTCCAGTACCAGGACTAGCTGGTTTAAGGAGGATATGAGCACCACTAACCTTTGATTCAGCTTCATGCGGTAAGGTGTCTTTGTACATAGGCACATCGATCATGTGTTTCTTAGCAACTTCAGTAGCTTTAGTTATGGCAGCTGTAACGTCAGCGCCTTTAGCAGTACCGATACCTACGCGGCTTTTACGGTCGCCTACTACAACTAGGGCTCGAAAACGGAAACGACGTCCACCTTTAACTACTCTGGCGATACGATCTATATGAAGAGTTCGCTCATCAAATTGTTTCTCTTCTGGTGGCATGTCATTAGGTCTACGACTTCGTCTATCTTGATTTTGAGGCATTGCCATATTAGAACTCCAATCCTGTTTTACGAGCTGCTTCCGCTAATGCGGCAATACGACCATGGTAAAGATTACCGCCGCGATCGAATACTACATGGTTAACTTTAGCGACTTTGGCCTTCTTGGCAATTTCAGTACCTACCCAAACAGCTTTGTCTGTCATAGTACCTGGAGCTTTTTTTCCGACACTAGTTACATAAGCTAGAGTGTTATCTTTAGTATCGTCAATGATTTGGGCTGTAACATGTAGGTTACTAATAAAGACGCTAAGGCGTGGACGTTCAGTAGTACCGCTAACGTTAGAGCGAATACGGTGCTTGCGCTGGCTTTGGTTGTGTAATTTGTGTGCTAAATTATTCATAATTATACCTATTTTTCCTTACCTGATTTACCTGATTTGCGGATGATTCGCTCGTCGGCGTATTTAATACCTTTACCCTTGTAAGGCTCAGGCTTCTTTAAAGCGCGAATTTCAGCAGCAACTTGACCAACCTGTTGCTTACTAATGCCGGATATAGTAATCGTGTTTTGATCGATTGTAGCAATAACACCAGGGATAAGTTTGTAAATTACATCGTGGGAAAAACCTAGGTTAAACTTAAGGTTTGTGCCTTGAGGAGCCACTCGGTAACCAACACCGTTTATTTCAAGCTTTTTACTGAAACCCTCAGTGACGCCAATAACCATGTTGTTAATTAAAGCACGCATTAGACCATGTCTAGCGCGGTTTTCAGCTTCATCGTTTACCCTTGTTACTATTAATTTATCGCTATCTAATGCGGTTGTTATTCCGGGCAGTGCAAATTGTTGTAATGATCCTTTAGGACCGGTGACCGTTATCTCTCGATTTGGGTCGACAGTGATTGTCACGCCGCTTGGGACTGAAATCGGCAGTTTTCCTATTCGACTCATAATATTATTTCCTTAAATTCCTTAGTAAACCTTACAAATTAATTCGCCACCCACGCCAAGTTTCTTAGCTTTGACACCAGTCATAACACCCTTGGAAGTAGAAATAAGTACTACACCTCGACCGCTTTTAACTTTAGGTATTTCTTGAGCTCCTACATAAAACCTACGACCTGGTTTGCTTAAACGGGTAATCTCGGTAATACGAGCATTCTCATCAGGTGCATTAATAGTAATCACCATGGTCTTACCGACTGGTGCTTTTTCTACTTTCACTCCTGAGATGAAGTAATTTTCCTTAAGCAGTTTTGCTACAGACTCTTTCACGTTGGAATGTGGCATGCTTACCTCATTCTTGCGTGCAGCAATAGCATTACGGATACGAGCTAACATGTCGGCGATTGGGTCAGTTGTTGTTATCATAGTTTAGTTCCTTTCTACCAGCTTGCCTTAGTTACACCGGGAATCTCACCCTTGCTTGCATGTTCACGAAATGATATACGAGATAATCCAAAAGTACGCATGTAGCCATGTGATCGTCCGGTTTCAGAACAACGGTTCTTCCAACGAGTTGGAGAGGAATTTCGTGGCAATTTGGCAAGACCTTCCTGGTCACCAAGAGCTTTAAGTTCTTGACGTTTAGCGGAATATTTTAGGATCATCTTCTGACGTTTCAGGTCGCGAGCTATGATTGATTTCTTAGCCATTACTTATTCTCCTTTTCAAATGGCAGGCCAAATTTTTCTAGCAATGCTCTAGCATGTGCTGGCTGCTGGCAATTAATAACGAATATCATTTGTAAACCGTGGGGGTTTGTAGTTTCTTCAAAACTTAGTTCGGGAAAAACGGATTGATCGACAAATCCAAGACTAAAGTTACCAGATTTATCGAAGGCTTTAGCTTTCGCACCATGGAAATCACGCAGTCGGGGTAAGATGATGGTTATAACACGGTCAAGCAGTTCGTACATACGGTCACCACGAACTGTAACTTTAAGACCAATCTTATTGCCTTCACGAAGTTTAAAGCTGGCAATCGATTTCTTAGCAGTAGTCTCAACTGGTTGTTGGCCAGTAATCTTGCGTAGCGTATTGGTAGCTACTTCCATAATCTTTTTATCGTCTTTAGCACGACCAAGTCCGACGTTAACTACTATTTTATCTAAGCGTGGAACTTGGTGAACGTTGTCTAGCCCAAGTTCTTTCTTGAGTTCAGCTACTATCTCGTTGTCATAGCTCTTACGGAGACGAGCGGTAACTGCTGTTTTAGTTGCTGTTGCCATTACTTGATCTCCTTTCCGCTGCTCTTATATACACGAGTTTTCTTACCATCCTTATCTACTTTGTAACCAATTCGAGTTGGTTTCTTAGTAGTAGGATCAACGACACTGACTTTGCTAACCCAGATAGGTTTAGTGAGCTCAACGATACCACCTTGAGGATGAGCTTTATTAGGCTTTAAATGTTTCTTAACAATATTAATACCTTCAACAGTAACTTGGTTTAAACTTGGGTGCACAATGGTTACTTTACCAGTCTTGCCTTTATATTTACCGGTTCGCACAATAACTGAATCACCTTTTTTAATCCGGATCTTATATATAACTTTTTCCATTACAGAACCTCCGGGGCAAGCGATACGATCTTACTAAAGCCAAGATCACGTAATTCACGTGGTACTGGCCCGAAGATACGGGTTGCGCGTAACTGCTTGTCGTCACCGATTATTACAGCCGCATTGTCATCAAACTTAATGGTTGAACCATCCTTGCGACGGATCTCTTTCTTAGTTCGAACTATTACGGCCTTAACAACGGTTTTCTTCTTAACGGTTCCACTTGGGTTAGCAGCCTTAACAGTAGCTACAATAGTATCCCCAACGCTGGCGTAACGTCGTCTAGTGCCACCAAGTACGCGAATACATAGAATTTCCTTAGCACCGGAGTTGTCACATACACCTAATCGTGTTTCTTGCTGGATCATCTTATGATTCTCCCTCTACGATTTCACGAATAACTGGTTTTTTAATGATTTCATGTAGTGTGTGACGCTTACGAGCACTAATTGGACGTGTTTCAACAATAGCTACTTTGTCGCCAATTTCAGCTTCATTCTTTTCATCATGAGCCATGAATTTCTTACTGACAGTATATTGCTTACGGTATAGTGGGTGTGTTTTACGAGTCTGTACTTTTACGACAATGGTTTTGTCGGTCTTGTTTGAGGTTACAACCCCGATAATAGTCTTTGCCATTACATAGTCTCCTTTATGAGTTGTTCGCCAAGGACTGTTAACATACGAGCTAGGTCTTTACGCTTATCGCGAACTGTGCGAACATTCTGGATTTCACCCATGTGTTGGCGTCGCTTAAGCTCGACTATGTCTGCTCTTAGTTTAGTGCTTTCGGTAGTAAGTTCTTGCGTAGAAAGTTTACGGATGTCGATTACCTTCATGTTAAGCATCCTCCCTCACTATGAACTTAGTCTTTACGGGAAGTTTGTGAGCCGCTAAGCGCATAGCTTCTTGGGCTACCTCTTCAGTTACGCCTTGCATCTCAAACAGAATAGTTCCGGGTTTAACTTTGGCTACAAAGAATTCAGGATTACCTTTACCGCTGCCCATCTTAACGTCAAGTGGTTTACGGGTAACAGGTGTGTGAGGGAAAATACGGATCCATATTTTACCACCACGCTTAATGTGGCGTGTCATAGCCTGACGAGCAGACTCGATTTGGCGGGCAGTAATACGTTCGTGATCTTTGCACTGTAAAGCAAAGTCACCAAAAGCAATGTAATTGCAGGATGTAGCAACACCACGGATTTTACCTTTGCGGACTTTCCTGAATTTAGTGCGGTTAGGAGCTAACATTTTAGGCTACTTCTCCTTTATAAATCCAGACCTTAACACCAATTACACCGGCTTTAGTCTTAGCATCAACCTGAGCGTAATCTATGTTGGCACGAATAGTATGTAGAGGTACGGAACCTGCAACTTCTTTTTCAGTACGTGACATTTCAGCACCATTAAGTCGTCCCGCAACTTGTATGCGGATACCTTTAGCACCTGATCGCATTGTAGCTGCAGCACTAGATTTAATAGCACGGCGGAAGGAAATACGTCGTTCAAGTTGATGAGCAATATTCTCAGCTACTAATTTTGCAAATAACTCAGACTTCTTGACTTCTTCAATGTTGATTCGAGTTGGTACGCCATAGATCTTTTCAATAGCCGTTTTTAATTCCTGTGCACCAGAACCGCCACGTCCAATTACTACACCGGCTTTAGCTGTAGCAATAGTAACAGTCACAAGATTAGGAGATCGCTCAATGTCCACTTTATTTATAGCGGCACGTGAGCCTAGCTTGTTCTTGATTAAACGACGCACAGCTAAATCACTACGCAAGTAGTTAGCATATTCGCGCTTGGCTACGAACCATTTACTACGCCAGTCTTTACTGACTTGAAGACGCATACTAATTGGATTAACTTTTTGTCCCATTACTTTGCTTCCTTTATATCAGTTTTAACGGGTTTACGAACAGCACGCACTTCGCCATCAACTGTTACGTTAATGTGTGAGGTACGTTTCTGGAATGGCAAGGCTCGACCATGAGCTGCTGGGCGGAAACGCTTTAAGCGAGGACCGGGAGTAACATCAATTGAAGTAATACGAAGTGTATCGGGCTTTAGATTATGATTGTGCTCAGCATTAGCTTGTGCACTAGCAATAGTCTTTCTGACAGCTAAGGCTGAACGACGTGGAGTGTGATCAAGAATAACTAGTGCTTCTGCCACTGTGCGACCACGAACAAGAGCAGCTACCACGCCAACTTTACGTGGGCTCAAGCGAACTCCATTTGCTGATGCTTTTACTGTCATACTATGTCCTAACCCCTAGCCTTTGATAATTTACCACCGTGTGAACGAAATTTACGTGTTGGAGAAAATTCACCAAGTTTGTGGCCAACCATATTTTCGGTAACAAAAACTGGAACATGAACTTTACCATTGTGTACAGCTAGTGTACGACCGACGAATTCCGGCGAAATGGTTGAGGAACGTGCCCATGTCTTAACAATTGTTCGATCTTCAGGGCCCAAAGCGGCCATTTTCTTGGCAAGTTTAGGGTCGATAAAAGGTCCTTTTTTCAGTGAACGACTCATATACTACCTACCTTATTTCCTTTTAGCCGCATGTCGGCTCTTTATAATAAACTTATTAACGCGCTTACGACTACGGGTCTTGTAACCCAGTGTTGGTTGACCCCATGGTGTAGTTGGATTTCGGCCAATACCATGTTTACCACCATCTCCACCACCATGAGGATGATCGGCAGCATTCATAGCAATACCACGAACGGAAGGACGAAAACCCTTAAGTCGATTACGACCGGCTTTACCAATCTTAATGTTTTGGTGCTGTTCGTTACCAATAACACCAAGGCTTGCAGTACATTTTTCACTAACCATGCGTACCTCACCACTAGGTAAGCGTACTTGAACGTAGCCATTCTCTTTAGACATTAGTTGTGCGCTATTGCCGGCGGAACGAACAAGTTGAGCACCACTACCAGGTTGAAGTTCTATAGCGTGGATAATACTACCTGTAGGTATATTCTTAAGTGGTAGGCGGTTACCATTCTCAATTGGAGCGTCTTCTCCTGACACAATAGTCTGACCAATTTGCATGTTAGCAGTAGCTAGAATGTAGTGGTAGTTGCCGGCGTTATCCTTAATACGAGCAATACGGGCTGAACGATTTGGGTCATACTCAATGTGTTCAATAGTAGTTGTACTGGGCTCAAGCTTGAAGTTTACTAATCGGTAGAAGCGACGAACACCACCACCTCGGTGACGAGTAGTAATACGGCCCTGGTTGTTACGTCCGTTAGTGGTACGTTTTTTAACAAGTAGTGACTTAAGAGGTTTCTTAGTAGTGATCTGACTCATGTCTTGACTTGTCATGGCACGACGAGCAGGAGATGTTGGTTTGTAAGCTTGTATAGCCATTACTTTTTCTCCTTAGCTTGCTTTTTTGCAGCTTTTTCAGCAGCTTCAGCAATCTTTTCGCTCTTCTTTTCTTCCTCTTCAACAGCTGCAAATAGCGGTAGTGAATCACCTTTTTTAAGCGTTACATAAGCTTTCCTAGTATCGTTTTGCTTACCAGGAGCTGACCCACGGCCCCCTTTGCGGACAGTGCGTTTCAGTTTGCCACCTATGTTGATAACGTTAACATTTTCAACAGTCACATCGAATTGAGTAGCTACGGCTCGAGCTACAGTGTGTTTAGTAGCAGTTTTAGGCACATCAAAAACGTAAGTGTTAAGACTTTGGCTCAAGCCATAAGCTTTTTCACTCATGCGAGGGATCAATGTTAGAGGTTCATTCATTACTTGTCACCTCCAAGCCAATCCGAAATTGCTTTTAATGACGGCTCGGTAATAACTATTCTATTGGCGTTTAAAGCATCAAATACATTAATGTAGGTTGCTTGTACGACTTTTACTTCAGCTAGATTGTGGGCAGCGCGAGTAAGTTCTTCAGTCTTGTGATCAACAACTAATAGGATCTTGGTCTCAGCATCTACTTTCTTCATTAACTTTGAAAGTTCGCTGGTCTTAGCCT
>OCZT010002323.1_pt1 | contig 19691 bp, 21 predicted proteins | sample 1539031 | NCBI WGS metagenome assembly OCZT01 (sample SAMEA3539308, study PRJEB22396) | soil metagenome | biome: tundra; feature: field; material: soil | place: USA | collected 2010-05 | depth 0.15 m | reverse complement strand
CTAGAACATACGTGTGGGCTGTAATAATGAGTTATTCACCAACAGCTCCTAACCCCCACGCAGGACCGATGAGCTGGGGCAGAAGTCGTTGAGGACGCAGGCGGGGCAGTCGGGCTTGCGCGCGTTGCAGACCCGGCGTCCGTGCATGATCAGGCGCAACCCGAAGTCGGACCACTTCTCCGGCGGCAGCATCCTGCAGACCTCGGCCTCGATCTTGACCGGGTCCTTTTGCCGGGTCAGGCCCAGCCTCGCGCTGAGACGCGTGACGTGGGTATCCACCGCCAGCCCGGGCAAGCCAAAGGCCACTCCCAGGACAACGTTGGCGGTCTTGCGCCCCACCCCCGGCAGCGTCACCAGGTCCTCCATCAGCGGCGGCACCTGGTCGTCGAAGCGCTCCACCAAGGCTTTACAGCAGCCGATGATCGACTTCGTCTTGGCACGGAAGAACCCGGTCGGCTGGATCATGGTCTCGAGTTCGGCGGGATCGGCCTCGGCGAAGGTGCGCGCGGCGGGGTAGCGCTTGAAGAGGGCGGGGGTGACCATGTTCACCCGCTCGTCGGTGCACTGGGCGCTGAGGATGGTGGCAATAAGGAGCTGCAGCGGGTTGTCATGGACGAGGGCGCATTCGGCCTGCGGATAGGCCGCCGCCAGCCGCTCGGCGGCCAGCCTGGCACGCTCGAAGATCTGGGCTTTGGCGCCGAGCTTGATGCGGGGCTCGGGCCGCGCACGGGCCTTGGGCCGGCGGGTGCGCGCCGCCACGGATCTTGAGCTGGCTGAGGTGGCGGCCTTTGGCATCACGCAATTCTCAGTGAGAGCGCAATTCTCGGTGTGAGAGCGCAATCCTGGGCCTGGGGCGAGATCCGCCGCACGGGTTTGAAATGGGATGTGCCGGGTAAGCCATATCCCGGATTTCCAAACATCTCTTAACCGGTTCTTTCCCGTCCCCACAAGGCACCCGGGCTATTACGGAGGAGACGAAAGAAAACCGATGCCTGCTTAGTTACAAGGACACAGACATGAGCACGATGGACAGCAAGACAATCGAGAAGCTGATCAAAGACCTGGGTCTCCCAGGCCGTCTCGTCGAAGTCACCGGCAGGCTGATCACGGTCGACCTCCTCGACGACCGCAGCGAGCGCTTCGAGCGCCACGAGCTGGGCGTCTCAGAGTTCTGCGACCTGCTCCTGGACTGGCGGCAGAAGCTGATCGAGCGCGAAGTCTCGGCTACCTCCGCGAAGGCGGTGGTGGCGAAGTCCACCGCTCCGGCCGCGGCTTAGGGTTCGCCCGGAGGCGCAGCCGCAAGCTGCCCTCCATCGCCTCACCGGAGGCGACCAGGGCACTGAACTCGACTCGGTCCAGCATCCCCCGGAGCTCCCACTTGATGGCTCCGCGCCCCTCGCCCGCGGCCACGTGGCTGGTGACATCGCGCGCGCCATGGAGGATCTCGACGGCCTCGTAGCCGTTGGCGTACGCCTCCTGGACCGCCAGGCGGACGATGTCGATGGCGGTCAGCACATCGTAGCCATGGACGTCGACCAGGCGGACGCGGCTCGTGGTTCGGGGGCCGGGGCGAGGCCGATTCTCGACCTGCCACGGCCGGGGACGGCGGCGGGGCATTGGCTCACTGTACAGTCTGCCGTGTGGAATACCGGCAGCTCGGCAAGAGCGGCCTCAAAGTCAGCAGCATCGCCCTTGGCTCCTGGCTGACATACGGCAACCAGGTCGATAGCGAAACCAGCACCGCCTGCGTCCGCCGCGCCTTCGACCTCGGGGTCATCCTCTTCGACACCGCCGACATCTACCACGTCGGCGCTGGCGAGACCGAGCTGGGCAAGGCCCTCGACGGGATCACCCGTTCGGATTACGCGCTCGCTACCAAGTGCTTCTGGCCGATGAGCGACAACGCCAACAACCGCGGGCTGTCGCGCAAACACATCTTCGAGTCCGTCGAGGAGAGCCTGCGGCGCCTGCGCACCGACTACATCGACCTCTACCAATGCCATCGCTACGACGACGACACGCCGCTGGAGGAGACCCTGCGGGCGCTGGACGACCTGATCACCCAGGGCAAGGTCCTTTACGCCGGCATCAGCGAGTGGCGCCCGGACCAGATCCAGGCCGCCATTGAATTCGCCCACGCGCACGACGTCGACCAGATCGTGAGCTCGCAGCCGCAGTACTCGATGCTCTACCGGCGGATTGAGAAGCGCGTCATCCCACTCTGCGAGACGGCCGGCATCGGTCAGCTGGTGTGGTCGCCGCTGGCCCAGGGCGTGCTCACCGGCAAGTACCAGCCCGGCGAGGCGCCGCCACCCGAGTCCCGCGCCGGCGACGACCGAACCAACAGCAGCATCGGCGGCTTCCTCAGCGATGAGACGCTGGCCGCGGTCCAGAAACTGCGCCCGATCGCTGACGGCGCCGGCCTGACGATGTCGCAGCTGGCGCTGGCCTGGATCCTGCGTCAGCCCAACGTCAGCGCGTGCCTGGTCGGGGCCACCCGGCCTGAGCAGGTCGAGGAGAACGTCAAGGCCTCAGGGGTACGCCTCGACGAAGCCACCCTTGACGCCATCGATGAAGCCCTCACGGGCGTTATCGCCTTCTAAGACGCCAGCGCCCTCGAGGCTCGGCGGGCCCTCGACAAGTGCACCGGCTGAGCTACGCCCTTGAGGGTGACCTCGCCGATCTCCTCCAGCTCCACCCCATCGATGGGCTCGGGGAGCACAGAGGAGGAGACCAGGACCTCGTTGGGCCGGGCATAGTCGGTGATCCTGGCGGCCAGGTTGACGGTGTTGCCGTAGTAGTCGCCTGACTGCGCCACCACCGGCCCGCGATGAATGCCGACCCGCAGCGGCGGCAGTCCCGCGCGGGGCAGCCGCTCCAGGAGGTCGAGCGCGGCGAGCGCGGCGTGGGGAGCGCTCTCGAAGAAGAGCATGGCGCCGTCCCCCATGGTCTTGATGAGGCGGCCGTCGTGCTCCAGTGAGGTGTCCATGAGCTGGTCGTTGAACTTGGCAGCAAGTTCGGCGGCGGCGGTGTCGCCGAGGTCGGCGGACAAGACCGTGAACCCGACCAGGTCGACGAAGACCACCGTGGGGTCCCCGGCGCGGTGCGAGCCGATCTCGCCATCCCCGACCGCCTCCTCCATCAGCTCGGTCGCGTTCTTCAGCGTCTGGTGCTCCAGGTAGCGCTGGAAGAGCCAGCCGGTCACCGCTGTGACAGTGGGATTGGCGCGGCTGCTGATCTCGCTGATCAGGGCGTTGGCCTGCTGAGGGTCGTCACGGAAGCGCTCCAGCAAAGGATGGACGACGTGTTCGCGAAACAGCTGCGATTGGACCTCCGCGGCACGGCGCAGGCTGTCGCCGGTGACCCTCAGCGCGTGGAGCCGGGCGTCGGCGGGGATCGGCAGGGTTCGGATGACGGCGTAGTTCTCGAAGGCCTCGATCTCGTCGATCCGCGCCGGCTGGTTGGGGTCCGGCAGCGGCAGACCGGCGGCCCGGTAAACGCTGTGGATTTCCTCGGCGGGGATGCCGAGGCGGTCCCGCAGCTCGGCGTAGGTGAGGGTGGAGAGTTTCTGGGCGGCGGGCAGGGCGATCTCCAGGAGGTTCAACGAATAGCCGCCCTCGTAGTATTTCTCGAGCACCCTGTCCAGGCCGCCATGTTGCTCGGCCACCTGGCGCACGATCTGCAGCTTGACCAGCTCGACGCCACGGTAGCCGCCATCGGTCTTGTGGATGACGCCGGCCTGCTCGCACTCATCGACCTCGGCCTCGGTGAAGCCCGAAAGCGCAGCCAGGCGCTCGCGGCTGAGGAGGAGTTCCCCGGGCGCCTCAGCGGCGCTCATCCGGGCCCGCCCGTTAGGCCGCGTGGGCGGCTATTGGGATGACTGCGTCGACGGCGAGCCCGGGAGGGCCGACCAGCGCGCCGCGGATCTCATCCGGGCGCAGGTACTTGGTGGCAGCGGCGTTGATGTCGTCAGCGGTGACCGCGTCGATGAGGTCGAACTGCTCGTTCTGGTCGCTCACCTTGCCGCGGTAGAGCAGTTCGGCAGCGGCCAGATAGCCCTGGGCCATCGAATCCTCGCGGTCGAGAACGTAGCGACCCTTGAGCATCGCCTTGCCCTTCTCGACCTCTTCGGGAGTGACGCCGTCGGCGACGATCTTCTCCATCTCGGCCACGATCGAGGCGACGGCGGTCGACGCCTTGCCGGGGTCGGTGCCGGTATAGATGACCATGGTGCCGATGTCCGAGGCGAGGTCCAGCGATGAGCTGACGCTGTAGCAGAGGCCCTGTCTTTCGCGCACCGAGATGAACAGCCGGCTGCTCATCGAGCCACCGAATATGGCACTCATCATGCGGGCGGCGGTGACGTCCTCCTCGGGGTCGGAGTGCGACAGGCAAGGCAGGGCCAGGCAGATGTTGGCCTGCTGGATGTCGCGCTCGGTGTGTTCGTTGGTGGGCGGGTTGAAGGTGCCCGGCAGAGCGGGGTCGAGGTCTTGCGCCGGCAGGTCGGCAAAGTGGCGCTCGGCGAGGCTCCGGTTGAGCTCGTGGGTGACGTTGCCGGCGATCACCAGCGTCATCCGCCCGGGGGCATAAAAGCGCTTGCGATAGGCAACCACCTCGTCCCGAGAGACACCTTTGATCACCTCCGGGAAGCCGATCACCCCCCATCCCAGCGGGGTGTCGCCATAGATCGCCCGACCGATCAACTGGTAGACCTTTGCCTGCGGGTTGTCCTCGTACATCTTGATTTCTTCGAGGACCACGCCACGCTCGCGCTCCACCTCTTCGGCGGGCATCAGGGCATTGCGGAGCAGGTCGGCGATGACGTCGACCGCCTGCTCGGTGTAGTCGGCGGCGCCCTTCACGTAGTAGGCGGTGTACTCCTCGCTGGTGAAGGCGTTGAAGCGGCAGCCCAGGGAGTCGATCTCGGTGGCGATCTGCAGCGTTGTCGGCCGGCGCGGTGTTCCCTTGAAGAACAGGTGCTCCAGGAAGTGGGCGGTGCCGGCCACCTCGCGGGTCTCGTAGCGGGACCCGGCGCCGACGAAGAGCATCGCCGACATCGAGCCCGTGCCCCCGGGCACGGTGAGGACGGTGAGGCCGTTGTCGAGGGTGGAGATCTCCGCGGAACTCACGATCGGCTCAAGGATACCGGCCGCTTTGGCACCCGGCCCCAGCGGGAGGGGTGACGCCGGGATAATGCGGGCATGAGCGCGGCGACCAAGGAAAGCGTCAAGACACCGAAGTCGAAGGTGACCTCAACCCGTGCCTGGCTGCTGGCGGCGCTGGCGCTGATCACTCCCCTGGGGCTGATCCTGGTCAACGTCGCCGCGTACGTGATGGCCCACCTGGCCGCATTTCGTGTCGGGATCACCACCAGCGCCGTGGTCAGCACCATCGTCCTCAACGGCATAGCCGCCATCGCCGCCTACCGCTACGGCGTGGCCCGCTGGCCGGAGCTGAGCCAGGACCCACGGCCCCAGCCGCTGGTACCGCGCCTCATGCTCTGGCTGTTCGCTCCCCAGCGACGCCGCGCGGTGATGGTGGAGGCGGTTTTCATCCTCTCGCTGGCCGCTGCCCTGGGCGGGGTGCTGACCTACCGCGGCCTCAGCGATCCCACCCTGCTGCCCAATTTCTCCACCCTGCTCGGCGGGCTCGTTGGCCTGGTCCTGGCGCTGCCACTGATCGTGGCCGCGATTTATCGGCGCGAGACCAGCCGCCGCGGCCGGCGCCGCTACCGAACGCGGTGACCGGCGCCCGTAACCGGCTGCTCCAGGGCGACTGCCTCGAGGTCCTGCCGGCCCTGCCTGACGGCACCTATGGGTTGATCTACCTCGACCCACCCTTCAACACCGGCCGGGAGCAGTCGTTGGCGCCTATGACAGCGCGCCAGTCTGCAAGCGGCGACCGCACCGGCTTCGGGGGCCGCGCCTACAAGACCAGCCGCGGCGCCCGCCGGTCCTATCCCGACAGCTTTGACGACTACACCGGCTGGCTCCACCCGCGCCTGGCTGAGGCGCACCGGCTGCTTGCCGAGCACGGCACCCTGTATCTCCACGTCGACTACCGCGAGGTCCACTACTGCAAGGTCCTGCTGGACGGGATCTTCGGGCGCGACAACTTCCTCAACGAGGTGATCTGGGCCTACGACTACGGAGGGCGGTCGAAGCGCCGCTGGCCAGCCAAGCACGACAACATCCTGGTCTATGCCCGGGATCACCGGCGCTACGTCTTCAACTACAACGACCTCGACCGCATCCCCTATATGGCGCCCGGTTTGGTGACCCCCGAGAAGGCAGCCCGAGGCAAGACCCCCACCGACACCTGGTGGCAGACGATCGTCCCCACCAACAGCGGCGAGCGCACCGGCTACCCGACCCAAAAACCGCTGGCAATCCTGTCGCGAATCGTGCGGGCGTCGTCGCGCCCAGACGACGTCGTGCTCGACTTCTTCGCCGGCTCGGGGACCACCGGGGTGGCGGCGGCGCAGGCGGGCCGAGCCTTCACCTTGGTCGACAGCTCGGCGGATGCCATCGCCGTGATGCGTGCCCGGCTCGACCAGCTGGGCATCCCGTACCGGCTGGGGTAGCCTTCGCGCCGGCGGCCTCCAGCTCGCGGCCCCGGGGCCCTCAGTCGAACTCGATCCGCAAGAAAGCCTGCGGCCGAACGTATTGCTTAGTGGAAGGGAGGGGTCGCTTGCGGCACAATTGAGTAAAGGGATATGAAGGCGGGGAAGGCTGTACGGTCTGCTGGCGCGTGCGCGCTGGTACTGGTGCTCATGCCAGCGATGGCGCTTGCCGCGGCGCCCAACGACCCGCTTTACCCGCAGCAGTGGGCGCTCAGCGGCAGCACCCCCAGCATCAACGCGGCCCAGGCCTGGTGCGCCGGCCTCGGCGGCGTGCTGGTCGCCGACGTCGACACCGGGGGCCGACTTCGGCCACGCCGACCTGGCCGGCAAGCTGATCCCCGGTGCGCGGTTCACCAACACTGACGGAAGTCAGGTCCCCGGCGGGAGCGTCCAGGACGACTACGGCCACGGCACCATGACCACGGGGATCATGGTGGCCGACACCAACAACGGCGTCGGGATCTCCGGCGTGGCGCCGGCGGCCAAAGCGCTGATCGTCAAAGTCCTCGACGGCAACGGCCAGGGATACGGTGCCGATGTGGCCGCAGGGATCCGGTATGCGGTCGACTACGGAGCCAAGGTGATCAATCTCAGCATCGGGTCGGATTCGAAGCCGCTCCTCGGACTGATCAACCTCGGCGGGCCCAACCCCATTCTGCCAGCGATCCAGTACGCGCACGACCACGGCGTGGCGGTGGCCGCGGCCGCGGGCAACTCGGCGTTTTCCTCAAGCGACTACCAGCAGGTCGAGCCCATCTCCCTGGTGGTTGGGGCTCTGGGTCGCAGCGGCGCCATCGCAAGCTATTCGACGCCGGGCAACATCTACGCCCCCGGGGGCGACTCCGGCAACGCCCCCCGCACCCCTGACGTCAGCATCACGTCAACCGCCCTTGGGGGCGGCTACGCGGCCGGCGACGGCACCTCCTTCGCGGCGCCCCAGGTCGCCGGGGCGCTGGCGCTGTTGATGGCCAAGGGCTACTCCGCCGATGGAGCCCGGCAGCAGCTCCTGGCCACAGCCGCCAACCGAGGTGGGCTGCCCGAAATGGACGCGGCTGCAGCCCCGGCGGCGTCACCCAGCCCCTCTCCGTCGCCATCGCCACAGGTGTCACCCTCGCCTTCGGACTCAGCCGGCCCAACATCTGGCACCCTGGCGACCAGGGCTGACCCGCCGAAGCAGAGACGGACAATCTACGCGCTGCTCGGCTTCACCTTCATCGCCGGTGACTCGCTCTGGTTGCTGGCCGTGGGGATCGTCGCCGGCATGGCGTCGGGATACGGCGCCCTGCTCTTCATGAAGGCGGCCGGCCGGGAGTAGGTCAGCCGCTGCTTGCGGCCCGAGTCCTGGCGTCCGGGCTGATCTAGTTGAGGCGCTCCACGATCATCGCCATGCCCTGCCCGCCGCCAACGCACATCGTCTCCAGCCCGTACGTCTTGTCCAGGGTCTGGAGGTCGTTCAGCAGCGTGGTCATGATGCGGGCGCCGGTCATGCCGAAGGGATGGCCCAGCGCGATCGCGCCCCCGTGCGGGTTGAGCTTCTCCATGTCCCAACCGACCTTGCGGGAGACGGGGATGACCTGGGCCGCGAAGGCCTCGTTCAGCTCCACGACGTCGATGTCATCGACCGTCATGCCGGTCTGCGCGAAGACCTTGCGGCAGGCTTCGATCGGGCCCACGCCCATGATCGCGGGGTCGAGGGCGCTCACCGCTGATCCGAGGATCCGCGCCAGCGGCTTGATCCCCAGCTGCTTCGCCTTCTCGTCCGACATCACCACCACCGCGGCGGCGCCGTCGTTGAGGGGGCAGGCGTTGCCGGCGGTGATGCGGCCGTCTTCCTTAAACACCGGCTTGAGCTGCGCCAGGCCCTCGACAGTGGTGTTGGAACGGATGCCATCATCCTGGCTGACCTCGGTTCCGTCGGGAGTGGTGACCGGGATGATCTCATAGGCGAAGATGCCCTCGTCGCGCGCCCGGGTGGCCTTCATCTGGCTCAAGTAGGCGAACTGGTCCATCTCCTCGCGGGTGATGCCGTACTTGTCGGCCACGTTCTCGGCTGTCATCCCCATCGTGATGTAGGCGTCGGCGATGGCGTCGGGACCGAAGAGGCGCATGTTGATGTCCTCGGCGTCGGGCATGGTCTTGACGCGCGAGCAGGACTCCACCCCAGCGGCGACGATGGCGTGGGCCTCGCCCGCCTTGATGGCGTGGTAGGCCATCCGGATCGCCTGCAGGCTGGATGCGCAGAAGCGATTGACAGTGGTGCCGGGCACAGTGTCCGGCAGGCCGCTGAGGAAGACGGCCAGGCGACCGACGTTCATGCCCGTCTGGCCGTGTGGGAAGCCGCAGCCGCAGATAAGGTCTTCGATCTGGTCATGAGGCAGCTCGGGTACCTTTTCCAGCACCTTGTGGACGATGTACCCCAGCACGTCGTCGGGGCGGACACTTACCAGCGAGCCCTTGCCGGCACGACCGATGGGCGAGCGACCAGTGGCGACGATGACGGCTTCAGGCATCTCAAAACCTCAGTGGTGGACCGGCCGTCGATTCTAACCCGCAGCCCGGTCGCGGTTCGCCGCGCGCCCGGGCGTCCGCGCCCGGAGCCCGAGGGCTGGGGCCCGGGCAGAATAAGCTGCCATCGTGCCTGATCGCCAAATTTACGATCGACCCCTATCGGAGCGTCCTCGCCTGGTCAAGCTGGGGGTCAAGGCGGGCCAGAAGATCTCCGTCCTTGGCATCGAAGAGGCGGGGTTTGCCGGCGAGTTGGAAGACGCCGGCGCGGATGTCAGCCTCCGCCTGCGTCGCGACTCCGACATCCTCTTCTACGCCGCCGAGAGCTTCCGCGACCTCGAGCGGATCGCCGAGCTGCGCGGCTACGTCGTCAGCAACGGCGCGATCTGGGTGATCCGCCGCAAGGGCAAGGACGCGCCGTTCAAGGAGACCGACGTGATCATGGCCGGACTGGTCGCCAAAATGGTCGACAATAAGATCGCCGCGTTCTCAGAGACGCACGCCGCCATGCGGCTGGTCATCCGCCTGGTCGACCGGTGAGCGCCGGGGTCGAGACGGCGCGACGGCGCTGCTTCCGGCCGGTTCTGCCGATCGACCTGCGGCTGACTCTCTCTCCGCTGCAACGCGCCGGGCGGTGGGACCCCTCGGTGCGCGTCGGCGCCCGCGAGACCTGGCGCGCCACGCGCAACCCCGATGGGCTGGCGGCAGTCCGCTACATCGCGGACGGCAACGAAATCGAGGTCGAGGCTTGAGGGCCGGGAGCGGAACTGGAGCACGAACGCGCGGCGCGGGTGCTCGGCGCCGGCGACAGTCTCGAAGGCTTCGTCCCCCACCACGCGGTCGTGGCCGAGCTGCACCATCGCTTCGCGGGCCTGCGGATCGGCCGCACCGAGGCCGTCTTCGAGGCGCTGCTGCCGACCGTGTTCGAACAGAAGGTGATCGGGGCCGAGGCCCGTTCGGGCTACGGGCGCCTCATCCGCAGCCTGGGCGACCCGGCGCCGGGTCCCGCGGGCATGACGTCGCCACCCGGCGCCGCACGGCTGGCGCGAACGCCCTACTTCGAGTTCCATCCATTTGCCTCGAGCGCCGGCGGGCGGAGACGCTCATCGGCGCGGCGCGCCGGGCCTCATGGCTGGAGGCATGCGTCGAGCTGCCACCGGCGGAGGCGCAAGCGCGGATGCTGGCTCTCCCGGGCGTCGGCCCCTGGTCGGCCGCTGAGGTGGCGATGGTGGCACTGGGAGACGCGGACGCCGTCTCGGTAGGCGATTACCACCTCCCCAACGTGGTGGCCTGGGCGCTGACCGGCGAGCCGCGCGGCGACGACGCCATGATGTTGGAGCTGCTGGAACCCTACCGAGGCCATCGCGGCCGTGTCATGCGCCTGCTCGCAGCCGGCGGCGTCGGGCCTCCACGCCGGGGCCCGCGCCTGGCACTGCGCAGGATGGAGCTGGGCTAGGAGCAGAACCGGCGGCTCAGTTGAGCCGCTCGATGATCATCGCCATCCCTTGGCCGCCGCCGACGCACATCGTCTCCAAGCCGTAGGTCCTGTCCAGGGTCTGGAGGTCGTTGACGAGGGCGGTCATGATGCGCGCGCCGGTCATGCCGAACGGGTGACCAAGCGCGATGGCGCCGCCGTGGGGATTGAGCCGATCCATGTTCCACCCCACCTCCCGGGATACCGCCAGCACCTGCGACGCGAAGGCTTCGTTGAGCTCGAAGACGTCGATGTCCGCGACCGTCATCGCTGCCGTCGCCAGCACCTTGCGCACGGCCTCGATGGGGCCGACGCCCATGATCGTGGGGTCGACGCCGCTGACCGAGGAGGCCACGATGCGAGCCAATGGCCTGATCCCCAGCGAAGCCGCCTTCTCGGCCGACAGCACCACGACCGCGGCGGCGCCGTCATTTAGTGGGCAGGCGTTGCCGGCGGTGACCCTGCCATCTTCGCGGAAGACCGGCGCCAGCGAGGCCAGCTTCTCCAGCGTGGTGTCGGCGCGGATGCCGTCGTCGGTGGTGACCTCCGCCCCCGCCGGGGTTACCACCGGGATGATCTCGCGAGCAAAGATGCCGGTGTCTCGGGCCCGCGCCGCCTTCTGCTGGGAGCCCAGGGCGAAGACATCCATGTCCTCGCGGCTGACGCTGTATCGGTCGGCCACGTTCTCCGCGGTGAGGCCCATCTGCATGTAGCCCTGGGCGCAGGCATCGACGCCCATCAGGCGCGGGTTCTTGTCCTCGTCGGTCATTCCGCCGCGACCGACGCGGCTGTAGGACTCGACGCCGGCGCAGACGAAGGCGTCGCCCTCGCCGGCCTTGATGGCGTGGAAGGCCATCCGAATCGCCTGCAGGCTGGAGGCGCAGAAGCGGTTGACAGTGGTGCCAGGGACCGTCATCGGCAGCCCGCTGAGGAACACCGCCAGCCGCCCGATGTTCATCCCCTGCTGGAGCGCCGGGTAACCGCAGCCGCAGATGAGGTCGTCGATGTCCGTGGCCGGCAGCTCAGGCACCTTGTCGAGGACCTTGCGCACCACGTGGCCGACGAGATCGTCAGGGCGGACGTCGATCAGCGACCCCCTCCCGGCACGACCGATGGGGCTGCGACCTGTGGCTACGATGACGGCTTCTGGCACAGGGACAGGATACGAAGAGCCGCCGGGCGGCTGCACGGGCGGCTGCGCGACTTGCCCACGGCCGTCAGACCACCTACGCTGGTAGCCCGTGGCCGACACCCGCCCCAACACCCCCCCGCCGATCAACGACCCGATCCGCTCCTACGCTCCCGGCACGCCCGAGCGCGCCACGCTCAAGGCGCGGCTGGCAGAGCTCAGCGACGCGGGCACCGCGGTCCCCCTGGTCATCAACGGTAAGCCGGTTGGCGGCACCGGGATGGTGCCCATCCGAGCCCCGCACCGACGCGAGCTGGAGGTCGGCGAGCACGCCGTTGGCGGCAGCAAGGAAGTCGACGCCGCCATCAAGGCTGCGTTGCAAGCCCGGAGCGCATGGGCGGCGACCTCCTACGTCGACCGCGCCGCGGTCTTCCTCCGGGCGGCAGCGATGCTGGCCGGCCCCTGGCGCGACACCATCAACGCCGCCACCATGCTGGGCCAGAGCAAGAACGTGATGCAGGCGGAAATCGATGCCGCCTGCGAGCTTGTCGATTTCCTGCGCTACAACGTCCACTACGGCGACCACATCCTGCGCCAGCAGCCGGTGAGTGACACCACCGCGTGGAACCGGCTCGAGTACCGGCCGCTGGAGGGCTTCGTCTTCGTGGTCTCGCCCTTCAACTTCACCTCCATCGCGGGCAACCTGCCCACCGCCGTCGCCCTGATGGGCAACACTGTTGTCTTCAAGCCGTCGCACGAGACGATGCTGGTCTGCCATTTCCTGATGCGAATGTTCGAAGAGGCGGGGCTGCCACCAGGAGTCATCAACATGGTCAGCGGCGACTCCGCCAAGATCGCGGACCAGGTCCTTGCCCGTCGCGAGCTGGCCGGCATCCACTTCACCGGCTCCACCGCGGTCTTCCAGTCGATGTGGAGCAAGGTCGGCGCCAACGTCGCGCACTACCGCACCTATCCCAGGCTGGTCGGCGAGACCGGCGGCAAGGACTTCATCTTCGCCCACGAGTCCGCCGACGTGGCTTCGCTGACCACGGCGCTGGTCCGAGGAGCGTTCGAGTACCAGGGCCAGAAGTGCTCGGCGGCGTCACGCGCGTATATCCCTAAGTCGATGTGGAAGCGGATGAAGAAGGACATCACCGACCAGGTCGACAGCATCGCCATGGGAGATGTCGCCGACTTCCGGAATTTCATGGGGGCCGTGATCAACGAGTCCGCCTTCAAGCGCCACAGGGCCGCCATCGCCGAGGCCAAGCGCTCGACCAAGGCCGACGTCGTCGCCGGCGGTGACACCGATAGCCGCCACGGCTGGTTCGTGCGGCCAACGATCATTGAGGCCAGCGAACCGGATTACCGGACCATGCGCGACGAGCTCTTCGGGCCGATCCTGACCGTCTATCCCTACCCCGACAAGGAGTTCGACAAGACCCTCGACATCTGCGACAGCACCAGTCCCTACGGGCTGACCGGCGCCATCTTCGCCCGCGACCGGGCGGCGGTGACGGCGGCGTCCGATCGCCTGGTCAATGCGGCCGGGAACTTCTACGTCAACGACAAGCCCACCGGCGCGGTGGTGGGGATGCAGCCATTTGGCGGCGCCCGCGGCTCAGGCACCAACGACAAGGCGGGGTCCTACCTCAACCTGCTGCGGTGGGTAAGTCCGCGCACGGTCAAGGAGACACTCGTGCCGCCGACCGACTTCCGCTACCCGCACATGGCGGAGGAGTAGGCGGGCCCCAAGTCTAGAGCTGCATCCGCACGAAGCGGCAGCGGCCCATGACCTCTCGCTTGAGACCGGCGTCGGTTCGCGTCAGTCGCACCAGCAGGTCCTCGGTGACGCCGGCCTCGGGGTAGACCAGGATCCCATCCGGCGCGAGCTGGTCCAGCCAGGCCTGAGGAATGGCGTCCACCGACGCCGAAACCAGGATGCGGTCATAGGGTGCCGCCTCCGGCCAGCCCCCGCGACCGTCGGCGGTCACCACCGTGACGCGTTCGTCCAAGCCGGCCGCGGCCAGGTTGCGGCGGGCCTGGTCGGCCAGGTCTGGCTGCACCTCGACCGTGATCACGCGCGCACCCAACACCGCCAGCGTGGCGGCGGCGTAGCCACTCCCGCCACCGATCTCCAGCACCGACAACCCGAGACGGAGTCTCATGACGCTGAGCATCTCGGCCACCATCGACGGAGCGGAGATCGTGGCCGAGGGCCCGATCTCCAATGGGACGTCTTCGTAAGCGACCTCGGCATGCTGCGCCGGCACGAACAGCTCCCGGGCAACGCGAGCGATCGCATCCAAGGCGTCGGCGCTGAGCCGCGAGTCCTGGCGGAGGCGGCGCAAGAGCCGGTCGCGAGGCTCCTCGGGGCCGCCGCCATTGCCTCTGAAAAGGTCCCTGGCCCAGCTCATCTCTAGACGATAGGACGAGCCGGTGCGCTCTAGAGGTAGCGCTCGGCGAACCTGGTGGCGACTTCCATGCCCCGCTTCCCGGCGACGCGCATGACCTGCGGCGCCACCGAGTTGGCTCCAACCAGTGCCTGGTAGTAGGCGGGCACGAAAGCCTCGGCGCTGTTGCGGGAGATCGCCCGTGCGATGCACCGACCAGCGTCGGACGTGGGCGCGCCCACCGGCCGCAGCGGCACGCGTCCCCTGGGGTTGCCCTTGGAGCCTTTGACGAACTCGGTGGCGATCGGACCGGGGCAGATCAAGGTGACGTGCACGCCGCTCCCCTGCACCTCCACGCGGAGCGCGTCGCTCAGCGCTTTGAGGGCGAACTTGGTGGCGCTGTAGCCGCCGAAGTAAGGGGCCGAGATATGGGACGCCACCGAGCCGACGTTGACGATGTGCCCCCGGTGTCGCTCCAGCATTCCGGGCAGCGCCTCGCGGGTGGCGATATGCGGTGCCAGGACGTTGACCTCGAAGACGTAGCGCAGGTCGGTCGGGTCGATCTCCGCGACCGCGGCGTTGAAGCCCAGCCCCGCGTTGTTGATGAGGACGTCGATGCCGCCAAGCTCCTTCTCCGCGGCGGCCACCATTGCCACCACCTCGGCCTCTTTCGAGACATCGGTGGGGATGACTGCCGCGGGGGCACCGCTGGCAGCCTCGATCGCTGCCGAAACGCGCTCCAGCTCGTCCTTTCCGCGCGCGGCGATGGCCAGGCGCGCGCCCCGGCCGGCGAGCTCCAGCGCGGCCGCCTCACCCACACCTCGCGATGCCCCGGTGATGAGGATCCGGGCTCCGTCGATCTTCATGGCTTCCACTCCATTGGGTAGTCGGTCAGGTTGCGGTACCCGTCGGCGGTGACGGTCACGGTGTCCTCCAGGCGCACCCCTCCCTCCTTGGGACTGTAAAGGCCCGGCTCGATGGTGATCACGTCGCCCGCCCTCAGCTCGATATCGACATCGCTGACCCGGGGCGCCTCGTGTACCTCCAGGCCGACGCCGTGGCCGGTGCCATGGATCATCCCCGGTACCCCCTCTCGTTCGAATCCCTTGGTGGAGGCGCCAAAGCCGGCGTCGTACAGCGTCTGGCAGACAGCCCGGTGGATTTCCCGTCCGTTGACCCCGGCCCGGACCATCGAGAGCGCCTTCAGGTGCGCAGCCTTGACGGCGTCGTACATCCGCTGCCACGTCTGGTTGGGCTCGCCGACGACAAACGTGCGCGTGATGTCGCCAAAGTAGCGGCTGCTCTTGCCAAAGGGGAAAATGTCGATGATCACGCCCTTGCCGGCGGGCAGGTGGCCGCTGTCTGACACGTGCGGGTCGGCGGCGCCAGACCCGCCCGCGGCGATGGTGCCATCGGCGCCGCAGCCCTTGGCCAGTAGCTCGCTCTCGATGGCAGCAATCAGCCGCGCGCTGGTGAGTGCCTCGCCGTTGCGGTAGAGCATGCCATCGCGCACGTCGGCGGTCCGCAGGATCTCCCGGACGCGGTCGATAGCCGACTGCGCCGCCTGCTGACTGGTGCGAACGGCTTCCGCCTCGGTCTCAGTCTTGGCCCGCCGCTCGTCCTCGAAGAGTGGCTGGTCACTGAGGACCATGATGTCTTCTTCTTCGATGGCTCGCGCCAGCGCCACCGGGAACTCCGGCTCGACCCGCACGCTGTCGACGCCGGCGGCGCGCAGCTTCTCAGCGATCATGCCCCCGAAGGCAGCCAACTCTCCTTCCCCGGATCGGCGCTTCAGGAAATCGGCGTCGTCGAAGCGGGCGATGCTGGCCACCTGCGCCTGCTTCTTGGCCCGGCCGTGCTCCAGTCCGCTGACATAGAGGGTGCCCGCCCCGTCGACCTCGATGTAGACCACTGGGTCGGGGGCAAGGAAGCCGGTGCGCCACAGAATGCTGGGGTGATGGTAGGACTCGCCGAACAGGACGATGGCTTCAGTCACGGTGCCCCTCGATGCTCAAGATTTGGTGCTGCTCATTCTCACCGACGCCTTCGGCTGGTGAATGACTGCTCCGGTCCCTAGGCCCTCCTGGGAGCCGGCGATCAGGGTGTGGTCGGCAAGGGACTCGAACCCCTGACCTCTCGGATGTGAACCGAGCGCTCTAACCAGCTGAGCTAGCCGACCGGCAGGGCCGATTCTATGCGCCGGGCCGCTCGCGGCTGGGACAGCGGATGCGTGCTGGCATACTTGGCCGCGTATGTCTCAGCGACGCCGGCGTTCCGGACTTTACTCCGGCGGCCGCCGCGGAAAGGCCCAGTGGGGCCCGGCCGTTTCATCCACCCCCAGCCCCACTGTTGCACCCCGGCCGAGGCCGGCGCCCGCGGGGCCCCAGCTTGCCCGACCGCGCCGAAGGTGGCCCTGGATCCTGCTCGTGGTTTTGCTCGTCCTGGCGGTGCCGGTGGGCTACTTCGGGTACAACATCGCCTCCACCCTCTGCACCATCAGCTCCAACTGCAACGGCGGCAGCGGCGGCGGCACGATCGCCAACAACACCGGCGGCGTGTCCGTAAGCGGCACCATCTTCGTCCTGCTGATGGGCTCGGACGAGCGCCGCGATTCGAGCGGTCACGTGGTCAATGGCGACGTGCCCCACTCCGACACCATGATCCTGGTGGCGGTCGACACCGACCACAAGCAGGCGCGGATGCTCAGCGTGCCCCGCGACATGGTGGCCACCATCCCGGGCTACGGCCCCATTCATCGCATCAACGAGGCCTACACCATCGGCGAGACGCAGCACCTTACCGGGGGTGGACCGGCGCTGGCGGTCAAAACCATGGAGCAGCTAACAGGGATCAACATTCCCTACTACGCCGTGACGACCTTTGACGGCTTCCGCCAAACCGTGAACGCCGTTGGCGGCGTCAACATCAATGTCGATCGGCCCATCACCGACCATGACTATCCCGGCCAGGGCAGCGATTACATGCCGGTGTATGTGCCCGCCGGTCCCCAGCTGCTCGACGGCGAAAAGGCTCTCGAGTATGTCCGCTCCCGGCATGACGACCCGCTCAGCGATTTCGGCCGCAATCAGCGCCAGCAGAAGTTCCTCAATGCGATCTCGCACAAATTGCTCCAACCTTCGCGCATAGGCCAGTTCCAACAATTCATGGACATCGTCAAGAACAATATTCGAACCAACCTCTCGCCAGGGCAGATCCTGTCCATGGGCCAGGCGATGATCTCGCTCGGGAAGGGCCACGTGCAGGCGTACGCGGTAGGACCCAACTTTGTCACCCAGCCGACATTCGGTCCCTACTCGGTGCTGGGGGCGGTGCTGGTTCCCAACAAGGCGGCCATCACGGCGCTGGTGACGGCGTTTGTGCGCGGTGATCCGCCTCCCACGCCGGGGGCACCGAGCCCCTCTTCCACGCCCTGACCGGCTGTCAGTTGACTAGGAGCTCAGGAGATGTCGTGCCAGTGCCCGTTCCCGAACTCGCTGGAGCCGCCGCCCTCCTCTTCCTCGGCCTTGAGGTGGAATCGGGTGGCCACGTTCTGCTGGGCCATGTTCCGGGGGAGTCCGAGCTTCGTCAGCGCTCGGACCTCGTCGGCCATGACCTTGTCGCGGGCGGCTTCGATGGCAGCGATGATGTCGTCGACCAGCACCCGGAGATTCTACCGGTGGCGTACCAGCACGCGGCCACTGCCTTGCTGAGTGTTAACCAAGCACGCGAGAGAATTGCCGCGATGCTGACCGTGCTCGAGGCGGAAAGGGTAGCGATCGCGGACGCTCGCGAACGGGTGCTGGCGGCACCTGTCGTCGCCGGCCGCGACCTTCCGGGCTTTGACAACTCCTCGATGGACGGCTTCGCGGTCCGCGCCGGCGACGTGTCTCAAGCCGACGAGACCGCGCCGGTGCGCCTGCGGGTCACCGGTACCTCGGCGGCCGGTGGTGCCTTCGCCGGTGAGGTCGAGCCCGGGACGGCGGTCCGGATCATGACCGGCGCGCCGATTCCCGGCGGCGCGGATGCCGTCATCGAGGTCGAGGAGACGTCGATGGACGGTGAGAGCGTCCTTGTTCGCCGCGCGGTCGCGGTCGGGCGCAACCTGCGCCCCGCGGGCGGCGACCTGCGCCGCGGCGAGCTCGCCCTCGAAAGTGGCGCCCACGTGGGCCCGGCGCAGCTGGCGCTGCTGGCCGCCCTCGGTACCCAGTCGGTCGAGTGCGTGCGGCGGCCGGTGGTGGCGCTGGTGCCAACCGGCGACGAGGTCGCCGACGCGGCTGATGAGCCCGGCGCGGACCAGCTCTATGACGCCATCACCCCGGCGCTGGCGGCAGCCGTGTCGGCGGTCGGCGGACTCCCCCTGCGGGTCCCGCGTGCCCGCGACGACATCGACGACATCCGGCGCGCGCTTCAACAGGCGGCCGAGGCCGACTTCGTGCTATCGATCGGCGGCGTCAGCGTGGGTGACCGAGACCTCGTCCGCCCGGTGGTCGAGGAATTGGGAGAACTGGACTTCTGGAAGGTCGCTATGCGGCCGGGCAAGCCGCTGGCGGTGGGCCGGATCCTGGGCAAGCCCTTCGTCGGTCTGCCCGGCAACCCGGTATCGGCGCTGGTCGGCTTCGAGGTCTTCGTTCTGCCGGCGCTCTTGGCGATGGGCGGCCGCGGCGACTGGCATCGACCGTCGGTCACGGCGGAGCTGGCCGAGCCATTGGACACACCGCAGGGTCTTCGCACCTTTGCGCGAGCCCGCTTGGAGGCCCGACCTGGTGGGCCGCCGCTCGCGCACCCGGCGCCCGGACAGGGCTCTCACCAGGTCAGCTGGCTGGCGCGGTCGAACGCCCTGCTGGACATCCCCGAGGAAGTCGGTGGCCTACCCGCGGGCGCCAGTGTTGTCGCGGTGCTGGTAGACCAGCCCCCGGGGGCCACGCTGTGACCCGGTCCGCGACATTGGGAGTGGCGCTGGTGCTGCTCCTTCTCGGCTGCAGCTCGTCTTCGCACACGGCCACGAAAGCCACCCCCCGCCCGTCCTCGTCGGCCACGCCCAGCGGAGGCCTCGATGCCGGCTGGATCCTCCACGCCGATAGCGCCGGCGGCTACGCGGTCGCCTTCCCGGATGCCTGGGTGCAGGCGATGAGCGATTCCCCCACGCTCATCGACGACCTCGCCGCAATCGCGGCGCAGCAGGCGGACCTCGGTGGTTTCTTCAGCACCTCGTTCGCGTCCAGCAAGACGACCGGCCTCGCCCTCCTGGCCGCCGATCCGCGCACGGTGCCTTCGGGATTCACCAGCAACGCCAGCGTCCTCCGCAACGACCTCGGTCCAGCGGCCCGGGCCCCCGATCTCGAAGCGATCACGCAGGGCAAGCTGGCGGCGCTGAACAAGGACAGCACCATCACCGGCACCATCGACCGCCGCCATGTCCGACTCGGCGGCCAGGACGCTTCGCGGATCGCCTACGTCTTCAAGAGCGGGGGCAAGAGCGTGGAGGTGGCGTCCTACCTGCTGGTCGTCGACCTGGGCAAGAGCCGGCTTGAGTACGAGCTGACGATCGGCTCGGCGATCCCTGACTAC
>OCZT010002322.1_pt1 | contig 19691 bp, 8 predicted proteins | sample 1539031 | NCBI WGS metagenome assembly OCZT01 (sample SAMEA3539308, study PRJEB22396) | soil metagenome | biome: tundra; feature: field; material: soil | place: USA | collected 2010-05 | depth 0.15 m | reverse complement strand
GCCGGTCGGTGCGCGGGTTGGCGGGGGTTACGAGGATGCGACGGATCAGGCCATTACGGCCCGGCCACGTCACCGACCGACCGAATTTCCCTACCTGTGGGATGTCTTGAATCTTCATATGCTACTTACCTTTCTTTTGTTGTTGTGTTTGTGTGTTACGGCGCGCGTGGCCGGCAACGCCAGCCAAGTTCCACGCGCCGAAAGGGTTCCAGAAGCCCCGGCATCCTTGCCGCTGCTTCGTGGTCCCTTTCACCCTGTATGGGGCGACAAAAATTGTCGCTTGGGGAACCCGCTTACTGGCTGACTTCCCACAGATTTTCGGGGGGCGGGTCGTAGAACAGGCAACCGGTCCGCTCGCCTCTCGCCTTCCGAGCGCCGGGGTCCGCGTAGCGGCCACTTGGCACAAGCAGGTAGCGCCGAAGATGTTCAGTAAATGCCCGGCGGACCGGGAGCGGGCTGCTGACCGTGTCGTCCCGCTCGACGAGGTTGCGGCAGAACCGATGGATGCTGATGCGCACTGCATCCCCGGCGGCTTTCGTCGGGTCGCGAACCGTGCGGCTGTCCATGCTCAGGTGTGCGGCAATCGCCTCCAGTTCCTCTCTCGCCGCCACTTTCGCGCTTTCGGTCTCGGTGGGATCGTCAATCGTCTCTTTGAGTTCCCGTGCCCTCGCTTGGTAAGCCCGGCGGGCCTCGTCGTCATCGCCGGCCAGCGCGGCCTCGTGGACGGGTTCCATGCTCGCCGGCGGCTCGTGCCAGCCCGTCGCCGGGTTATAGATTTCGATGCCGCCGCTCCCCTGGGACCTGGGCAATGAGTACTTCGCGGCCAAATTCAGCTTCTTGACCCACTCCCGTGGCTGGCTCAGCATTGCGGCAACGTAGCAGATGCCCTGTTCGTGTTTCAGAATTGCTTGATCCTCCTCGAACGTAAGACGCCACAGCGAACCCTCGCGGTGGAGGGCGTAGCGGGGTTGGACTGGCGGAAGTGGCTCTGGAACCGCCGGCCCGGCGAGAATGCGCTCAATCGCCGCCAGTTGCTCCGGCGTCGCCCGGCGAAGCTGCCGCCGCAACCTGGCCAGGCGGCTCTGTGATTGCGGACCCATTTGCAACATTTTGGCGAGTCGTCGCACGGACGAGAATCTAGCATCTGGCGTGCCGGTGGAGAACGACGACCTCCTCTCCCGGTCCCTGCCCAGGAACCGCGATCCGCCAAAGAACTGCCAACGATTCCCCCTCTCCCCTTCCGAAGGGTCGGGGAGAGGAGGCCGCCAAGTCGGGAAGCCGCTCCTGCCCTTGCCTGCCACCGTGTTTGTGCCCCTCGCCCTCGCGGCTCTCAAAGTCATCACGCCGCATCTCGAGAAGCTGATTGACCGGTTTGTCGCCAGTGGGCGGTTCAACAATAAGTCCGAGGTCATTCGTGCCGGCCTGCGCTTGCTGGAAGAGCATGAGACTGCCGCCGCCGCCTCCAGCCGGGATGGCCTGAGCCGCATCATCCAGACCGCCCTCACGGACACCCATCCCCTGATTCCAGCGACGAACCTTCTCCGCCGCCGCCAACGGCGATGAGAGACCGGCTCGTCTTTTTCACGGCGCTGGCCGAGGAGGACCTCGACCAGATCGTCAAGCCGTCCTCCGCCACCCAAACCCGCAATCGGCTTCCACGTCAAAGAAGACGCCGTCCCTTAGCATACCGGTAAGCGACGAAAGGTCTGAACAGAGGGACGGGCTCTAGCCTTTGGACATTGGACATTGGACATTGGACATTGGACATTGGACGTTGGACGTTGGACGTTGGACGTTGGACGTTGGACGTTGGACGTTGGACGCAAGAGCTAGCCCTTAACCTCTCCGGCTTTAGACTTTAGGCCCGAGACTCTAGACTTTCCGTTCCAGAACATTTCAGGTCAAGATTTCGGCGGGGGTGGAAATATGACATTCTCATGGACCCTGACGCTATGGCTAGGCGACGGCACCGCCACCGAAGTGAAAATCCCTTTCACAAACGGCAAAGAGGACTATGATCGGACGAAATCGGGTGCCGACGCCCAAGGTGATACAATGGCAGGCAAGCCCGAAGCGTGGGAACGATAAAAGGGCCTGCAACGCGATTGCAAGGCGCGGGATACACGGTGAAAACATCATGAGCACAATCGAAGCGGTAGCAAAACCTGTAGATCTGACGGACATCTGTTCCACATTCCCTGAGAAGCCAGAAAACGAGGTTCAAAGAGACAACATGAGCTCGACGCTGTTCTCCATGATGAAGAACAACCTGGAAATAGTCGTGGTGGAGGGCGAGGAAGGAGGGGGAAAGACAACGCTGCTGGCGCAGTTTGCGCGTCTACACGGCTCGCACACGTTTAGCATCTTCGTCAGAGACGCGAGCCGCTACGCCTGGGACCCAATCATGGTGGCCGAAAACCTCCACGAGCAAATACAGTTCGCGCTGGGAAACCCGCCGGTCCGGCAACATGCGGAAACTGACATCCGCACACTGCTGCGAACGAGTATCAGAGAACTGCATAGGAAGGCGAATCAAGAAAAAGCACCTTACTATTTTATGGTGGATGGCCTTGACGAAATCCCAGCAGAAGCCAGTACCGAGGTCCAGCAAATTATCGAGTGCTTACCGATCGGCCTCTCGACTTTCCGCTTCTTGCTATCGGGCTCAAGCGAGAAGCTCACGCAATTCCGGCCGGGACAAGCGGCGATGAAGTCATGGAGGTTACCCCCCTTCTCGCTGGATGAAACGGCCAAGTATTTCAACGACATCCCGGGCAGCGCAGACTTTTTGCAAACCATCTACAAGGCGAGCGGCAAAGGAACACCGGGAAAACTGGCAGCCATCCGGCGCCTTTGCCAAGGCAGTGCTGGCGGAGCGAAGGAAGTTCTGTCGAACCTAAGCGACCACGCGCCAGACCTGCTAGAGAAAGAATGGAGCCCCGTCGCAAAGGCGCCGGACCAAATGCATCTGGCGCTAGCGGCACTCTGCTTCGACAATCGCCAGCACAACGTGGAAACATTGGCAACGTTCTGCGGGATGGAAAAAGCAAAACTGGAACAATTCATCGATAGCTGCACATTCCTGCAGCACGGCAGCACCAAAGATAGGGAAATCACGTTCGTCTCTTACTTCAAGCGCTTCGCAGCAAAGAAATTGGAAGCCAGACGCAGGGAGGTCCTAGGAATGGCGATCTCCCAACTAATGAAGCAACCGGAAAGCACCGACGCACTGGACCACCTACCCCTGTACCTGAACGAGTCAGAGCAGTACGAGCAATTGCTTGAGTATCTCTCCCCAACGCACATCGGAAGAATGATCGAGTGCAGTGAATCTTGGCTGCCGTTGCACCAGAAGACGGATCTGGGGGTGGCAACATCTAGACATCTGAGTCGGGATGGTGAGCTAATTCGCTTCGGACTACAGCGAGCAGCGATCACCAGTCTCGAATCGTGTGAACGACGGCGCTCGGAAATTGAAGCCTACATCGCGCTAGGAGACTTCAAGACAGCTTACGCTCTGGCAGAAACCGCCATCGCCAAAGAAGATCGGCTGCACATCTTCGCTATCATCGGCTCGGCCAAGCGCAAGCAGAAGCTCCCCATTGAGCCGGAATTGAAAGAGCAAATAGCCCAACTGTACGACCAAGTAGAAAAAACGGGGCTGGGCAATCGAGCGGTGGAAATCGCCGTAGATCTGTTCTCTTGCCAGCCGGAACTTGCCATAAACCTAATCCACACGAGCCAGAGGACCGGAGCCTCCCAAGAAAACATCGACATCGCGTTCGCGAACCTCTCGGTCAAAACCCTCTTAGAGCGAAGTCGGGAGGCAGACCCGGCAGAAACCGGGGCGAAAATGCGCGCACAAATGCGCACCCCCAAGATTCAGAAATTCGTGGATACAGTGTCGATGCTTTGGGGTGGATATTCCGCGGCGAAGGTAATCGCGCTGATTGACCAATGGGAGAATCCCGGAGATCGAATCTATGTCATGCGGATATGGACCACGACAAATAGGCGTAGAGAGGATGCCGCAGAAGTCGTGGAACACGCGCTGGACACCATCATCAAGACAACTGAATTCGCACCAAACGCTAAGATCTACCGAGAACTGGCAATGCCGCTGCCATACATGCCGTCGCTAGAGACGGCTAAGAAACTGGTGGCTCGGTTCGACGGAATAAAAGGAATCATAGAACCGGCCGGACCGACGGAAGAGTACGTGTGGATCCAACTTCTGCTGGCAGCGGCGGAGGCGCGGTATGACAAAGACGCCGCCAGAAACCGGTTCATCGACACGTATCTCTACATAGGCGAGTTAAAAGATCTTGCAACAAAGACAGCCTGCACGGCGCGGCTCGCCAGCGCGCTGCAGCGTGCAGATCCCACCCGGGAATACGATGTAAAAGACGAGCTGCACAAGGTCACAACCGAGCAGTTGGAGAAATGCCTGCTCCAGTTGCTGACTGAAACCGCGGATCACTACCAAGCCGTGGAACCTGCCATTCACGCGCTGACAGGCAACGCGCCCGACCGGGCATTGGCCCTTGCGAACGCGCTGAATACCGAACCGAGGAGAGACTTCGCCCGGGTCAAAATCATCGAATCGCTAACCGCGCGAGATCCACAGAAAATCGATCCCCCATTTATGGAAAAGGTGCTGGGCGAAATACGCTACTCGGCGAATCGTAGCCGAGCGTTACTCGGTATGGTGAAGGGGTTGGAGCCCAACAAAGATAAAGTAGCGCACCTCATACCGATGCTGATGGCACTAGGCGAGAGTAGTCGAACCATGCCCAGTCCTGAAGAGCGGTGTGAATTCCTGCTGCTGTTGCATGCAATCTGCGCGGTGCACTCCAGCAAAAAGACGCCAACCTTCCTGGCATTCCTGCAAACAGAAACAGAGGGATCGTGGTCGGAGATCGACGTGGGGTACAAGCGAGTAGATATGGGCTTCCGCATCACGGTTGCGTTGGGGGCCTCCGCACCTGACTTTGCGCGCGCATTTCTGGCCAAAGTCCAGGACCTGCGGAAGAACATGGTGCTGGACAGCGAAGAGTACAGCCATACCCACATCAAGTGCTTCCGACTCGCGCTCCGAGCTTTCTCGGGCCTCATCAGGAAAAAGTTATACTCGCCGGGCGACCTTGAGGCCATCGGAGAGCTCATCAACGAAATCCCTGGTGCCAGCATCCGCGCGATTGCTTGGGGCGACGTAGCCCTTCGCCTGTATTTGGAGGGAGCGCAAGGCGAATGCAAAGACGTCGTGACCCAACGCGTGAAACAGGCGATCAACGAAATCCCAGGCCAAGCAACGGAGCGTCGCGCAGCAGCGATAATTGGGACTGCCCCAGCGCTCTTCTGCGCACACGCAGGCACGGCTGAGGAAATGATCGAAACCCTACCGCAGAACGAAAAAGACGTGGCGTACCGGCAAATCTGTGGTTTTTTGCTAACCAAAGAGCTCCCCTACGAGCCCTACGAACGCAACGCGAAGGGCGGGGAGATCCTCACGATAGAAGAAATATGGGACATTTGCCGGCTGGGGAAGAAGATCGAAACCGACGTCACCGTGTACGGGCTGATAAAAGAGTTGGTAGATCATATCGAGCAGAAGAAGAACTGGAACTCCTACACAAGAGAGAAACGGGCAGATGCCATCGGGAGAATCAGAGAGCTACTGGGAAACCTCCCGAACCCGAAGTTCATCAAGCACGAGGGATTCCGCATCCTAGGCGAAGCGCAATTGGCACGGTTGGAAAAAAGCGGCGGCGGCGCCGGGCTTTGGGACGAGCTAATCGCTCGGGCAAAAAACTTTCCCAACCACTCCGATCAAGCGTTCGTGTTCGCGACAATGGCGGGAGCCATGCCGGACACGCCCTCGCTGCTAGCGAGGAAACGGAGCCTATTTGAGGAGGCGGAAAAGAAAACGGCGACCCTGTCCTCACGACAAGACAGGATCCAACGCTACATCTCCATCTTCGAGGCCGCGCTGGACTTCGACCGGGCAATCTGCAAAAAGGCGCTGAAGGCGGCGACCCAGGATTCCCAGACGCTGGAGTCAAACGACGTATCCTCAATAAGGGAACAACTGATCGATATGGCCTACCGCATCGACAAAGATTTCGCGGCAACCCTTGCATCAGGCTTGGATAAAGACCCCGCGCGAAAAGCCAAGCAACTAGAAATGCAAGAGCGAGTCCAGAATCTCGGGATGCAACAGCGAGTCGAGACGCTCAAGTTGCGGGATGCACTCCAGAAGGGCGATGCCAGGCTGACGCCCGGCAACGGCCAAGAACCCGAGCAATCAGCGGAAGCGGCGTGGATGTTCTTAAGAAGCCTTCACTCGGGCAAGCTGGGTGGAATCAATCTAAACGAAGGCAGACGCTACGTACAAGAGGCGAGCACCTTCTCCTTGACGCACGCATACCCAGTGCTTGCGCTGGTCATCGAAAGCATAGTTCGTGCAAACAAAACAAAAGACGATCTGACCCACCTAAAGCCACTCTTCAAGGCCACGCTAATCGGAGCACAGTTGACCTACCAGATCGCGGCGAAAATGCGGAACTTGGCCGATGCCCATAGGCTGAACGCGACAGGCAACGAAAGCGAGGACCAAAGCCTAATTAAAAGTGGAGAGCGGAAAAAAGCCCTAGAGAAGATACGGGTGTGGGTGCGGAACCACGCAAAGGGGTCGATCAGGATATGCGACCACTACTTTGGGCCCGAAAACCTAGACCTCGTACAACTGATCCGGGTAGAGAATCCAGACATACCGATCGCAATCCTGACCAGCCGCCAGCATCAAAATAACGAAAAGGTTCAACAACCGTGGGAGGAAGCATACCAAGCGTACTGGCGCTCCCACGTTTCAGAATCGGATCCCGGCGAAGTTCGCATCGCAATTCTGGGATCAAAGGAAACGGGAGAGATGCCGATTCACGACCGCTGGTGCCTGTCGGAAGACAGCGGGCTCCGCTTTGGCACCTCGGCAAACTCCATCGGTATGGCAAAAGCCTCCGAAATCAGCGAGATTGCTGCAACAGATCTGCCTGGCATTTCAGCGCTAGTAGATAAACACCTGAACGGCAGGGTAACGACGAGCACCGGAGAAAAGCTGTTATCGATGGGGTTCTACCTCGGTTAGGCTGGAAGCGAGGCCCATCAGAAGAAAGTGTAAAGGGGGCGTAGTCTCAGGAGACGATGGCCCGTCGGGACCTTAAGGATGCCTGGGTGGCTTTCCGGAGTTGCCTAACTTCTCTTGGGTCAGCAGGACTGATCGTATTGTGAGTTCCGGAATGCACAGATCGTTATTGCCGCCGTTAACCGCCGAAGTCGAACCGGCGTTTGAGTTGGTTCGCCCGCGAAAACGAGATCTTACGTTCATGCTGTAGGCGGCCCGGCGGCTATGCCGGGTGTCCCAGCCCAGGCGGGTGCCCCGGCTCTGGCCCTTCGCCCGTCTTCCGGGACTCGGTGGCCCATCCGAACCCAGCTTGGCACCCCAAACAATCCAGCCTCTGGCCCTCGGTTCCTCCAATCCTGCACCAGACCCTCCTGCGGGCCGCCCCGGAGCCTCACCGTAGTACCTCTTATCGGGGATAGAGGTACTACAGTGAGGCTCCCATGGGGTTACGGAGGTGTAAGCGGGCGGCAGAGGACGCTGTTCCCCCCTCATTCCACCGAAAACAGCGAAGAACCCTTTATTGCCTAGCAAGTCCTCGCTTTTGACACTTTTTAGCAGTGGAGCAGGGGCGAAGACCAGCGCCGGATGGCCTTCCAGAGCTGCTCAACATCTTCTCTTGGGGCACCGTCGCTCGCGAATGTCACCGCTTGCCAGGGCTGCCGTAGCGAGCGCGAGGATGCTCCGTTCATTAAGCCACACTGATGGTGGACGACGGGGAGAGTCATGGGAGAGTCACCGGGCACTCATGGGATACTCCTGGGAGCGCTTCCAGCCGTCAGCGTAGCCCGTAATATAAGGCAGGCTTACGGTCAGCCAGCCGCAAGCACACGGGCCTGGAACTGGCAGGCAGGCGCTCCAACCCACCCTCCGCGCCAACGTATCAGTACACGCCCTAAGCGCCTAATAATTAGTTGCTTACGAATTCCCGAACGACACCTGGGCTAATGGCGGGGATAGCGGAGAGTGCCCCCACCACAACGTCGGGGAAGAAGTCCGCAGTTCTTTCGCGCGCAGGGTCTCACGGATAGACCAGCCGGTAAAACCCGCTGCCGCTGGTCAACCCCATCGGCAGGGAGAGCCGGTTCGTGGTCGCAGCGGCGGGCACGTCAAACCAATTCGTGCCCAGCCCTGCCCCGGGGGCGTTGGTTTGCGCCTGCAAACGCCAGCCCGTGTGATCGGCGGGCCAGGATAACTGAAGCGTGCCGCCAACCACCGATGCCAGGACGTTCGCCGGACTCGTCGCCACACTCGACACGACGGTCAGCACGCCATTGGCCGGGTTGAAACTGAACCGGCAATCGTAACCGGGGATGGCGCTGAGGATGCTGCCGTAGTTCCCGCTGGCGCTCGGCGTGGTGAACAGCTTGAAGGCGTTTCCCGCCACCAGGGTTCCCGCGAGGTTCGTCACGCTCAACGTGCCGCCGTAGGCAATCGGGCCGGAGCACACTACCTGGTCGTTCGTGCCGGCGGCGGCGTTGAGTTCCATGAAGGTTACGCTGGTTGGCTGAAGGGTGAGCGAGTTGCTGATCGTGAGCCGGCCAAGGGAAGCGCCGGGCGAAAGCGTCGCGCCATTCTGAACCGTAACTGGCCCGAGAATCACGCCCCGACCGCCGAGCGTGGCGTTCGTGACGATCACCACGTTGGTGCCGACGATGCCGTTGACCAGCAGAGTGCCCTCGGTCACGAGGTTCGTGCCAGTGTAGCCGTTGGTGCCCGAAAGCGTCCAACGTCCACTGCCGCGCTTTACCACGCTAAAGGTGGCGGTGCCGTTGTTGATGGCCCCGGTCCAGTTGGCGTCGCCGGCGCCCTGCAAATTCAAGTAGCGGTTGCCCGTGCCATTAACCTGCGAAAAACCTCCCGCCATGACGAGCAATCCGGCGGCGGACTCGATGTTGTATTGGTTGCCGCCGGTCGTGCATGTGATGTCCGCGGCCAACGTATTCGTGCCGCTGATATTCACGAGGTGTGCCGCGATGGCTGAGGGGTTGGGCAAAGGCTGGCGTCCGCTGAACACCAGCGGCTTGCCGAGCGTGATGCCGCCTTGCAGCCCGAGGCTGGAGGTGGCGGAGTTGCCCGGAACCGTCTGGCTGGCCGTCGTGCCCAGCGCGTTGGGATGGGCGGCGATCAACGTCCCGGCAATGAGAGCCACCGCGCCGCTGAACAAATTGTTCCCTCCCAAAGTGAGCGTGCCGCCGCTGCTGGCCTGCAGCGTCATTCCAGCCAGGCCCGCAAGGCTGCCGCTGAGCAGCGGAGCATTTCCGTTCGGGTCGAACGTGGTTGTGCCATTGAGATTCACCGCCCGCCCGGTGCAAATATCATCCGTGCAACCCGTCTGCCAGCGCAACGTGCCGCCGGCGAGGTTCAGCGTGTTTGTGCCGAAGGCTTGGCTTCCAAACACCACCGTGCCGCTGTTCAAAGTGGTCGGCCCGGCGTAGGTGTTGCTGCCGGCCAAAGTGAGCGTGCCCCCGCCGCTGACCGCGAGGCCGCCGGGGCCGGAAACCGGGCCGGCCAGCGTCAGCGCGCCGGCAACGGTCAACGTGGTGTCAGCCCCGAGAGTAATCCCGCTGAAGATGCGGGTGGTGCCACCGCCGGATTGCGCCAGCGCGGGCAAGTTCGTGGTGTTATCGGTGAACACCAGCGGGCTGCCCGCCAGATCGTTCGTCGTGTTGTTCACCAGGGAAAGCTGGTTCAGTAGAAAACCTCCCGGGAGATCATTCGTGGCGGCGTAGGTGGTGGCGGCGGAGAACTGGAGCTGAATCGTATCAAACCCCCCGACGGGCGGCGGCGTGTTGCTTAACCAGTTGGAGGGTGTGCTCCAATTGCCGCCCGCGGCGTTGGTCCAGATGAACGACGGCGGCGGCGCGAGTGGGCTGGCCAGGAAGACCGCTGGATCAAATTGCAGCACTGAAATCGGCGTGCCGCCGGTCACGCCGGTGATGCACTGATAGAGCATGTGCAGTTTGCCGTCGCGCTCCCATACCACCGGATCGTATGTCGGCTCCCAACCGGTGCCCATGTAGTCCGAAGTAAGATTGGCGAAGTTCCAGGCAGCGCGGTTCGGGTCCGAAGTCCACGCCAGCGTCGGCACGTAGCCGCGCTCCGGGTCGGTGAAGACCATGAAGAGCCGGTTGGCTTTGTCACACACCACGATCGGTCTTTTCGGCCAGGCGTCCGCCGAGGTGCCCACGCGGTTGCCGACCTGGTTGGTGCGCCATTGCTCGCCGTCATTCCAGATGACGTGATATTGAATCGGCGTGCCCGTGCACCCCGGCGCGTACCATAGGGCGATGACGGGCCGCCCGTTGGTGTCAATGCACTGGCCGTTTTGATTCATGAGGGTATGGTTCAGGGCAATGGGCCAGATGTTGTCGGCGGTGTCCCGGGTGATCGGCAGGGTATAGGGCGTGCCATCGTACTTTAACCACGTCACACCGTAGTCGGGCGAGCGCGCGTAAAGGGTGTCGTGGCAGGTCTCGATGGTCGAGGCGCTAGCCCGCCAGACCCAGGTCACGACCAGATTGGTGTGGGAATCAAAACACTGGAAATTCGGGTAGGCGTTGCAATCGGTGGCCGAGTTGCCGGTGGTGCCTTTGATATACGGCTGTTGCCCGGCCTTGAAATTCACGTTGGTCCAGGAGTGCTTTGTGGAGCTCCAGCGGTTCAGGTAGGTATCGCCCGCGCCGGAAGCGCCTTCGCGGAAGTGAAACAGCACGTCGCCGTTGGGGCACTGGAAAAACTGCGGATAAGTGACGGTGTTTTCCGCCCCCGTCATGGTGGTTTGCACCAGGGTCAGCGACCAGGCCGAGGCGCTGCGGGCATAATGCAGCGTTTCGGCGTGCATGCCCCACGAGCAATGCAGGAAGCCGTCCGAACCAATGCCAATGCTCACCACGTCATGGGCATCGCCGGCATTACTGGGCTTCAAACTGCTGGCTTTGAGCTCCCAGCTCGTCGTGCCCAGGGTGCGCCGGCCCACCGTGACGTTGGTCGTAGGGCTGTAGAAGGCGATGTATTGCGTAGTGCCGAGCGAGACCAGGTTGTGCCGTGTAAAGCTCGTGTCGTTGATGGCCACGGACGCATATCCCGGAGCGACGGGAACCAGGGTAACTCCGGGAGCCAGGGTCTGGGCCGAGACCGAATCCAGGCCCAGCAAGGCAACCATCAGCCGCAACGCGGGAAGAGAGACCAGACGGCGGTGCAGGCAACGCGCGGGATGTTCAGTGTTCACAAGGTACCGGGATGGGAAGCCCTCACGGTACTGCCGCAATCGCTTGCTTTTGCAAGTTGAGCTCCGGCCCCAAATCTTCCTGGTAGAAGCAGCCCCGACGGCCCGCCCCCCAACTGGTGATGAAATACATCTTCTCAAACTTGATCCACAGCACCGAACCATCCACGTGGACCTGGTTGCCGCCGACGGGGGCCGGGCTGCCGTTCTTTGGGTGGGGCACCTTGCCTCCGAAATCGCCACCCCAAACATCGACGTATTTCACATTAGCTTCCGCGGCCAGCACCCAACTGGGCAGGGACTGAGACAGCTTGACCGGACTCCGGGCGGGGAAGTCCTTCGACAGGACGTCATTGTACCAGTTGGTGATTCCGCCCAGGTACTGGTAGCCGAGGGCGTATTGGCCAAAGCCATTGAACCACGGCAGGCCCGGCCGGTTAGGACAGGCCCAGCAGCTCGGGGTATTGGTGACATCCTTCAAACCCACCGTGGCGGCCACTGCGGCATTGGCGGGGCTGAGAACCAGTTGCACAAAGCGGCCCGACTGATACCAGGCCGGCACGACCAACTCGTTGTTGTCCAGGGCATAAACGTTCATGGCGATGCCGACCTGCTTGAGGTTGCTCAGGCACTGAATGCGCTTGGCCCGTTCCTTCGCCTTTGACAAAGCAGGCAAGAGCAGCGCGGCCAGTATCGCAATGATGGCAATGACCACCAACAGCTCAATCAGCGTGAAGCCGATGAGGCGACCCGGTTGTGCTGTTGGTGGTTGAGGTCTCATGTGCCGTTCAAGGCAATTGCAGCCGGTAGAAGCGCGCCGGCATGGCGGACGAGACGGGGTTGGTCACCGAGAAAACCCCGCCCGCTTGGAACACATTCGTGGATACCGGCTGCCAGTCGGCCAGCGGCGCTGCCACATTCGTCGAGGCCAGCACATAATAGGTGTTCCCCTCGATGCCGTTGGTGCCGCTTAGAATCAGGCTGGAACTGGCGCTGTCGTAGCTGAAGCCGGTGACGACCGGTTGTTGCGGCGCTCCCGTTGAGGCCACGTCCAACCAGAGTTCTCCGCTCGTGATGCGGAGCGAGGCGGTGGTGTCGGCGGCCAGACCGCTGCCGCCGACCGTGACCGAGCCCGGCAAGGTGCCGGCTACCGATCCACCCGTGCCTGCGGCGATGAGCTTGTAACTGCCGACGCCCAGCGCGGCGCCTGAAACGGTGACCGTGGTGGGGTTGGCAGTCAACGTCAGTTCGCCGCCCGTGACGTTAATGGCGGGTGTGCCCGAGACGTAGATCAGGGTAAGGAACGAGTCGCCGTTCAGGACCAAAGCGCCATTGATCGTGGCCCCGCCGGCAACCCCGCCGGCACTCAGCGTCTTGCCGGTGCGCACATTGGCAGGAGGCGAGGTGACAGCTGACACATCGAAGGTCGCCCCGGCGGCGATGATGATGCTGCCGGCGGTGCTGTTCAGGGAGCCCATCTGGCTCAACGCCAGCGTGCCGGCGCTGATGGTGGCGTCTCCCGTAAAGGTATTGGTGCCTTGGAGCGTCAGGGTGCCCCCCGCGAGGGTAAGCCCCACTTTGCCGGTGCCGCCGGCGGCCGAGTCCTTAATCGCACCAAAAAACACTGAGGGCGCAGCCGGATTGACCGTGAGTGTAGAATCCGAAGTAGTGCTGCTGTTGGTGATGGTTCCGGTGCCGGTGCCGGTGAAAGCAGCGATCTGCTGGTTAAACCCAGCCAAGTCAAGTTTGGCCGCGACGGCCAGGGTCACGCCCGTTGGCAGGGCATTGTTGGCAGCCAAGCGGAGTGTGCCACTGGCCACGCTGCTACTGACCCAGGAATTCCCAGTCGAATGAATTATCCAGAGACCACTGTCTGTCTTGTTAACCGCGCCGCTCGGCAGGTTTACGGCGCCATAAACATGGCCCACGCCAGTTGTTCCACGCAAGAGTACGCTGCCGGTGAAAGCAGGCCCCGACACTGAGCCGTTGATATCCAACTCGCTATTTGCGGTCAGAAACGGGATAGTCCCGCTGCTACCCACAACAATGGGACCATTCAGGATATTCGTTGAACTGTCACTGCCGGTGTTGAGGCTGCAGCGCACGTCGGGACTGGCCGTAGTGCCCAACAGGTAAAGCGTAGGGTTGCTGCCGATAGTTACGTTACCGGAAACCGTGACGGAGGAGGGGGCATTAAGAATGAAGCTGGCGGAATTGCCTCCCGCCTGCGGGCCGACCAGACTCAGCGCGCCGCCGGCATTGATCACGATCGGCCCACTCAGAGTGTTCGTGCCGCCTATGGAAACGGTGCCCGCCAGGTTGGTCAGGCTGCCGGCCCCGGCGAGCATGTTGTTGAAGCTTGCAGTGCCCGTGCGGTTGACCACGATGGCGGCGTCGTTCGTAATCGGGCCGGTGCCCAGCGAACCGCTGCTGCCGCCCTCGCCAAGCTGCACGATGCCGCCTTGGATCAGGGTCGAACCGGTGTAGCTGTTGTCGGTATCCAGCACCAACCTGCCGGCCCCGCTCTTGGTCAGCCCTGTACTCCCCACGATTCCGCCGCCCACCGATGTGGTAAACGTGTAGTCGTTGCCCGCGTTGACGACGACGGCCTTCGGGTTGAGCGGGCCAGACAAGCTCACGGAGGACACCGCGCTGCCGGAGTTGTCGAAGGTCACATTGTCGCCCGGCGAGTAGGCGACGTTGGCGCTGGTGTCCGTGACCCAGTCAACATCGGTGGTATTCCAGGCAGAACCCGCCGAGCCGAGCCAAGTCAGGTTGAGGGGTGTTCGCACCGTGAGCGTGGCCACGTCGCTGTTCGTGGCACCGTAGTTATTGGTGATCACAACATCGTACGGGCCGTCATCCGTCAACTGGGCCGCGGCAATGGAATAAGTACTCTGGGTCGCCTCAGGGAGGTTCGTGCCATACAGCCGCCACTGATAGACCACCGGCAGGCCGCTCGCCGTGACGCTGAAGCCGGCGCCCTGGCCGACGCCAACGGTTTGGCCGGTCGGCTGCGACGTGATGCTGGGCGGTGCGGGGGTAAACCTCATGCCGTCCGCAGCCCGGGCGATGCTGCTGATGCGCACTTCGTCAATGGAACCAAGGAAATTCGCGTTTGTCGCGCTACGTCCGCATATGTTGCCGATGGCGAGAAAGAATGGGGCCCCGACGCGAAGGCCAGAAGTCATTTGCCGCGAATCTAACACGATGGCATTCGTCCGGGAGGGATCCATCAAAGTCCAGTAAAACGTGAGGTTGCCCGCTGTGTTCGCAGAACCATTGTAAGCCACCGCGACGTGGTACCAAGAGTTGGAAACAATCGCATCCGGGCCGGTCGTTGGAACCGGGACACTTATCGTTTGGACAGAGGGATATAGGTTGACGAAATCCAAGGTCACCGCGGTGCCGCCATTAAGTCCCAGCGGAGACATGCGGAATTGAAAGACGCGAGAGGTGCCATCCGGCGTGCTGTCACCGCACACGATTTCACATGCGGAATTGCGCCCATTGCCACCGTTGGCGGTTGTGTTCATGTTAAGGGCAGGATTGAACTTTATCTGGATCATGGCCTCCATGGTGAAGGCGCCGGTCGTTGAATCGGCTAGCACTGGTGTCACCGCCGTGTTCGCGGCCATCAAAAACGCATCTTTTCCCGTACCGGTAGTGCCATTCTGTCCACCGTCAAGGGTGCTGATGGCCTTCCCAAAGCTGGTATCATATGAATCGGCGGCATACGTGAGGCCGAAGCCTGACTTGGTCATGCTGACGATGCCCGCGGCGACATCGTCGCCGACGGTGCCGCTGGTGGCGTTGCAATGGTAGAGGTGCAGCGTGTTGGGGTCCTGCCCCGCCGCCGTCCCCCCCGTAGGGTAAGGGCCGACGATCGCGCCTTGGGCGGTGAGTTGGGCGAAGAGCAAGGCCGCGGCGAACAGCCCGGCGACGATTGTCTTGGACGATTGGTTGGTTTTCATGTTGTTGGTGTGACGGAGTTTAGTTTTAGCCTGATACACACAGGTTATTCATTTCACTATCCTAGCTTTTACCGGAATAATGCGCTCCTTGTCTATCCCCCAAAGCGGTGATGCCCCCATCACCCAAAGGGGTGATAGGGCTACTAGTGCTGAGGTCCAAAGGTTTTCCGCGTGAGGGCACTCGGCGACCATCGCTATTCTCTGCAATTAGGCACTCGCCAGCGTTTTACTGGGCCAGCAAGGGTCGTGCGATTTGAGAGCGGCGAGAGCACCGGCCCGAGACTGGTGGCCTGCCACATGCCGGGCGCATCCACTATTCCATCGAAACCAGCGACGAACCTGCTTTTCGGTTCCTCGCTGTGTTCGGAGGAGTGGTTGCTGGACTTGCCTGAAGGATCATGCGCCAAGCGGTGCCCCGGCTCTGGCCCTCTATTCCTCCAACCCTGCACCAGACCCTCTCGCGGGACGCCCCGGAGACTCCCCGTCGCCCCTCTGATCCCCGATCAGAGGGGCGACGGGGAGTCTCCGGTGGGGCTACGGCGGTATGAGCGGGCGGTAAGGGACGCTGTTCCCCCCATTTCTCCGAAAACAGCGAAGAATCTGCTTTTCGGCCGTAAGTCCTTCAAGATGGAAGTTGAGACCTTAATGGCAAACTGCGGGGAAGGGCCAACCCTGGCTCTATGGGATCTTCGTCAGGCTGGCGCGGTTCGTTTCGAGAGCGCCGAGGTCGTCCTGATAGAAGTAGCATTGGCGAGTGCCGCCGTTCCAACCATGAATATACCGCATATCACTGGCTTTGACCCATCGCGCGGACCCGTCAATAAAAACTTCATTGCCGCCCGCCGGCAGTCCGTCGCGCCGCCGATGCGCCGGCAGGTTCTGAAAGCCAGGGCCATCAGAAGCGGCCACGGGATTGCCCCAGGTCCAGCCGATCGAGCCGCCATCATTGAAGCGTATGACCATATCCGCCGCCAGCATCCACGAAGGCTTGGAGGCATTCAGCTTGACCGGGCTGGCCGACGGAAATGACCCTTTGTCGTTTACCCAAGTTTTGATGCCGCCGTAGTATTGGTAACCAATACCCCACTCGCTGCTGCCCCCCGCAACCGCAGCGTAATAATTGGGAAGCCCGGACCGGTTGGGGCAAGTCCAGATATGGTTGCTGGTCTTGTTCGTGTAGATGGTCAGGCCGAGGCTCGCCCAAACGTTTTCCTGGGGGTCGAGTTCGAGAGCGTTTGGCTGCGTGTTTAATGTTCCAATCAAGACGTCCCGGTTATCGAGCGCATAGGACAAGGAGGCAATCCCAATCTGGCGGAGGTTGCTCTTACATTGAGTGCGCTTGGCCTTTTCTTTGGCCGACGCCAGGGCCGGCAATAGCAGCGCGGCCAGGATCGCGATGATGGCGATGACCACCAGCAGTTCAATCAGCTTGAAGCCAATGATGCGGCGAAGTTGTGATGTGCGTGGTTGATTCTTCATAAGTTGTTTAAGGCAATTGCAGCCGGTAGAAGCGCGCCGGAATGGCGCCCGAGACAGCGTTGGTCACCGAGAAAACCCCGTTCGCTCCGAACGTGTTCGTGAGCACGGGCTGCCAGTTGCTCAGTGGTGCCGCCACATTCGTCGAGGTCACCACGTAATAGGTGTTCCCCTCGGTGCCGTTGGTGCCGCTCAGAATCAAGCTGGAGCTGGTGCCGTCGCAGCTGACGCCGGTGATGACCGGTTGTGCCGATGAGGGGGTAAACATCATGGCGTCCGAAGCCCGGGCGATACTGCTGATGCGTACCTCGTCAATGTAACCAAGGAAATTCCCGGATATTGCGGTCGAGTTGCGTGCGTCGTTGCCCACAGCGAAAATAGTTGGGGCCGCGGGAAGGTCATGCGTCATGCTGGCAGTACCTATGGCGTTGGCACTGGTCCGGCTGGGATCCAACAGGGTCCAATAAAACGTGAAGTTGTCCGCTGCGCCCTCATTACCATTGTAAGTCACCGCAACGTGGTACCAAGAGTTGGAAACGATCGCATCGGGGCCGGTCGTCGGAATCGCGGCCATCATTTTTTGGGAGCCCCCGAGATTAATGTTGATGAATTGTAGTTGTACCGCGGCGTTGATAGGATTGTCGGTATCAATCGGAGAGATACGGAATTGAAAGACGCGATTGGCATTCGTGTTGCCGTCACCGCTCAGGATTTGGCATACTCCAGGAATCGACGTTCCGATAGTGCGCCCATTGCCGCCGTTGGCGATGGTGCCCAGGTTCTTGGCGGGATCGAATCCAATCCACACCAGGGCCTCCATGGTGAAGGCGCCGGTCGTTGGATCGGCGAGCGTGAGGCTCACATTGGTGGTCGCCGTTGAGCTGGAGGCTGTCAGATACGCATCTTTGGCCGTAGCGGCAATGTTATCCTGTCCACCGTCCAAGGTGCTGAGGGCGGTCCCAAACGCAGCGGAATAGGCAGGGGCGCTTAGCGTGGCGCCGAGGAGCAGTTTGACTAAGTTGGTGCCGCTCGTGGCGACCTCGTCGGGGACGGGGGTGGCGCTGGCGTCCATATGCCAAAGGTGCAGCGTGTTGGCGTCGGCGGTATAAGGGCCGACGATGGCGGCTTGGGCGTTGACTTGAATCAGGAGTAATGCCGCGGCGAACAGCCCGGCAAGAGCTATGTTGCAGGAACGGTTGGTTTTCATGGTTTTGGAAGTGCTGCTGTTAGTTGTTAGACTGGCGTGCACAAGATACTTGGTTCTCTCTTTCTCTCTCCATTTAGCACGACAATGCTTCTCCCGTCTATCCCCCAAAGCGGTGATACCCCCATCACTCAAAAGGGTGATACGGGCGGTTAGCGACCTTCCAATCGTGCTCCTCATTACCCCCTCTACGCGGCAGCATCCAATGACTCCGCGATAGTCGCGCAGGCGGGCAAGCAAGTCTTTCAGATGCCGGTGTCCACTCAGGGGTTGGTGGAGGCGCCTGGCTGCTTGGGAGAATTGGGCTGGGCGGCGAGGACGACGTCCAGGTTTTTGCGGGCGTCGGCATAGTCAGGCTTGAGTCTCACGGCTTCCTGGAATTGGCGGATCGCCTCGTCTGTTTGGCCTTTCCTGACGAGGGCGATGCCGAGGTTGTTGTGGGCTTCGGCGTAAGCTGGTTTCAGGCGGATGGCTTCCTGGTATTGGCGGAGCGCCCCGTCGTTTTGGCCTTTCATGCCGAGGGCGGTGCCGAGGTTGTCGTGGGCCTCGGCGTGATTCGGTTTCAGGCGGATGGCTTCCTGGAATTGGCGGATCGCCTCGTCAAATCGGCCTTTCTTGCCAAGTGCGGCGCCGAGGTTGTAGTGGGCCTCGGCGTAATCCGGTTTCAGGCGGATGGCTTGCTGGTATTGACTCATCGCCTCGTCAAATCGGCCTTTCTGATCGAAGGCGACGCCGAGGTTGTTGTGAGCCTCGGCGTAACCCGGTTTCAGGCGGATGGCCTGCTGGACTTGGCGGATCGCCTCGTCAAATCGGCCTTTCTGATCGAAGGCGACGCCGAGGTTGTTGTGAGCCTCGGCGTAACCCGGTTTCAGGCGGATGGCCTGCTGGACTTGGCGGATCGCCTCGTCAAATCGGCCTTTCTGATCGAAGGCGACGCCGAGGTTGTTGTGAGCCTCGGCGTAACCCGGTTTCAGGCGGATGGCCTGCTGGACTTGGCGGATCGCCTCGTCAATTCGGCCTTTCTCCTCGAGGGCGACGCCGAGATTGTTGCGGGCCTCGGCATGATCCGGTCTGAGGCGGATGGCTTCCTGGTATTGGCGTATCGCCTCGTCAATTTGGCCTTGCTTGGCGAGGGCGGCGCCGAGGTTGTTGTGGGCGTCGGCGTAACCCGGTTTCAGGCGGATGGCCTCTTGGAATTGCTGGATCGCCTCCTCGGTTCGGCCCTGCTTGTCGAGGGCGGCGCCCAGGACTTTGTGTGCCAGGTGGTTGTTTTCCGTGACCGCGAGTGCATGGCGGAAAAGGGTTTCGGTGTCCTGCCAATGCTCCAACTGTTGTCGCGTCAGCGAGAGGCAGAGGACGATTGCCGCTCCACCCGCCACCGACAAGCCGATAACCCCGTAATGCCATCGTCTGGTCAGTTCGTACGCGCCCCAGATCGCGAAGACCAGCACCCCAAGCGATGGAATATACGTGTATCGATCCGCCATCGCCTGTACGCCCGTCTGCACCAGTCCGATCACCGGCACTAGAGTTCCCACAAACCAGAGCCACCCGATCAGCAAAAAGGGATAGCGCCGCCGCAGGGCGTTTGGTTGGCAGTTAGAGAAAGCCCATAGGGATGGGGAAAAAGAA
>OCZT010002321.1_pt1 | contig 19695 bp, 18 predicted proteins | sample 1539031 | NCBI WGS metagenome assembly OCZT01 (sample SAMEA3539308, study PRJEB22396) | soil metagenome | biome: tundra; feature: field; material: soil | place: USA | collected 2010-05 | depth 0.15 m | reverse complement strand
TTGTAATGAGCAATAGGCGCCATGTTCGAGTTTCGCAACGGCTCGCTGTACGCTGAGTCGGTTCCACTGGAGGCCATCGCGCGCGAGTTCGGCACGCCCTGCTACGTCTATTCCCGCGCCGCCCTCGCCGCAGCGCTGACTCAGTTCCAGGCCGCCTGCGGCGGGCACGACGTCCTGGTGTGTTATGCCATGAAGGCGAATTCCAACCTCGCCATCCTCAATCTGTTCGCCGGCATGGGCGCCGGCTTCGACATCGTCTCGGGCGGCGAGCTCGCGCGCGTCATTGCCGCCGGCGGCGATCCCGGCAAGGTGATTTTCTCCGGGGTAGGCAAGAGCGCGGCCGAGATGCGCTACGCCCTGGAGAGCGGCATCCTGTGCTTCAACGTCGAGTCAGCCGCGGAGCTTGCGCGGCTCGCCGCCGTCGCGACCGAAATGGGAAGGCGCGCGCCGGTCTCGTTCCGGGTCAATCCCGATGTCGACGCCCGCACCCACCCGTACATCTCCACCGGCCTGAAGGAAAACAAATTCGGCATCGAGTTCGATGTCGCGCTCGAACTGTATCGCGCAGCGACCCGCTTGCCGCAGATCGATGTAGTCGGCATCGACTGTCACATCGGCTCCAACCTCGTCGACTACGCGCCGCTGATCGAGGCGCTGGACAAAATGCTCGCGCTCGTCGACCGGCTAGAGGCAGAAGGGATCCGCCTGCGCCATCTCGACCTGGGCGGGGGCCTGGGTATTCGTTACCGCGATGAAACGCCGCCCGACGTCGGCGCCTACATGCGCGAGGTGTTCGCGCGCGTCGGTCAGCGCAAGTTGAAACTCCTGTTCGAACCGGGGCGCAACCTGGTCGGCAATGCCGGCGTGCTGCTCACCCGCATCGAGTACCTCAAGCACGGCGCGGCGCGCAATTTCGCCGTGGTCGATGCCGCCATGAACGACCTGATCCGCCCCGCCCTGTACGAGGCCTGGCACGACATTATTCCTGTGAGGAATAACGGCGGGCCGGGTGCTGTTTACGACGTGGTAGGGCCGGTCTGCGAAAGCGCCGACTTCCTGGGCAAGGAGCGCGAACTGGCCGTGCGCGAAGGCGACCTGCTCGCGGTGATGTCGGCCGGCGCCTACGCCATGTGCATGAGCTCCAATTACAACAGCCGGCCGCGCGCGGCCGAGGTCATGGTGGACGTGGCAAAGACGCACCTGATCCGCGAGCGCGAGCGCCCCGAGGCGCTTTTTGCCTTGGAACATCTTTTGCGTTAGATTGCACATTCCAACTGGCGTCCCGAACCGGCTGCGCCGCCGGGAAAGAGAGGCGTCGGCCACATTCGAGGAATAGCAACGCAGGCCCCGTCAACAGAACTCTCCAGGCTGATGCAGTTCAAATTCGAACAGCCTGAACCCCATCCGCCCGAGCCGATCGCAGCCTAAACCAAATTTATGGATTTCGAGACACCGGTGACCAAGCCAAAGAAGCTGATATTTTTCGGAATCCTCTGCATTGCAGCCGTCGCGGGTACGCTGCTCGCCTATAGAGCGGCCGAGATTCGCGCGCAGGACACCAAGCTCGCCAAGGCCGCCCCCGCCATTCCCGTCTCGGTCGCAACGGTCGCGCAACAGACGGTCGCAGTGCGGATCCAGGCGATCGGCAATGTCGAAGCCTACTCCACCGTAGCGCTCAAAGCACGGGTGGACGGGCAGATCGTCGAGGTCAACTTCAAAGAAGGGCAGGAAGTAAAGAAGGGCGCGGCGCTGTTCAAGATCGATCCGCGTCCGTTCGAGGCGACGCTGCGCCAGGCGGAAGCCAACCTCATGCGCGACACCGCGCAGAAAGAGCAGGCGCGCTCGCAGGAGCGGCGCTACCAGGAACTGCTGCAGAAAAACTTCGTTTCCAAGGAAGCCTATGCGCAGATCCGCACCAATGCCGATACCGCCGAAGCCGTTGCCCTCGGGAGCAGGGCCGCGGTCGAAAACGCGAAACTGCAGCTCGAATACTGCACCATCCGCTCGCCCATCGACGGCTTTGTCGGCAAAGTGATGCTGCAGATCGGCAACATGGTCAAGGCCAACGACACCAACTCGCTGGTGATCATCAACCAGGTCCGGCCGATTTACGTCAATTTCGCCGTGCCCGAGCAGCGTCTCTCGGCCATCCGCGGCCACATGGCGAAGGGAAAATTGTCGGTCGACGCGCTTCCGCCCGACTCGGACAAGGCGCCGGCGTCGGGCACGCTGAGTTTCGTCGATAATGCCGTCGACACCACTACCGGCACCATCAAGCTGAAAGCGCTATTCCCGAACGCGGACAACGCTCTTTGGCCGGGTCAGTTCGTCGGCACCAGCCTCAAGCTCTACGACCAGAAAGATGCGCTGGTGGTGCCGACCCAAGCGGTGCAAACCGGACCCAATGGCCAGTACGTCTACGTGGTCAAGCCGGACATGACCACCGAAGTGCGCGCGGTCGAGGTGGATCGCAACGATGGCGCCGATGCCATTATTGCGAAGGGCTTGCAAAAAGGCGAGCAGGTGGTCGTCAAGGGTCAGTTGCGCCTCGCGCCGGGGGCCAAGGTCACCATCGCCAAGCCGGCGGCCGAGAAGTCATGAACCTGGCGGAATTGTTCATCCGCCGTCCCGTCATGACCGTGCTGGTCATGGCCGGCGTTCTGATCTTCGGCATGGCGGGCTACTTCCGGCTTCCGGTCAGCACCCTGCCCAACGTCGACTTCCCCACGATCCAGGTCAGCGCCGAACTGCCGGGGGCGAGTCCCGAGACCATGGCGTCCGCGGTGGCAACGGTGCTGGAGAAACAATTCTCGACCATCGCCGGCGTCGATTCGATGACCTCGGTGAGCGGTCAAGGCACCACCCAGATAACCATCCAGTTCTCCCTCGACCGGGACATCGACGCCGCGGCCCAGGACGTGAGCTCGGCGGTTGCGGGGGCGGCGCGCCTGCTGCCGCCGACCATGAGCACGCCGCCGTCCTTCCGCAAGGTCAATCCGGCGGATTTCCCGATCTACTTCCTCGCACTCACGTCCGATACGCTGCCGCTGTCCACGGTGGACGAGTACGCCGAGACTTTCCTCGCGCAGCGCATCTCCACCATCAGCGGCGTCGCCCAGGTACAGGTGTACGGGCAGCAGAAATACGCCGTGCGCGTGCAGGTGGACCCGAACGCGCTCGCTGCGCGCGGCGTGGGCATCAACGAGGTGCAGCAGGCGATCGCGCAAGCGAACGTCAACTTGCCCACCGGCACGCTGTACGGCAAGGAGCGCATGTTCGCGGTGCAGGCCACCGGGCAACTGCAGGACGCTGCGGCATACCGACCCATCATCGTCGCCTACCGCAACGGCTCGCCGGTGCGTCTGGGTGAACTCGGGCGGGTAATCGACAGTGTGCAGACCGACAAGATCGCCGCCTGGTTCAAGGGCAAGCGCGGCATCGTGCTCGCGATTCAGCGCCAGCCCGGCGTCAACACCATCGAGGTGGTCAACTCGATCAAGAAGCTGCTGCCCACCTTCCGCGCCGAGGTCCCGGCCGGCATCGACATCGAGATTCTGTACGACCGCTCGATCTCCATCCGCAACTCGGTCGAAGACGTGCAGTTCACGCTGTTGCTCGCGCTGGTACTCGTGGTGATGGTGATCTTCGTCTTCCTGCGCAACATTCCGGCGACCGTCATCCCCAGCCTTGCCCTGCCGTTGTCGGTCATCGGCACTTTTGCGCTGATGTATCTGCTCGGCTACAGCCTGGACAACATCTCGCTGATGGCGCTGACGCTCTCGGTCGGCTTCGTCGTGGACGACGCCATCGTGATGCTGGAGAACATCTCCCGCCACATTGAAATGGGCAAGACCCCGCTGCAGGCGACTCTGGACGGATCGAGGGAAATCTCCTTCACCATCCTGTCGATGACCATTTCGCTCATCGCGGTATTCATTCCGGTGCTGTTCATGGGCGGCATCCTCGGGCGGGTGCTGCACGAGTTTGCCGTCGTCATCATGGTCGCAGTGCTGATTTCGGGCTTCGTCTCGCTCACGCTCACACCGATGATGTGCAGCCGCATCCTCAAGCCGCACGCGCAGCAGAAGCACGGCCGCGTGTACCTGCTGAGCGAACGTGCATTCGACGCCCTCAAGGACGGCTACGCCTCCAGCCTGCAATGGGTGCTCGGTCACCGGCGCGCCACGATGGCGGTTTTTCTGGGCATCGTCGTCGCCACCGGATTCCTGTTCGCCAGGATGCCCAAGGGCTTCCTGCCGAGCGACGACAGCGGGCAGCTGTACTGCTTCACCGAGGCGCAACAGGACATTTCCTTCGATGCGATGGCGGCGCTGCAGCGCCAGGTGGCGGAGATCATCCGCCAGGATCCCAACGTGGAAGCGCTGATGGCGTCGATCGGCGCAACCAGCTTCAACCCGTCGCTCAACGTCGGCCGGATCACCATCGCGCTGAAGCCGCGCTCGCAGCGCAAGTCGGCGGACGAGGTGCTCCGCGGCCTGCGGCCCAAGCTCGCCAATATTCTCGGCGTGAAGGTTTTTCTGCAGAACGTTCCGGCCATCCGCATCGGCGGGCAACTTACCAAGAGCCCGTACCAGTACGTGGTGCAGAGCGCGAGCACCGAGGAGCTGTATCACTGGGCGCCGCTGGTCGAAGCCAAGCTGAAAACCGTGCCCACGCTGGTGGACGTGTCGAGCGATCTGCAGATTTCGCGGCCCCAGGTCACCGTGGACATCGACCGCGAAAAGGCCTCCGTGCTCGGCGTCTCGGCGCAACAGATCGAGGCGGCGCTCAGCAATGCCTACGGCGCCCAACAGGTGTCGACTATCTACACGGCGACCAACCAGTATTGGGTGATCCTGGAACTCGATCCGCGCTACCAGACCGACCCTTCGGTGCTGCAGATGCTCTACGTGCGCTCCTCGACGGGCGCGCTGGTGCCGCTCAGTTCGCTGGCGAAGCTCACCTACGGCGTCGGGCCGCTCGCGATCAGCCACCTTGGCCAGTTGCCCTCGGTGACGATGTCCTTCGACCTGCGTCCTGACATATCGCTGTCGGAGGCGATCACGCAGGTCAACAAGGCGATGTTGGAATTGCAGGTGCCGGCCACGCTCAACACCACCTTCCAGGGCACGGCGCAGGCGTTCCAGGCCTCGCTCCAGGGCATGGGCCTGCTGCTGCTGCTGGCCATCGTGGTGATCTATCTCGTGCTCGGGATACTGTACGAGAGCTTCATCCACCCGCTCACCATCCTCTCCGGCCTGCCCACGGCGGCGCTGGGCGCGCTGCTTACGCTGCTCGCGTTCGGCATCGAGCTCAACATGTACGCGTTTGTCGGCATGATCATGCTAGTCGGCATCGTCAAGAAGAACGCGATCATAATGATCGACTTCGCCATCGAGGCGCAACGGAAGGAAGGCAAGAAGGCGGCCGATGCGATCTACGAGGCCTGCATCGTGCGCTTCCGGCCGATCATGATGACCACCATGGCGGCGCTGATGGGCAGTCTGCCGATCGCCATGGCCCTCGGCGCCGGCGGCGATGCGAGGAAACCTCTCGGCCTCGCGGTGGTCGGAGGCCTCGCGGTGTCGCAGGTGCTGACGCTTTACATCACGCCGGTGATTTACCTTTACTTTGAGCACCTGCAGGAGTGGATGGGGCGACGGCGGCGCGGCGGGCACGCCGAGCCGAAGCTCGGCACGGCCGATTGAGCTGATTCAAACCAGGCACCCGGGTGCAGTTGCCGCAGCGCGCTCGTGCGCAAGGAACGGCAGTCGCATACCCAGCAGCGCGGCGGCGTGGATCGCCGACCCGCCGTGCATGGCCTGTCTAGGGGTTGAGCTGGCGGTAGACGACGGTGGCGACGGCCAGGAGGCTCGCGCGGTCCATCTCCCCGGACAACGCGTAACCGAGTTTGCCGTCGATCCAGTAGAACACGGCAATCTTGTCTTCCTGGCTGAAGCGAAACGCGGTGTCGCGTGGCTCGGCATCCCTGAGCGATACGTACAGCGTGATCCGCTGGCCCCTCGCGTCCTGATACATGAACTGTGCCACCGGTCCCTTGCCCCCGGGCAATAGACGTCCTCCCACCAGCTCGAAGCCCTGCTGTGTCAGCACCGGCACTTTCAGATTGTGCCCCAAGCGCTTGGACAGCCATTTCACCAGATGGTCCTGTTGATCGGCGCCGACCTCGACCGGGTGCCGCACTTCGGGTGCATACACGGCGTACGCGACTGCGGCCCGACGCGGCAAGGATGCGGCGGCGGCGGATGCGGCGCGGGCGGCGGCGGATGCGGCCTCTACAAACCGATCGGTTCGATAGGACTGCGATACCCAGCCCAGCGCAAAGCTCAGGCCTATCGCCCCCGCGGCGAGGGCAAATGACGGCCAGCGCCGCCGCGGCACGCGCGCGGCGAGCAGCCGTTGCGGTACCGGCTCGTTCAGGACCGGGTTGTAAAGCGCGCGCAGCGCCTCGTTCTGCTCGCGCCAGACGCGCACGCTCTCGGTCGCCGCCGGGTCGTGGGCGAGATGAGCTTCCACCTGGACGCGGCGCGAGTCATTCAGCTGCCCGTCGGCGTACGCGTGCAGATCGGTTTCGGTGAGATTGCTCATTTCACTACTTTAAGAATTGTTACCGTAGCGGTGCCCGACATCACGGCGCGCAGGCGCTCGCGCCCGCGTGACAGGCGCGACATCACCGTGCCGACCGGAACGCCCAGCGCCTGGCTCGCCTCGGCATAGCTCAGTTGCTCCAACCCCACCAGCAGCAGCACTTCGCGCTGCTCCACGGGCAGGCGCCTGAGCGCCGTATCCAGGTCGCGCAGTTCCAGCGGGTCGGACTGCGGCGCGCTCTGCAGCCCGTCTTCGACGGCATCGTCGAGAGCCAGTTCGCGCCGCGCCTTCAGTTGATTGATAAACACGTTGTGCATGATGGTGAACATCCAGGCGCGCAAATCACTGCCGTGGCGCCACAGATGAAACTTGGTCAGCGCCCGCTCGAGCGTATCCTGCACCAGGTCATCGGCCCGGTGACTGTCCCCCGCCAGGGCGCGTGCATAACGCCGCAAACGGGGGATGTGCGCCGCGATTTCTGCGCGTTCCATCAACGCATCATAGCAACGCCGGGCTTATTGCGCGGCGATGTGCCAGACCTTGTTGACGCCATCGCCGGTCTTGTCGCCGGGTTTCTGATCCTTACTCCAGAGGTAGAGAGGCTTGCTTTTATAGGCCCACTGCTTGGAACCGTCGTCGCGGGCAACGATGGACCAGTCGCCCGATGCATAGTCCGCGTCGGCGGCCCTGAGCGGCGGCCAGTTCACCGCGCACGGCCCATTACAGGTGCTCTTGCCGCTGCCGGCCGCATCTTTGTCGAACGTGTACAGCGTCATGCCTGCGGAATTGACCAGCGTTCCGCTATCGAACCTCGCCGCCATCGGCGCGCCGCCCATGCTCGCGCAGGCGCCGAGTGCTGCGATAAGTAATACTGCTGCCAGTGCCTTCACCATGCTGTTCTCCTGTTGGATTAGGGGTGTTGCGCATGATCAAACAGCCGGGCAGCAGGGTTTATTCCAGTGCCGGCGACATTCAGACGGACCCGGCGCGATAGCGCCGCGATGATGCTCATCGAAAGGCGCAATCCATCGATGAACTCGATCCATCCTGCGCCAAGCGCAGACGTTCACGACCGGCGCACCAATGAAAAAGGGAGCTTGCACCCCCCTTGCGGGCGGAATGGCGCTTAACGCAGGCCGGCGATGTAGTCCGCGGCCGCCTGGATTTCGCGGTCGGAGAGTTTGCCCGCCACGCCGCGCATGCTGCCATTGGGATCGTTGGCGCGCTCGCCGGAACGGAATGCCTTCAACTGCACTTCGATGTACTCGGCGTGCTGACCGGACAGGCGCGGATACTGCGCCGGCATACCGGCTGCGTTCGGCCCGTGGCAGGAAGCACAGGCTGCGACACCCTTGCTCGCGATGCCGCCGCGGTAAATCTTCTGCCCCAACGCAACCAGATCTTTGCTCTTCGCCGCGCCGGGTTTGGCCGCCTGGCCGGCGAAATAAGCGGCGAGATTGCGTATATCCTCGGGCGACAGGCCGGCCACCATGCCAGCCATCACCGGGTTTTCGCGTTTCGCTTTCTTGCCCGCCGCCGGTTTGAAGTTTGTGAGTTGTTTGTACAGGTACTCGGGAATCTGACCGGCCAGCTTGGGGTTGACCGCGATCTGGCTGTTGCCGTCGACCGCGTGACAGGCGGCACAGACCTGATTGACCATGGCTTGCGCTTTGGCGGCATCCCCTTTGAACGGCGGCTCGGCGGCGGCCGCTGCTGCGGCTGCTAGCATTGCGGCGAGCGCCATGATGCGTTTCATGCTGGTGCTCCTCGAAGCGGGGTGTATTTGAAAAGCTGATATTCTATCCGAGTTTCGAGCATTTGGGCCTCTACTGCCATGTCGTTGTTCCGCGGCGCCACGTTCTACATCACCGCACACCACTTGAGCGATCTGCCGCCGCCCTTGGGCGCGGAGATTGCCTTTGCCGGACGCTCCAACGCGGGCAAATCCAGCGCAATCAACACGCTCGTCGACCATAACCGCCTGGCTTTCGTCAGCAAAACGCCCGGGCGCACCCAGCAGATCAATTTTTTCAGCCTCCCGGGCGGCGCTTTCCTGGTCGATCTGCCAGGCTACGGCTACGCCAAGGTGCAGCGCGACCTGCGCGTGCATTGGGAGCAACTGCTCTCGACTTATTTGCAGACGCGCGCTTCCCTGTTCGGCATGGTGCTGATCATGGATGCACGCCATCCTCTCACGCCGCTGGACCGCCAGATGCTGAACTGGTTCGCGTCCACGGGCAAGCCGGTGCACGTGCTATTGTCGAAGTCGGACAAGCTGTCGCGGCAGGAGGGGCAAAAGACCCTGCTCGAAGTGCGGGCCGAGCTGCGCAACTACGCGGACAATTACACGGCGCAGCTTTTTTCCAGTTCCAAAAAGCAAGGCATGGAAGAAGCTGAGGAAATAATCGGGGGCTGGTTGGGCGTCAAGCGCGAGAGCACAAAAAAAGCCCCCGGCTAAAGGGGAATAAAACCGGGGGCGAGAACGCCTTAAATAGGATTAAGGCACCCGCTCAGGGAGGAGAAGCGGGAGATGACCGTAGCCATCTGCAAGTAAGATTAAGAATCATTGAAAAAGTTTCCGGAACTGGCATCAGGAATCGACTTTTTTTCTAACACATTGATTAAGAAGGTTAGGGACAACCATGAACATCTATGGCAATTTTCCCGCGGTGCGTATGCGCCGCATGCGGCGCGACGACTTCACACGCCGCCTCATGCGAGAGCATGTGCTCACTACCAACGATTTGATTTATCCGGTATTTGTGATGGAGGGCTCCAAGAAAACCCGGCCGGTGCCCTCGATGCCGGGAGTGGAGCGGATGACCTTGGACAAGCTGCTGCCGGTGGCCGAGCGCTGCCTGAAACTAAAGATCCCGGTGATGGCCCTGTTCCCTGTGATCGACGCCAAGCTTAAGACCCTGGATGGCAGGGAGGCAACGAATCCGAAAGGGCTGATCCCGCGCGTGGTCGCCCGATTGAAAAAAGAATTTCCAGAGCTCGGGGTAATGTGCGACGTCGCGCTCGACCCCTACACCAGCCATGGTCAGGACGGCGTAATCGATGCAGGCGGCTACATCGTCAACGACACCACGCTCGGAATCCTGGAAAAGCAAGCGCTTACCCAAGCCGCAGCCGGGGTGGATATCGTTGCCCCCTCGGACATGATGGACGGGCGCATTGGCCGCATCCGTTCCGCCTTGGACAAGAGGCGGTTCATCCACACCCGCATCATGGCTTACTCGGCCAAGTACGCGTCCGGCTATTACGGTCCGTTTCGCGACGCGGTCGGTTCGGCAGCCAACTTGGGCAAGAGCAATAAATTCACCTACCAGATGGACCCCGCCAATTCCGATGAGGCGCTATGGGAAGTGGGACTGGACCTGCAGGAAGGCGCCGACATGGTGATGGTGAAGCCGGGAATGCCCTATCTGGACATCGTGCGGCGGGTGAAAGACGAGTTCAAGGCGCCGACTTTCGTCTATCAGGTGAGCGGCGAGTACGCCATGCTCAAGGCGGGCGGCATGAACGGCTGGATCAACGAGAAAACCTGCGCCATGGAAGCGCTGCTCGCCTTCAAGCGCGCCGGCGCCGACGGCATTCTCACTTATTACGCGCTCGATGCCGCGCAGTGGATCAAGGACGGTTGACCTGCGCTAGCCGAAGATAATCGCTACGCCGTGCGCCTCCGCCGCGCCGACGGCGACCGACCCGTCCGGCATCCGCGTCGGATGCAGGCCGCCTGCGCGCAGGATTCTCTCCGCGGTATCGCGGTTGGCGACGCGGATGAATAGCGCCGCCATGCAGGGCTGGTGGCGCGCGCTGATCCATACTCCGGGCAGTCTTTTCGCCAGTGCGCGCTCGCCGACGACGGCGATGGGTGTGTCGCCGGTGTTCACCAGCAACCCTTCGGGTATGGTCTTCGCCTTGACATCGAACAAGCGCTCGTAGGCCGCCGCAGTCGCGGCTACCTCATTGCTGACGATGGTCAGCGCAGCCAGACCGGTTGCCGTATTCGCATGCACTTGATACTCGGGCCGCCAAACCACATCGCGGGTGAAATGCTGGCACACGAACACCTGCCCTCCCGGGGTCTGCTCCAGACCCAACTGGGTGATGCGAAACGATGCGTTCTTCGTGCCCTCCGGCAGTTGCACCGGGCGTGAGAAATCGACCGGTTCGGAAGGAGCCAGCGCCGCCGCAGTGAGTTCGCCGTAGGCGCCGCGTGCATTGTCGGTCTTGAGCGCGACTGCCGCCAGGCCGTCACCGATGCGGGCAAAGTCGTAGTAGTACTCTCGGCCTGGCAGACGTTGCTGCACCATCAGCAACTCGAAATAATCCTGGCCGAACATGACACAGTGGTTCTGCGACCCCAGCGTATGATGGCCGCGGGGGGTGAGGGTGAACCCCATGCGCCGGAACGTGTCCTGAGCCGAATCCAGGTCGCGCGCGGTGATGACGACGTGGTCTATGCCCTTGATGTGTTTTCTCACTGTTGTTCTCTTATTTTGCGGACGCGCCATTATAATTGCGTTGGAGGCCGTTGCAGAGAGCCGGGGATGCCTTCGGCGGCGCTGTTGTCCGGGTTGACCCAGTAAGTAAGCACTTCCTGTCGCAAAAAGGAACGCCAAATGGCGATTGTCGATAAAATCAAGCTATTGCAAGGGGAAATGGCCGAATGGCGCCACGACATCCATGCCCACCCGGAGACCGCGTTCGAGGAACAGCGCACCTCCGCTCTGGTGGCGAAAAAACTCGAGTCCTTCGGCCTGCGCGTGCATAAGGGCCTGGGCCGCACCGGGGTAGTGGGCACGCTCGCGGCCGGCTCGGGCAAGCGCGCCGTCGGCTTGCGCGCGGACATGGACGCGCTGCACATCCACGAGAAAAACGCCTTCGACCACCGCTCGCAGCATGAAGGAAAAATGCACGCCTGCGGACACGACGGCCATACGACCATGCTGCTGGGCGCGGCGAAATATCTAGCCGAGACCAAGAACTTCGACGGCACGGTGCATTTCATCTTCCAGCCCGCAGAGGAGAACGAGGGCGGCGGACGCGAGATGGTGGAGCAAGGCCTGTTCGACAAATTTCCCTGCGACTCGGTGTACGGCATGCACAACTGGCCGGGCATGCCGGTCGGACAGTTCGGGGTGCGGCCCGGGCCGATGATGGCCTCGTTCGACATCTTCGAGATCGAACTGACGGGACGCGGGTCCCACGCCGCCTTGCCGCACACGGGCATCGACCCGGTGGTCGCCGCATCGGCGCTGGTGCAGGCGCTGCAGACCATCACCAGCCGCAACGTCGATCCGATCGAGTCGGCGGTCGTCACCGTCACACAAGTTCACGCCGGCGACACCTGGAACGTGATTCCCGATGCAGCCGTCCTGCGCGGCACCACCCGCGCCTTCAGGCCAGAAGTGCAGGATCTCGTCGAGCGCCGCATGCGCGAGATCTGCGCCGGCATCGCCGCGGCCTACGGCGCCCAGGTCAAAATACGCTACGAACGCCGCTATCCGCCCACCGTCAATGCCGCGCGCGAAACCGAAATCTGCGCATCGGTGCTGGAGCGCATGGTCGGGCCGGAGAACGTCGTCCGGGTGCCGCCGGTAATGGGTTCGGAAGACTTCGCCTTCATGTTGCAGGCCAAGGCGGGCTGCTATGTATTTGTCGGCAACGGGCCGGGCGAGGGCGGATGCATGCTGCATAATCCGCACTACGATTTTAACGACGAGGTATTGCCCATAGGCGCGAGCTACTGGGCGAATCTGGTAGAACACATACTGGCCAAGCACGCGTAAGCGGCATTGATCCCGCGCGTCCCGGCCGCGGCACGCCGGCAGCGCGCGCCGCGCTGTACCGGTATGAACTGACTTACGATGCACCGATCGAGGCCGACCTCGAAGTGCAATTTCTCTCTTGAAAGGATCCAGCATGCTTTATATCGACCACGGAAAAGGCGGCCCCGCCGACGCAATGAAACCGGCCGAAGGACCAATGCCGCAGCCGCAAGCGGGTGAAGTCGTCGTCGAAGTGCACTACGCCGGCGTCAACCGCCCCGACGTGTTGCAACGCTCCGGCAGTTATCCGCCGCCGCCGGGGGTCTCATCCATCCTCGGCCTGGAGGTCGCCGGCCGCATCTGCGCCGTCGCGCCGGACGTGACGCAGTGGAAAATAGGCGACCTGGTATGCGCGCTCACGCCAGGCGGCGGCTACGCCGAGTATTGCGCGGTGCCGGCGCCGCATTGCCTGCCCATCCCCAAGGGCCTGTCCGTGAAGGAGGCGGCTGCGTTGCCGGAAAATTTCTACACCGTCTGGGCCAATGTCTTTGACCGCGGCCGGCTGAAAGCGGGGGAGACCTTCCTCGTGCACGGCGGCTCCAGCGGCATCGGCCTCACCGCCATCCAACTGGCCAAGGCATTCGGCGCCACCGTCTACACCACCGTGGGCAGCAAAGAGAAAGCGGAGTTCTGCAGGAAGATGGGGGCGGATGCCGCCATCAACTACCGCGAGCAGGATTTCGTCGCTGAAGTTTCGCAGCTCACGAACAAAAAGGGCGTGGACCTGATCCTCGACATGGTGGGCGGCCCTTACATCGAGAAAAACTTCAAATCACTGGCGCTGGAAGGGCGGCTGGTGCAGATCGCCTTCCTGCAGGAGAGCAAGGTCGCGCTCGATTTCCTGCCGATCATGATCAAGCGTCTCACCTTCACCGGCTCGACCCTGCGCCCGCGCACCGTGGCGCAGAAGGCGGCGATCGCGCGAGACTTGCTGAAACAAGTCTGGCCCCTGCTCGAATCGGGCAAGGTAAAACCGGTGATCCACGCGACTTTTCCGCTTAAGGACGCCAAGCTCGCGCACCAACTGATGGAGTCGAGCAAGCACATCGGCAAGATCATGCTGGAGGTGCGCAAGGGTTAAATGCAGCAGGTCGAGCTTTTACCCGAAACCCCGTTTTCTGCACGGATGGTTTGTATCCGTGCAGAAAACGGGGTTAATTCAATCCTTCATACAATCACCGCTGCTCCAAGTTTGAAGCGGTGTGCCCAAGACCCGCATCGCTTGGATCCTCGTTTTCGTACGGATGATGAGACCATCCGTACGAAAACGAGGATCTCGTGGAAAACCCTTGAGCAGACTTGCCGCCTTAACGCGCATCCTCCAGCGCCATATCCGCCCCTTTTTCCGCGATCATGACGACCGCGGCATTGGTGTTGCCCGACACCACGGCCGGCATCACCGAGGCGTCGATCACGCGCAACGCCGCCAAACCGCGCACGCGCAGGCGGTCATCGACCACCGCACCGGCATCGCTGCCCATTTTGCAGGTGCAGCTCGGGTGGTAGATGGTGAAACCCTTGTCTCGAATATATTCCAGCAACGCCGCGTCGCTCGCCGCCTGCGGGCCCGGCTCGTACTCGGCCGCGACGTACGGCATCATCGCCGGCTGGCCCATGATGTTGCGCAGGAGCTTCGGCGCCGTGCTGGAAGTCTTCCGATTTCTTGAAATAGGGCAGCACGTCGGCGTAGCCCCAACCGCGATTGCCCAGGCTGACCCAGCGATCGAAATCCTCGCGCTGGCCGCGCACATGCACCAAGCCGTTGATCGAGCTTGATCCGCCCAAGCCCTTGCCCCGCGGCTGGATGATGCGCCGGTTATTGAGCTCGGGTTCAGGCTCGCTCTCGAACATCCAGTTGTAGCGCGGATCGGTGAACAGCTTGCCATAGCCCAGCGGTATATGGATCCAGGGATTTGAATCGCGTGGCCCCGCCTCCAGCAACAGCGCGGAGAAGCGCCCTGAAGCACTGAGCCGATTGGCCATTACACAGCCCGCGGAGCCCGCGCCGACGATGATGTAGTCCCAGATCGCGGCAGCCACGCTGGCTCAATCTCCGGCAGCTGCGGCCGCTCCGGCCTTGCGCGCGCGCAGCTCGAGCACCTTGCCCAGAATCCCGTGCGGCATATAGATGATGAACAGCACCAGCATCAGGCCGTAAATGGTGGAGTCCAAACCGTGCACCTCGTGACCGACGGCGACGCGCAAGCCCTCGGCCAGGAGCAGCGTGAACGCGGCGCCCACGGTGGGCCCAAGCTGCACGAACATGCCGCCGGCAATCACCGCGAACACAATCTGCAGTGAAAGGGCGACGCCCGACACCGTATCGGGGTTGATGTAGAGCTGGTACTGACCGTAGAGCGCGCCGCCGAGCGCGGTGAGCGCGGCCGAAATTACCGTGATGAGCAGCTTGGTGCGGGTGACGTTGATGCCCACCGATTCGCTCGCGTCTTCCTCCTGGCTGATCGCTTCCATAGCGTAGCGCATCATGCTGCCATCGATCCTGCGCCAGACGTACAGCCCGAACAACCAGAACGCGAGCGCGATGTAGAAGAACACCTCCTTGTGCGCGAACTGCAGGGCCCACAGCGAGAACGGCTGGCCGCCGGCAAGCGCGATATTGGGGGTCACCCCGAGCGAGCCGCCGGTAAAATCGCGCAGCGCCACAATCAGCATGCGCACGACCTCGGTGAGCGCGAGGGTCACCAGCGCGAAATAATGGCCGGTGATGCGAAAGCGAAAGCAGGGATAACCGATCAGCACCGCAACGACGACCGCAAGCAACAGCGCCAGCGGAATGCCGATCCAGGGCGTGACGCCGTAATGGTTCCACAGCATAGTGGTGACATACGCGCCTATGCCCAGAAACGCGCCGTGCCCGAACGACACCAGGCCGAAGCGTCCCATCAAGGACCAGCTGGTGTATACGAAGGACCACAGCATGATGGTGATCGCGATGTGCAGGTAATAATCGCCCACGCCGAGCAGCGGCACCAGCGCAAACAAGCCGAGCGCGATCCAGGCGGCGCGGTTCATCTGGAGCCTGCTGCAGGTCTGGTCATGAATCAGTCCCTCTAGCTCTTCCGGCCCAACAGCCCCTGCGGCCGGATGAACATCATGACGATGAAAAACGCGAACGCCATGACGTAGCCCCACTCGATCTGAAAGAAGAAACCGCCGATCGATATCAACTGCGCGAAAATAAAGGCGGCGATGAAGCCACCCACCATGTTGCCCAGCCCGCCGAGCACGCAAATCATGAAGGTGATCGGCCCGAAAGTGAGGCCGATGGCCGGATGCACGTCGTACTGCAGCACCAGCAGGCAGGCCGCCAGTCCGGCGAGCCCGCCGCCTATGGCCGAGGTGATCAGATAGATCCGGCTCGGGTTGACGCCCATCAGCGGCATGATGGCGCGGTCCTGGCTGATGGCGCGGATGGCGATGCCGATATAGGTCTTTTTCAGGAACAGGGCGAGGCCGAGCATGGCGACAAGGGCCGTGCCGGCGGCATAGATGCGCGACTGCGGCAGCATGATTTCGCCCAGCGTCACACTGGGCAATGACAATCCCAGGTTCCTGAACTGCACGCCGAAGGCGAGCGTAGCGGCCGCCTGCAGGAAAAACAACATTCCGCCAGTCACCAGCAGCTGGTTGATCGGCTCGCTCGCAAGCACCGGGCGGATGATGAACTGGTGCAGCGCCACGCCGGCCAGCGCCACGGTGGCGATGCCGACGACGAAGGCGATCAAGAGCGGCACATGATGCACGGTGTAGAGAAAATAGACCGCGTACATGCCGATCATCACCAGTTCGGCGTAGCAGATCCAGACCACGTCGATGACGCCGAACACCAGGTTCAGACCGAGTGCCAGCAGCGCCAGCACGCCGCCGAACAATATGCCGTTCAGCACGGTTTCCAGCAGAAAGACGTCGAAGATTTCCATGGGATCTAGAGTCCGATGTAGGCGCGACGGATGTCATCGCTGGCGAGCAGATCCGCCGACTTGCCGCTCGCCTTGATGCGTCCGACCTCGAGCAGGTAGGCGCGGTCGACGACTTTGAGCACCTGCTGGATGTTCTGCTCCACGATCAGCACGGTGTAGCCTTCCGCACGGATTTTCTGCACCAGACCGAATACTTGCTGCACGATCACCGGGGCCAGCCCCGCGGAAGGCTCGTCCAGCAGCAGCAGCTTGGGTCCGGACATGAGGCCGCGGCCGATAGCGCACATCTGCTGCTCGCCGCCCGACAGGGTGCCGGCGAGCTGGTCGCGCCGCTCCTGCATGCGCGGAAACAGGCTGTAGACGAATTCCAGGCGCTCGGCAAAGCGCCTGCGTGCGGCCTGCGGATAGGCGCCGATGCGCAGATTCTCCTCCACCGTCAGGCGCGGAAACAGGCGCCGGTTCTCCGGCACGTGGGCGATGCCCAGGTCGATCACGCGATGCGCGGGCACGGCATTGAGCGAGACACCCTCCATCGCGACCTCGCCGCTCGATACCTCCATCAGCTTGGAGATGACGCGCAACAGCGTGGTCTTGCCGGCGCCGTTGGGACCGATCACCGCCACTGCCTCGCCCGCCTCGACCCTGAGCGAAACGTCGAACAGCGCCTGGAAACTGCCGTAGCCGGCGGAGACCGATTTGAGCTCAAGCATGGCTCAGGCGCTTACCCGCTGTTGCACCTCGGCTGCGTCGCTGCCGAGATAAACCTCGATCACCTTCGGGTCGTGCGCCACTTCGCGCGGCAAGCCCTGCGCGATCAACTCGCCATGGTCGAGCACGATGCAGCGGTCGACGATGCGCATCAGCACGCCCATGATGTGCTCGACCCAGACGATGGTGATTCCCTTGTCGTTGCGCACGCGCGCGAGCATGTCGCCGGCCTGGTTCATCTCCTTTTCGTCCAGCCCGCCCAGGCTCTCGTCGGCCAGAAGCAGCCTGGGTTGCGTCGCCAGGGCGCGCGCCAGCTCGAGTTTTTTCAGGCCCGCCGCGCCCAGGCCTTCGACGCGCGCGTGGTTGGCATGCGGCAATTGCACCAGTTCCAGCGCCTCTTCGGCCTGCTGCCAGGCCGCCGTGCGCGCGATGCGCCCGTTCTGTCCGTAGAACGCCGCGACCGCGACGTTCTCGAGGATGGAAAGTTTGCGGAACGGCCGCGGAATCTGGTAGGTGCGGGCTATGCCCAGGTGACAGACGGCGGCCGGCACCAGCCCGCCGATCTCTTTTCCCTGGAAACGGATCGAGCCCGCCGTCGGCGCATGCATGCCGGCGATCAGGTTGAACGTCGTGCTCTTGCCCGAGCCATTGGGACCGATCAGTCCGAGAATCTCGCCTTCCTCGAGTTCGAAGGACACACCGCTGACCGCGGTGAATCCCCCGAACTTCTTGGTCAGCCCGTTGAGCTGCAACACTTGGCGCTAATCACGCATTACGGCGCGTACGGGTGGCCTTTGGGCAGCGGCATGATCGGGTCGGTGGTGCGGATCGCGTTCGGCCAGGCAATATAGGTGCGCCCGTTGACGTACTGCATCACCACCGGGGTCGAGCGCTCGTTCTGCCCCGCCATCTTGGTTCCGGGGGGGAAGAATTTCACACCGTAGCCCTGGATGGTGCCGCCGACCGGAATGTCGGTATCGAGTGCGGCCTTGCGCAATGCCTCCGAATCGATGCCGCCATATTTCTTGATCGCGCGCGGCAGCACATCGCTCAGGAAAACCCAGGTGTGGTTGAAACCCATGCTCGCGTGCGACGGCACTTCGCCGGGGCCCTTCTCGGCCTGGTAGCGTTTGACCATCTCCTTGGTCAAATCGCCCAGGCCGGGTTTGAGCGTCTTCGGGTCGAGCAGCTGCGCCGCCGCCGGGTCGACGTTGAACACGTAATTCACGTCGCTGCCGAAGGTTTCGGTGAGCTTCGCAATCTGCGCATAGCCCGCGCCGTGGCCGATCAACGCCTTCCATTTCAAGCCCTGCTCCTTCGCCTGGCGCAAAAACAGCGTGATGTCGGGGTTGTAGCCGGTGTGCAGAATCACGTCCGGGCGCGCGCGCCGCAGCTTGGTCACCAGGCTGGACAGGTCGGGCGAAGTGAGGGAGTAGCCTTCCTTCAGCACCACTTTCATGCCCATTTCCTTGCACGAGGCATCGTTACCGGCGGCGATGCCGGCGCCATAGGGCCCGTCCTCATAGATGATCGCCACTTTGAGATCGGCCGGTTTGATCCCCATTTTCTTCTGGCTGGTGTCTTTCAGGAATTGGCACGAAGCCCAACCGTACTGGTCGCTGTGCACCTGCGGCCGGAACACGTATTTCAGATTCCGGTCCTTGAACACCGCCGAAGCCACGCAGATGGTGAACCAGGTGAACTTCTTCGCCGCGTCCGCCTTGGCCGCCATCGGCACGCATTGCGCGCTGGAGAACACGCCTAATATGACGTCGACCTTCTCCTGATTGATCAGGCGCTCGGTCTCGCTGATGGCCACCTCGCCCTTGCTCTGCGCGTCGGCGTAGAACGCATGGATCTTGTAGCCCTCGACGCCGCCTTTCTCGTTCATCAGATCGATTGCGGCCTTGGTTCCAATCGCACCCGCGGCCGAGCCGCCGTCTGCAAGCGGGCCGGTGTAATCGTAGATGACGCCGATTTTTATTTCCTTCTGCTGCGCGAACACCGGAGCTGCGACGATTGCCGCAAGAATGGCTGCCGGGATGAAGCGCGTGACGAATCTGCGCATGGTGAGCTCCTCTGTGGATGAACCTGGATGGCGAGCGAAGAATTATTTTCTTGTGCTGCCCAGTGTTTCAAACCGGCCGGAGGATGTCAAGCAATCAAAGACTGGCGGCGCGGTTGAGGGTGGTTAGGAAAATGTCCGCCGGTTGGTAACCGATCACCCGCAGCCCAGGAATCTCCCTGCCTTGCCGGTCGAAGAAAATGATACCGGGCGGTCCGAACAGGCTGAAGCGCTTGAGCAATGCCTTGTCCTCGGGCGAATTGGCGGTGACATCCGCCTGCAACAGCAGCATCCCCTCGAGTTTCGCTTTCACCCGGGGGTCAGTGAAAGTGAATGCCTCCATTTCCTTGCACGAGACGCACCAGTCGGCGTAGAAATCGAGCATCACCGGTTTGCCGGCGGCCTGCAGCTTCGCTTCGAGTCCGGCGAGGTTGCCGACGCGCGTAAAGCGCACGTCGCGCGCTCCACGCTCGGCGCCGGCCGCAAGCCCGGCGAGCGGCCGCAGCACATCGCGCCTGCCCGAGAGCGCGCCGAT
>OCZT010002320.1_pt1 | contig 19703 bp, 18 predicted proteins | sample 1539031 | NCBI WGS metagenome assembly OCZT01 (sample SAMEA3539308, study PRJEB22396) | soil metagenome | biome: tundra; feature: field; material: soil | place: USA | collected 2010-05 | depth 0.15 m | reverse complement strand
CGTGACTGGAGTTCAGACGTGTGCTCTTCCGATCTATTAGGGTTTCTACCAAGCCCCTATACTTCGTGTGGTCCGCAAACATCAGCTGAGAGTTAGCGTGCCACGCTCCTCCGCCGATTGCTGTGAATCCCGTCCAATCCTCACAGGTGACTCCATTGTTGTGTGCAACGTAGATATGAATTCCAGTGGAATCCAAGCCCATTACAATCGCCTCGACCTGTGCTACCTCAAAATTGAGAATTTCCTTAGACAACTGCGTTTGAAGGTCGCTCGACACAGATGAAACAAGAGTGTCATAATCCAAATTTAGCGGAACAAGTATTGTGTTTAGAGCGGCCTTTCGCCTTATCCGCATCAGGATGGCATGAAACTCATCAGCAACATCTTTTACTCTTATCCATTCGTTTGGTCGCTCTTCAAGCCTATTATTTTTCCACTCCTCTAGTTCGTGGATGATGTCGGTCTGAACGTGCAGGTCTCCCGCAATCATGAGATTGATTGCGCTGGTTAGACCGTGAATCTTTCGTTGGTCTTGTTCCCACTCAATGTCTCCTGCGGTTACCATTCTGTCAGATGCAGCGATGATTATTTTTCGGCCTTCATACTCTGCCATTGCTGCCACGCAAACGGTCACGGGCGTTCCAGCTTTCCGCCGCGCAGATTTACTCCTCAGCGGCCTAGGCGCAATCATCTTACACCTCTGCTGCTTTTGTCAAGTATATAATCCACGTTTAATTATACATGGGGTGTCAAGGCGGAAGGCGATTTGAGGGGGTTCGGGTACCTCACCCAGGAGTTGGGGCTGTGCCGGAACCTGACCCCACCCATGACGATAGGACTGTCATGAATGGGGCACCCAAATTTGTGAGTGGTTTCTGTGGGTGGAATGGGTGGTGCCAGCGGTGTACATCCCATCCTTCTCGATAGGACTGCGAAGGATGGGGCACCCGGCAGTCTCCTCCCAGACGATGCGCCAAGCCAGCAGAGATGAAATGAGAATCACCGGAGCGCCGATCGCGAGCAGTACAGGATAGGACTCCTTGCGTGGCCCTGGATCGATGCTGCTCATCATCGTTTGAATCATGGACGTCTTGCCCTCCTCACTGAAGCGTCACGATCCGCGGAGAAAATGCGGGGGTTCTTCGCTGCGCTCAGAATGACAACTTCAGTATGGACCGTGTCCAGCTAGGTCTGTGGGACTTTGGTGGTGTCTTCTTTCCGCTGCATCGGCGTGTAAGGGAGCGAGAAGCTGGGGAACGGGTCGAATTTCGCGGGGTCCATGTCGGGCACGGATGGGTCGAGGAACCTGGCAATCGGCAGCTTATCTTCGCGGATGCCGTGGACGATGCAGCGGGCGAGTTCGTACGCGCCGTAGTTGTTGAAGTGGGTGTTGTCGTTGATCGCATTGTTCTGGCCGGGGAAGGTGTTGGCGGCGAAGTGCATGAAGGCATGAACGGTGGTGTCCGGTCCCATGGCTTCGAACATGGTCTTGCTCATGGCGGTGAGATCGATCAGGGCAGTATTTGTGGCGGCAGCGACCTCGCGGGCCGCGTCGGGATATGCGCCGAGTGAATTGGTGATGTGTCCCGCATCATCAAAGGACATGCGGTGCTGGGCGGTGACGATGACAGGCGTTGCCCCCTTTGCGCGGACCTGGGTAACGAACTCGGTGAGGATCTGGTGGTACTCGTCGAGGGTGACTGCGCCTGCCTTCTGGTCGTTGTGATTGAACTGCATAAAGAAGGAGTCGCCGGGCTGGATGACGGAGAGGATCTTGGCCATGCGCAACTCGCCTCGGAAGGACTTCGAGGTCTCGCCAGACTCGGCGTGATTTGCGATGACGATGCCCGGACCGAAGAAGCGCGGAAGCATCTGTCCCCATGAGGCCCAGGGCTCAATGTCCTGGTCGACCATGGTGGAATCGCCGCCGAGATAGATGGTGGGCTCAGCCTTGGCGCCGGTGAGCGGCTCGATGGTGAGCGAGTGGAAGGCGGGGTTGGTCCCGTTGAACTCGAGCGTGAGCCTGGGGTCCCAGTCGAGATTGCCGATCTCGCGTGGCTTAAGGCGTACGCGTTTGGCGGTGCCGGTCGCGTCGGTGTACTCGGGCACGCGAACGTTGACGTCGAGTGTGCGCGTGGTCGTCTTGCCGGCTGCGACGGGAATCTTCTCCAGCATGAGGCGACGGGCCTCGGCGCGAACCGTGATTACGGAGGCTTCTTTGCCGCCGAGCACGGTGGTGACGCGATAGTTGCCCTCGGGGATCGGGATGGAGAAGAAGAAGGGTTTGTCGGAGGAACAGACTCCGTTGGCTACGGCCGGAACCGTCTTCAGATCCCATCCAGCGGCCGTGTCGGAGACGAGGGTGACCGGGGTGAGCGCGATTGCACTCTTTTTCGCGGCGCCGCAGGTGAAGGTCACGGCGGCTTGCAGGGCTGGGGGCGTGGGTACCGCGGCTCGCGCTGTCTGGGCGTGGGCGGCGGAGATGGAGAGAGCGAGGGCGACCACAGAAGCGACGGAGGTGCGCATGAGATTCCTTTGTAGCTAGCGGAAATTGTTTCGAACGAGGAATCGTAGCACTGCATTGGGCTAATGGTCGAGCGCTAACGTACGCTCCTTGGTCCGCAGGGATGACGAGTCGGAGAAGCCCTCGTTGGCATCGGGGAGTCACAAGCAGTCAGCGGGCGGCCATTGCGGGCGATTATGGAATACGTATGGACGCGCAGGCGCATTGGGCGAAACCTGGTGCGGAGTCGTGGTTCATGGCGCAGGCGTACTGGGGCCAGGCGAACTGGATGATGGAGGAGATGTCGCCGGGAAAGTAGTTCCGGAGGTAGGCCTGACTGGCGGGGGATTCCGCTGTCGGGTCGGACTGGAAGGCGGCGATGAGGGTTGTGAGGGCCGCAGAGTCGAAGGCTGGCTGGTGGTAGGCGGCGGAGTAGGTGTACTCGGGCGACCAGGTGGTGGCGATGCCGGTGAGATTGGAAGCCACAACGACGGTGTAGTCCACAAGCGTTGCGGTAGCGGGGTCGATGGAGGCCAGGGTGAAGGTGGGACGGTTGCCGTTGACCGGGGTGATTGAGGCAAAGATCTTGAGCGGGACGCCGGGAGCGGCCACGGAGGCGCGGCTGGAGGTGTTGAGGGTTGGATTGGATTCGGGCACGAGCAGGCGCATCTCGTCCGAATGGGTGTGGCCGAAGAGGGCCAGGCGAACGATGTCGGCATTGGCGGCAAGGATGTCGGCGAGGTTCTCGGACCCGAGAAACATCTGGGGCTTGCCTGCGGCGCAGATGTTGGTCAGCTTGCGCGCGGTGGCGTAGAGGTCGACGCCGGGCGGAATGTGGCCGACCACCCAGACGTGCTCGTTGCGCCGGCGTGCGGTTGCGAGTTGGGCTTTGAGCCAGGCGAGTTGGGCAAGCCCGGGTGCTGGATCGGACATGCCCGAGCATGTAGCGTATTTGCCGGAGAGGAAGAGATCGTCGAGGACTAGGATGCGCGCGCGGCCTATGGGAGAAGGCAGCGGCGCGCTGTAGAAGCCGCCGGTGGAGAAGTCCCGGAGTACGGCTTCGCGGTCTGCCGGGGAGAGAGTTTCGGGGAGGGCTTCCGCGACGATCTTTGCGGTGAGCTCGAGGAACTTGTCGTGGGTCGTGTCGAGCTTGTAGTCGCCGCAGCCGGAGTCGTTGTTGCCCATCGCGATATAGATGGGAACGCCGGGGAGGTTCGCGCGGAGACCGGAGATTTCGTAGCGCAGGGTCTTCTCGACGAAGGCGATGTAGTCAGCGTGGGTGGCGGCGGGTAAGAGCGTCTTGTACTTGCAATCGAAGGCGTGGGCCAGGAGGTCTCCGCTGATGACGGCGAATTTGGCGTTTTCGGCGTTGGCGCGAATTGCGGCGAGGCTGGACCGCCACAGAGTGTTGGAAGTGTCGACGCCGCGGACGGGGCAGGCTTGCTGGAGGGCGGCGGAATCTTCGGGCTGGGTGGTTGAGGCCGGGGCCGCGAGGAGGGCGCTCCATTCGGAGGCGGGAGCGGCGTTGAGCTTTGCGACTTTGGCTGGGTCGTGGAATGGGTCCAGATGGATGTCGGAGAGGAAGAGGGCCGGGATGGTCGTGGGAGGCTTGGGCGGGGAAGATTGAGCGGCGAGGGATGCGGCAGCGAGGAGGGCGGATGCGAGGGGGAGTATCCGCGTTGTGATCTTCGTTGAATGCGTCATCTGTGTCGGGTTCCTCGGGATCGGTTCGTGAAGTAGGGCGAGAATTAATGCAAAGGATATCGCTGCGGGATGACTAGAGAATTACAAGCAACGACAAAGGCGACAGGCAATGCAAGAGCACAAACAACGGCAAAGGCGAAATACGGGGGTCCTTCACTGCGTTCAGGATGACAGCTTCATTCGTGGTGCGGGGAGGATCTGGTGTGTGGTGAATTTTCTGGTGCGCCCGAGCGTTGGCAGCGCCAGGCGTTAGAGGAGGGCTTCGTAGGCGTTGATCTGGGCGAGGGTGAAGGCGTGCATGTCGGCTCCGGACTGCCATGCGCGGTACCACTCGACCAGCCACTGGAGGGCGGTTTCGAGGCGCAGGTGGGGAGTCCATTTGAGGTCGGCGCGAGCGCGGCTGGCGTCGAGTTTGAGGTAGCCGGCCTCGTGGACTCCGGGGTCGGGGTCGAGCACCCACTTCGCACCGTGACCCCAGAAGCCGGTCATCTTTTCGGCGATCCAGCCCACTTCGCGGGCGTCGTCGTCGTAGGGGCCGAAGTTGTAAGCGGTGGCGAATTTGGGGTCATGTGTGAGGAGTTGTTCGGCGAGACGGATGTATCCGTGGAGCGGCTCCATCACGTGCTGCCAGGGACGGACTGCGTGGGGTCGGCGAATGCGCACGGGCTCGCCTGCAAGGAAGCCGCGGACGAGGTCGGGGATGAGCCGATCGAGCGACCAGTCGCCTCCGCCGATGACGTTGCCGGCGCGGGCGGTGGCGATAGCCATCTGGTGGCCGCCGGGCTGGCCGAGTTTGGCGACGGGGAAGTAGGACTGGCGATAGGCGGCGGAGACGATTTCGGCGCAGGCCTTGGAACTGGAGTAGGGGTCGTAGCCGCCGAGGGGATCGGTCTCGCGGTAACCCCAGACCCATTCCTTATTGTCGTAGCACTTGTCGGTGGTGATGGAGACGACAGCGCGGACAGATGGGGTGCGGCGAATGGAATCGAGCACGCGCGCGGTTCCAATGACGTTGGTCTCGTAGGTGGCGATGGGGTCCTCGTAGGAGAGGCGGACCAGGGGCTGGGCGGCCAGGTGGAAGATGACTTCGGGGGCGAAGTCCTGCATGGCCTTTTCGAGGGTGGCGGAGTTACGGATGTCGCCGCGGATGTCTTCGATGACGGAGCCGATGCGGGCGACGGTGAAGAGATTGGGATCGGTGTAGGGATCGAGCGCGTAGCCGCGGACTTCGGCGCCAAGTTTAGCCAGCCAGAGGGCTAACCAGCCGCCTTTGAAGCCGGTGTGGCCGGTGAGGAAGACGCGCTTGCCTTGCCACGAGAATACCTGATTGGTCATGGAGTCAGGATAACTGCTAACTTCGATTTGTACGCAGGCCCGGGTAGAGGAAGTGGTCGATGTCTCGCGCCTTCAGCGCTTGAGGCTATCGGTTGTTCTAACCCAGGGCTACGCCCCAGGCTGGTATGTGTCGCGCCGTTGGCGCTTGTTCCGCGGTGGTGAGGAGCTTTGCCATGAAGAGAATTTTGACGATGGGGCTGATGGTGTTGACGGTTGCGAGGGCTTGTAGAGGGCAGGCGGCGCGGCCAAAGTTTGATGTGTTTGAAGTTGCGACGGTGAAGCCGGTGGGGCCGGACGATGCGCCGAATCCGCCGCTGTTTACCGCGGTGCAGGAGCAGTTGGGATTGAAGCTGGAGGCGATGCGGGGGATGGTCGCGGCGATGGTGGTGGAGGGAGCGGTGAAGCCGTCGGTGGATTGAGGGTCGGGCTTCGGCAGAATCGGGTTGGTTGAATCCCTGGCGCGGTGGTGGCACGAGAGGAAGAATGCGGGGGTTCTTCGCTTCGCTCAGAATGACAACTAAGCAAGAATGCTCAGAATGACAACTCAAACAGAATGCTCAGGATGACAACTCAAACAGAATGCTCAGGATGACAAACATTACCAGGATTTCCACGGGGCTTTGCCGGAGGTCCATAGTTCTTCGAGTTGCTGCTTGTCGCGGAGGGTGTCCATGGCCTGCCAGAAGCCATGATGGAAGAAGGCCTGGACCTGACCCTGGGCGACGAGCGACTCGATGGGTTCGCGCTCGAACATCCAGCGGTCGTCCTTGACCTCGGCGATGACTTTGGGGGAGAGGACGAAGAAGCCGCCGTTGATCCAGCCGCCTTCGTCTTGGGGCTTCTCCTGAAACGCGTAGACGTGGTTGTTCTTGAGGCCGAGGGCCCCGAATCGGGCGACAGGCTGGACGCTGGTGAGGGTGACGAGCTTGCCGTGGGACTTGTGGAAGGCGATGGAAGCCTGGATGTCGACGTCGGAGACGCCGTCGCCGTAGGTCATGCAGAAGGACTCTTCGCCTTCGAGATATTTTGCGACGCGACGGAGGCGACCGCCTGTGCCGGAGTCGTCTCCTGTGTCGACCAGGGTGATGTGCCATGGTTCGGCGACGGAGTCATGGACCGTCATCTTGTTATTGGCGATGTCGAAGGTGACGTCGGAGGTATGGAGGAAGTAGTTGGCGAAGTACTCCTTAATGATGTAGCCCTTGTAGCCGAGGCAGATGATGAAGTCGTTGATGCCTTGCTGGGAGTAGAGCTTGAGGATGTGCCATAGAATGGGGAGGCCGCCGATTTCGACCATGGGCTTGGGGCGGACCGAGGTTTCTTCACTAAGTCGCGTGCCGAGACCGCCGGCGAGGATGACCGCTTTCATTTTGCCTCCTTCCAAGCTGAGGATGGTAATCGACGACGATGCAGCGACCGATCTCCGAGCCAGCCATCTCTATCTCAAGTATGACATGCAGGCCTCCGGGAGGAGATGCCCACGGAACGCATCGACATTACGCGTCCGGCGTATGCAGTTCGCTCCACAGCAACATTCTATTTATGATCGCTCTATGAGGAATTATTGGCGATGCTGACCAGTCTGAAGAATCGTTTGCTGAGGTCGGGGCCCAAGAGCTTTGTTCTGCTGCAGGCGTTTCGCCTCCAGGCGGCGGCGCATGGCGTTCGGATGCACGTGTCGGATGGACGAATTTCGCTGGTCCGTGGCCGCCGCGAGGTGATCCTGGGTGCAAGAGACGTGATTTCTGTTCCGTTTGTAGTCCACGAATGGGACAAGTTCTTCGATACGTTGGAAGGGCAGACTCGGGATGATCGGACGGTGCTGGATTTTTCCGTGCCGGCGCTACACCGATATCGTAAGCGCGGTTTATCCTTTTACGCTCCTTCGTTGGCGGAGGATGATTCCATGGAGGCCTACACCAGTTCCTACCTGCCACAGCCGGGCGATGTTGTCTGGGATGTGGGCGCTCATGCTGGGATGTCGGCTTACTTCTTGGCGCAGATGGTGGGACCAACGGGCGAGGTATATGCCTTCGAGCCCGACGAGACCAACTACGAATATTTACTACGCAATATCGAGAAACATGAGCTTTCGAATGTGAGGCCCGTGAAGGCCGCTCTATCCGACAAGACGGGCACGGCCACCTTTTGTATGGATGGAACAATGAGCGCGGGTCTGAGCGATTCTCTGTCGTACGCCGCAGCCGAGAACAGCCGTGTTGTGCAGACGCTCGGTTTGAAAGATGCCTGTGAGCAGTTTGGAGCGGTACCCAACTACATAAAGATGGATATCGAGGGTGCGGAGTTGAGCGTCGTGGCCGGCGGACTGGACTTCCTGAAAGAGAATCCGATCCACATGTCGATCGAGAGTAATCATCTGGTGGGTGGAAAGTTCACCTCAGGCCCTCTGGAAAAACTGTTTGACAGTGTGGGCTATCGTGCGTGGTCTTCGGACAAGTTCGGGCAGTTATTTACCTGGGCCGAACCACCGACGAAGTTGGGGAATACACAATCATGATGAAGCTTTCTGACTATGTGTTTGGCCGGCTGCAGGAGTGGGGGGCGACGCACATTTTCCTGGTGACAGGCGGGGGTGCAATGCACCTGAACGACTCGATTGGCACGTCTGGGCTCGAGTACATCTGCACGCACCATGAGCAGGCGGCGGCAATGGCCGCCGAAGGGTATGCGCGGATTACGAACACTCCGGGACTGCTGAATGTGACGTCTGGTCCGGGGAGCATCAACGCACTGAATGGGGTGTTTGGCGCGTGGACGGACTCGATTCCGATGCTGATTCTTTCCGGCCAGGTGAAGCGCGAGACGTGCATGCAGACGTACGGCATTACGAACCTGCGGCAGCTTGGCGACCAGGAAGTCGACATCATCCGCATGGTGAAGGGGATTACCAAGTATGCGGTGTGGGTGAATGAGCCGGAGACGATTGCGTATCACCTGGAGCGGGCCTGGTATCTGGCGCGGAACGGGCGACCGGGCCCGTGCTGGCTGGATATTCCGGTGGACGTGCAGTCGGCGCAGATCGACGAGACGAAGCTGAAGCATTACGACCCGAGCGAGGATGCGCTGGTTTGGGATCGCGCGAAGGTTTCGGAGCAGGTCGCGGATGTGCTGGCGAGGATCAAGAGCGCTGAACGCCCGGTCATGTTTGCGGGGACCGGGGTGCGGCTTGCGGGAGCGCTCGACGAGTTCGATGCGGTGATCCGACTTTTGCGGATTCCAGTAGTGACCGCATGGACGCACGATTTGATTGCGTCGGATGATGAGTTGTTCTGCGGGCGGCCGGGGACGATCGGTGAGCGGGCCGGGAACTTTACGGTGCAGAATTCCGATGTACTGCTGGTGCTCGGTTCGAGGCTGAATATTCGGCAGACGAGTTACAACTGGAGTTCGTTTGCGCGGTTCGCGACCAAAATCCAGGTGGACGTCGATGCTGCGGAATTCACCAAGCCAATGCATAAGCCGGATATTGCGATCCATTGCGACGTGAAGGTTTTTCTAGCCGAGATGCTGCGGCAGTTGGGCGAGGACGTGAGCGCGAATGAGGCCCATGCTGCGTGGCTGGCGAGGGCGCGGGAGTGGAAGGCGAAGTATCCGGTTGTGCAAGATCGGCAGAAGACGGATGGGCCGCCCCTGAATCCGTATTACTTCATTGATCGGCTGTTTGCGTTGCTGGATAGAGACGACGCAGTGGTCTGCGGAAATGCCAGTGCGTGCATTGTGCCGTACCAGGCGGGCAAGCTGAAAAAGGGCATGCGGCTGATCTCGAACTCGGGGTCGGCGTCGATGGGGTATGATCTGCCGGCGTCGATCGGTGTGGCAGTTGCGAAGGGCGGCCGCGTGATTTGCCTGGCCGGAGACGGCAGCCTGCAGATGAATGTCCAGGAGTTGCAGACCCTGGTGACGCATAATCTTCCTGTGAAGATTTTTGTGCTGAACAATGGCGGGTATCTTTCCATCCGCCAGACGCAGAACGGCTTTTTCCAGGGGAGGCTGATCGGTACGGGCGCGACTAGTGGCATCACGTTTCCGGACATGTTGAAGGTGGGGGCGGCGTATGGAATCCCATCGTTCGCCGTCGATAAGCTGAGCGACCTGGAAGCGGTGAAGGCAGAACTTGCGAAGCCCGGGCCGAGTTTATTTGACGTGCAATTTGACGTGGCGCAGGAGTTTGAGCCGAGGCTGCGATCGAAAATTATGCCGGATGGAAAGATCCAGACGCCGAACCTCGAGGACATGTATCCATTTCTTTCGCCGGAGGAGCTAGCATCGAACATGCTGGTTTCGGATGAGCCGTGATGGGAGACGAGGGTCCGCTCAAACTACCTGGGACGCTGCTGTTCGACCTGGATGGGACGCTGCTGGACTCGCTGCCCGGGATACGGCATTCGGCGCATGCGGCGTTTGAGGCATGCGGGCTGGAAGTTGGTGATGTTGATTTGCGGTCGCTGATCGGGCCGCCGATCCGTACGATTCTGGCGCGCATGGCAAGGGCTCATGGGTCCGGCGGTCCGAGTGATGCGGACCTTGATCGGTTGGAAAAAGCCTTTCGGGCCAGCTATGACAGCGAGGGATGGAAGATGACTCCGCACTACCCGGGGGCGGTGGAGTTGTTGCGCGAAATGCGGGCGAATGGCAAACGTCTGTTTGTGGTCTCGAATAAGCCGCGGCATATATCGGTGAAGATTCTGGAGGCGCAAGGGACGATGGGCCTGTTCAAAGAGATTGCGACTCGCGACTCGCGCGATCCCTGGTTCAAGGACAAGCGGGAGATGATGCACAGCCTTGTGGAGCGTCATGATCTGCAACTGCAAGACTCCATGATGATTGGCGATACAATGGAAGATGCAGAAGCTGCATCTGATATCGGTATGAAGTTTTGCCTGATGACGCATGGGTATGGGGACGTACCCGACGGTTCAGATGCCCCGGTGCACTTTCGTTTCGATCATTTTTCCCAACTCATGCCGATACTGGCTCAGGAGCGATCTATTGATTGACAAGGATATTTTCGAAGATCTCTTCGTTCTGGAGATGGCGAATAACCATCTTGGAAGCGTGGAACGCGGCTTGAAGATCATCCATGAGTTCGCGCAGATTGTGCGATTCAACAACGTGCGGGCGTCTATCAAGTTGCAGTTCCGCGACGTTGGGAACTTTGTGCACAAGGATTTTCTGAACCGCGCCGATTTGCGCTATGTAAAGAAGACTCTGGATACGCGGCTTACCGACGACCAGTACGCGACTCTGGTGAAGGCGATCCGGCAGTCTGGATGCATTGCCACGGCTACTCCATTCGATGAGCGCTCGGTGAGCCTCTGCGTCGAATTAGGGCTTCCGATTCTCAAGGTTGCCAGTTCCGATCTGAACGACTGGCTGCTGCTCGAAAAGATAGCCAAGACGAAGAAGCCGGTGGTGGTTTCGACGGGCGGATCGTCGCTGAAGGATATGGACGACATCGTGACGTTTTTCACGAACCGGAATATTCCTTTGGCGATCAATCACTGCGTATCGATCTACCCGGCGGAGGACTCGGAGCTGGAGATCAACCAGATCGACTTCCTGAGGAATCGCTACCCCAATATCACCATCGGCTACTCGACGCATGAGTATACGGACTGGGCCAACTCGATGCTGATCGCATATGCGAAAGGTGCTCGGACGTTCGAGCGTCATATCGACATCAATACGGATGGAGTGAAGGTGTCGCCTTATTGCAGCCAGCCTCACCAGATCGACGAGTGGTTCAAGGCCTTCCACAAGGTGAAAGAGATGTGCGGTGCTCCGGGAACGCAGAAGCGGATGCCTCCCAAGAAGGAAATCGAATACCTTGACGCGCTGGTGCGCGGCGTTTACGCGAAGGAGGACCTTCCCGAAGGACACTCCTTGACCGATGAAGACGTGTATCTTGCGATACCGCTGCAGAAGGGGCAGCTATCGTGTCGCGAGTTGATGAGCGGCGAAATGCTGCTGAAGCCGCTGAAGAAGGACCAGGCAATCCACATCGATGATATTGAGAGTCCGTATGCGCAGATTCCCTCGCTGCGCAAGACCATCTACAACCGCGGGCTGGATGTGACGCAGGAGTGAGTGCGGATGGGACATGATCGCGCCTTCTGTTCGGATTGTCGACGCTCGGCGAAGTGTGGAACGGATGAATAGACTCTCGAACGATCTGGAACACATTGCGTCGTCGACGCAGGGTTTGTGGGAAGAGTTGCGCGGCGAGCGTGTTTTCCTTACTGGCGGCACAGGGTTCTTTGGATGCTGGCTGGTGGAGAGCTTCTGCCATGTGAACCGCGAGCTGGGCTTGGGAGCGCGGGCCTCGGTGCTTTCGCGCGATCCGGCGAAATTTCGGGCGAAGTGCCCGCATCTGGCGGGTGATTCGGCGATTACGCTGCATGCGGGGGATGTGCGGAACTTTGATTTTCCGGCGGGTGAGTTCAAGTACGTAATCCACGCGGCGACTGAGGCGAGCGCGAGACAGGCCGCGGAAGAGCCGCTGGAGATGCTGTCGACAATCCTGATGGGAACGGAGCGGACACTGAAGTTCGCGGGGCAGTGCGGGGCTCGGAAGTTTCTGCTGACGAGTTCGGGGGCGGTGTACGGCCGGCAGCCGGCTGAGATGACGCACGTGCCAGAGAGCTATGCGGGCGCGCCTGACCCGCTGGACCCGGCGAACGTGTATGCGGAAGGGAAGCGAGCGTCTGAGTTGATGTGCGCGCTGTATCAGAAGACTGCGGCAGCGAAGGACATGGCATTTGAAGCGAAGATCGCTCGATGTTGGGCGTTTTGCGGACCGCATCTTCCGCTGGACGCGCATTTTGCAATTGGTAACTTTATCGGTGACGTATTGGCAGGACGGGAGATTTCGATTGCCGGCGATGGCACACCCCGGCGGTCGTACCTCTACGCGGCGGATCTGGCGATATGGCTTTGGACCATCCTGTTTCGCGGGCCGTCGCTGGTTCCGATCAATGTAGGTTCCGGGCATGATGTGAGTATTCGCGAACTGGCGGAGGTAGTTGCGGCGACACTGGATCCCACGGCGCAGATCCATGTTGCAAATCAAGCGGAGCCAGGAGCGGCGCCTGCGCGGTACGTGCCGTCGGTCGAGCGTGCAGAGAATCTGCTGGGTTTGCTCGAGACGGTAGGCCTTGCGGAATCGATTCGACGCACGGCCGCGTGGTATAGCGCGGGTTCGCGTGCGTGATACGGTGTGAGGGATGGGGGAAGAGATGAAGCTGATCAGCATCGTGAGTCCCTGCTACAACGAAGAAGGCAATGTTGGCGTGCTAACGGACCGCGTGCGCGAACTGTTCACGGAGATGCCCCAGTACCGGTACGAGCACATCATCATCGACAATAATTCGACGGATGGCACGGTTGCCGAACTGCGGGAGATTGCCGCACGCGACGCCAACGTGAAGGTAATCGTGAATGCTCGCAACTTCGGCCACATACGGTCGCCGCACCATGCGTTGATGGAGGCGCAGGGGGACGCGGTGATCGTGCTGCTGTCGGACCTGCAGGATCCCCCGGAATTGATCAAGGACTTTCTTCGCGAGTGGGAGGCGGGCTGGCCGATCGTGGTGGCGATCAAGACGGCGAGCGATGAGAGCGGCCTGATGTACGCGATTCGCTCGGCGTATTACAAGTCGGTTGCCCGACTGACGGACGTCAAGGTGTTCGAACACTTCACAGGGTTTGGATTGTACGACCGCAAGGTGATGGACATTCTGCGCAAGGATTTTCGCGATCCCAACCCTTATTTCCGCGGGCAGATTGCCGAGATCGGTTTGCCCGCGAAGACGATTGCATATCACCAAAAGCGGCGGACGCGCGGCATCACCAAGAACAACTGGTACACGCTGTACGACATGGCGATGCTGGGCATCACCAACCTTTCCAAGGTCCCGTTGCGAGCCGTTGTGTTCTTCGGGTTCATATGCGCTGTTCTCAGCATGGCGGCAGGGTTTTTCTATCTGATCGCGAAGCTTTTATTCTGGAACCACTTCGAATTGGGGCTGGCGCCGACCATGATCGGGCTGTTCTTTCTCGGTTCGGTTCAACTGGTTTCGCTCGGAATTATCGGCGAGTATGTGGGATCGATCCACAGCATCGTGCAGAACCGGCCTCTGGTAACGGAGAAAGAGCGCATCAATTTCTAAAGCGTCGCAACTGAGGAGTTGAAGCGTGATTGTCAAGGTAGGCAAGCGGCTGGCGAAGGTGCAATCGATCCGCTTCCTGGTAGTGGGGGGATGCAACACGCTGTTTGGCATAGCGGATTCTCTGCTTCTGCTAAAGCTGTTCTTACTACTGGAACCGGCGCAGCCGAAGTGGATGGGTACAACTGCGATGGGCGTCTCCTCGCTCATTAACATCGGCTTTTCTTTCCTGACTTACAAATGGTTTGTCTTCCGGACGAAGGGTAACTATGGAAGGGAGTACTTGCGGAGCCTTACGATTTATCTGCCCAGCCTGGCAGTCAGTACGCTGCTAGTGGCGCCATTGGCCGCGCTATTGCACCGTTGGACGGGCTACGATCGCGGATCGGTCTACATTGCGATTGGGCTAATCATCTCGTTCACGATTGTGTTCGGCTTTTTTGGACACAAGCATGTTTCGTTCAAACAAAGTGGCACGCCTGATGAAGGTACGATCGCGTGAACATCGGGTCTCGACGCATGGGTGGTTTAGGACTGCGGTTTGTTATCCTTGAAGGATATGAGCGATAAGGCGGACGACCTTCGGCAGCAGATTATCGAGCTTACGGCGCAGTATCATGCGGCCAAGTTTCCGGTGAAGGAATTCGTCCCGGGAACGTCGACGGTGCCCGTGTCCGGAAAGGTGATTGATGCGGACGACATCTGCTCGGTGGTGGATTCGGCACTGGATGCGTGGTTTACGACGGGGCGATTTGCCAAGGAATTTGAGCGCAAGCTGGCGCGGTTTGTAGGAGTGCGTTCGGCCAGCCTGGTCAATTCGGGGTCGAGCGCGAATCTTGTTGCTCTGAGTGCGCTGACTTCGCCGAAGCTAGGTGAGCGGCAGTTGAAGCCGGGCGATGAAGTGCTGACGGTTGCGGCGGGCTTTCCCACGACAGTAAATCCGATCTTTCAGAATCGGCTTATTCCGGTGTTTATCGATGTGACGTTGTCGACCTATGAGATCGATGTGACGAAACTTGAAGCGGCGTACAGTCCGAAGATGAAGGCTGTGATGATCGCTCACACGCTGGGCAATGTCTTCGACCTGGATGCGATTACCGCCTTCTGCAAAAAGCACAGACTGTGGCTGGTGGAGGACTGCTGCGACGCTCTGGGCTCTACGTACAAGGGGCGGAAGGTTGGGACGTTCGGCGATATCGCCACGGTGAGTTTTTATCCCGCGCACCACATTACGATGGGCGAGGGCGGCGCGGTGATGACGGACAAGCCGATCCTGCAGGTGCTGATCGACAGCTTCCGTGACTGGGGCCGCGACTGCTGGTGCGAGCCGGGCAAAGACAATACTTGCGGCAAGCGCTTCGACTGGCAGCTTGGTACGTTGCCGTGCGGATACGACCACAAGTACACCTACTCGCATATTGGATACAACCTGAAGGCGACGGACATGCAGGCGGCGCTGGGTCTGTCGCAGATTGCGAAGCTGCCGCACTTCATTGAACGGCGCAAGGAGAACTTTGCTTATTTGAAGGCTGCGCTGAAACCGCTTGAGGAGTTTCTGATTCTCCCGCAGGTTGCCGAGAATTCCGATCCGAGCTGGTTCGGGTTCCCGATTGGCGTGAAGAAAGACGCGCCATTCACGCGCGATCAGCTTACGCAGGCGCTGGAGACGCAGAAGATTGGGACGCGGTTGCTGTTTGCTGGAAATCTGCTGCGGCAGCCGGCGTATGAGGGATGGGAATATCGTGTGGTAGGCGAGCTGCCGAACACAGACTTCGTGATGAACCAGGTGTTCTGGATCGGGGTGTATCCCGGTTTGACCAAGGAGATGCTGGACTTCATCGTGAAGACGGCAAGTGAGTTTGTGGCTACGGCGAAGAGCGGGTTGGTGGTGGTGTAGAGGGGCTACACTCTGCGATCGTGCGACGGGGCCAATAGTCGCAAGGTGATCACCATCGCAGGCAGCAGAAACGCGAGCGATCCCAGAACCCACATGACGACTGCCCCGAGCACCTGATCCTGGAGCGGGTCGACACCGAACAGGTTTGGGTGGTCGAGATAGTAGCGGTAAACCGGACGGTCGCAGAACGCGAGAAATGCCGCGAGCATTGTGTTGACCACATCCGCTGCAACCAGGTAGATCAGGATTCCCCAGTTCCGCCGATGCGTCTGCGCAGGCCACGGCCACAGGATGCACCACCAGAAGAGAATCGATGTGCCGAGGAAGCAGAGGTGTTCCACGGCGTGCCAGTTTTCGTGCCCCAGCGCGAAGTCGTAGGCCGCGGGGATGTGCCAGCCCAGGAACGCAAGGTTCATCAACAACCAGGCGACGAGTGGTGTGACCAGCCAGTGCCCGAACCGGCGGAGCCCCGAGAGACGCAGCAGCGGCCCGATAATCCAGCGGAGGATTGGAGATGGTAGTCCGCGCAGTAGAGGCACGACTGGGAGGCCGAACAGCAGGAGCGGCGGGACGGCGGACATCAGCAGCAGGTGTTCGACCATGTGCGCGCTGAGCAGGGCATCGGCGAAGCCATCCATGGGAGAGCCGATCGCGAGCCAGAGGATGGCGAGGCCGGAGAGGAAGGAGATGAGACGGAGGTCGGTGAATTGCTCTGGCCGAGTCTTTCGGATGGCCAGCCAGCCGCGCAGGTAGATAGCGGCGGTGGCGGCGATCGAGAGGGTCAACCAGATGGGCAGCGACCAGTCTGTGAGGATTTCGCGCGCGGCGTCTGGCATAAGCTAGGTGTCTTTGTCGGCTGTACGGTAGGTACTAAATGCGGAGATTCTGGCTTTGCCAGAATGACGGATTTCAAGGGACGGCGTTACCAATACGGAGATTCTGGTTTTGCCAGAATGACGGTTTTCAAGGGACGGGATGCACCGGCGTCTGTGTTCGGTCGACGTGGGTCAGATCGCGGGAGGAATCGACTGCCGGCGCGAGGTTGTCGCCGCGCAGCGTCATCAGGAATTGCATGAGCGCCTTCGTCTCCGACGGGTTGAGCGCATTTCCGTACGCGGGCATGTTGCCGCCACCCTGCAACACCTGGCGGATGATCTGATCCTCGGTCAAGCGCGAAGCGATCGCATCGAGCGCGGGGCCTCGCTGACCGCCGGATGCTTCGAGCGAGTGGCAGTTGCGGCACTGCTTGTCCTGCAGGACCAGCGCGCCCTGGCGCTCTAGCGGAGTGCGATTGTGCAGATATTTCGGTGGGATGGGGGCGCTGGTCCAGGCGTCCATGACGGGGCTCCACGGCGTGTAGGCGCCGAGCCGGGTGAAGATGCCGAGGGTTACCGCGATGACCGAGACCATCAAAACTGCGACCGGCCGCCGTGCCCAGTGGCGTTCGCCTTCGCCAGCAAGCAGAGGCAGAAGCAGCATCGCGGCAACGGCGAGCACGGGCACCACCAGCAGCACCGGCGTTTCGAGGGAGGCTGGCAGGAAGGCAAGCAATGCGTATATCCAGAGGAAGGCGAAGTCCGGCTTGGGAGCGGTCTGGATGATGGTTGGGTCGGGCACTCCGCTTGGACCAAACGGACCGAAGAAGAAGGCGCATGCCATGACGGCGAATAAGATCGCGGCGGCGAAGACCGCGTCCTTCCAGGCCGCGTCGGGAACGAAGGGAATGCCGGTCTTGACGGTGAGCTCGTGGTAGTCGCGCTCGTATGTGGACTTGCGTACGAGCCGCCCAGGCATAGGCCATTCGCTGACGCCGTGCAGCAGCGTCATCCAGATATGCACGGCAACGCCAGCCAGCAACAGTCCGGGAATGACGAAGACGTGGAGGGTGAAGAAGCGCGAGACCGTCGCGCCGCCGATGATTGGAGCGCCGAGTAGAAGGTGGACGAGCGGCGCGCCGATCAGCGGGACGCGGCTTATGATCGATGCTCCGATGCCGAGCCCCCAGTAGGCGTCCTGGTCGAAACGCATGACCTGGCCGGTGAAGGCCATGCCGAGGGTGAGCAGAAGAAGTCCGACGCCTACCATCCACGTCAGTTCGCGGGGGAATTTGTAAGCGCCGAACAGGAAGACCTGCACCATGTGCAGGAGCACGATGGCGATCATGAAATCCGAACCCCATCCATGCAGCGCGCGGAGATACCAGCCGAGCGGGATGTTGTGATTCAGGACGCCGAGGCTGGTCCAAGCTTCGTTCGCTGACGGACTGTAGACCAGGGCGAGCAGGATTCCGGTGACGACTTGCAGGATCAGGAGGATGGTTGCCGCGCTGCCGAAGACATACATCCAACTGGCGTTGCTTGCTGGCGTAGGATGAGTGGCGGCATCGCTTAGGGGCTTGATGAGGCCAAGCCGGCGCTCGAGCCATTCATAGGCCGCGATGGCGTGATGCATCATGCCTGCCATTCGTCGGACCTCGTGTTCGTGGATGCGGTGTCCGCGCCTACCGGCTCGATCTGAATGAGCGGCTTCTGCTTGCAGGAGGCCTGCGTGGCCAGCGTGGGCATGTCTCCTGCGTGGATGATGAGCGAATCCCCGGAGAGCTTGTAGCGGTATTCGAAGAGTCCGCGCTCCGGCGGGCCCGAAGCTCTGCTGCCATCTTCGTAGTACGCTCCGCCGTGGCATGGGCACAGGAACAGCTTCGACTGCGCGAACCAGCGCACCGGGCATCCGAGGTGGGCGCAGTTGATCGCGAAGACCTGGAACTGTTGTTCGGAGATGCGCCGCACCCAGCAGGCGACCTTCGCGGTCTCGCCATCGTCGAAGCTGGCGACGGGGCTGCGGAAGTCAACGAGGCGTGTTTCTCCCACGGGAAAATCATTGACGGTGCCGATGGGTATCCACGCGCCGGTGTTCGAGCCCTTCTTCATGGCCGGACCGAATAGATAGCCAATCAACGGAACTGCGAGGACGGCTCCCACGACTACGTTCAACATCACCGAGAGCTTGAACAGGAAGGCGCGGCGGGAGTGCGCGGCTGCCTTGTCCTGAGGTGGAAGGGCGTCGATGCTGGTCGGTGTAGGATCACCGGGATTTTCGAGAAGTTCACTCATGCGTGTCTCCGCTTGCTCTTGGTGGCTATGGCTTCTGCCCGTAGGGCTGTCCGGGAGTTGCGATGCGGTGCGAGACGAGCCAAGCTACGGTGTCGGCGATCTCCCCATCGGCCATGGGACGAGCACCGGGGCCGCTTAGATACGAGCGCCAATCGTGCGCACCCTGCTCAGTCTGGCCGGCGATAATCAGAGTACGCAGACCCTGATCGCTGATGAGGGCCAGATAAGCGGGATCGACCAAAGATCCGGTTACGACGCCGTTGCCCGCTAACGCTCCGTTTCCATCCGCGCCATGGCATCGCGCACAGAAAGTGGCGAATGCCTTCTGGCCTCGCGCGGGGTCACCTGGTGTGCTGCTCGCATAGGCGGGCGGAGTCTGTCCGGCGAGGGCGTTGGGGAGGCCCCATTTCTGCCCCATGCCTTCAGCAAGAATCGCAATCTGACGATCAGTCAGCATGCCGCCTGCGGCCTTGCCGAAGGGCGGCATTGCGGTGCCGGGAACGCCGTTCGCAGTGACACGCTGGATATTTGTGGTTCCTGCGATCGCGAGATATATGGGGTTCGCCAGCGAAATTGCCGCGCCGTTCTTTCCATCTACTCCATGGCAGGCTGCGCAATTCTGGGCATAGAGAGTGGCGAAGTCGGCCAACTGTTCCGGGCGCGCTACTTCTGGCTCCGGCCCTGGCTTTCCTGGGGCAGACTTGCACCCTGCGGTCACAAGCGTGGCAGCGCAGGCAAAGATCCAAAGAGTGAGCGAGCGAGGATTCATTGCGGCCTGTCTTCCTCGTCGGTGGGCTTGGCGTAATCCTCTGGCCGCTCGTCCTGGTCGCTGTGAAGGCCGGCGCGAATAGCGAATGGGAGTGCCTGGAACTGGGGCGTCCGCACCTTGGCTTGCAGGTTGACTACAAATCCGCATACCAGGCCAAAGGCAATCTGCGACATGATGAACCAGAACCAGTCGATGCGGT
>OCZT010002319.1_pt1 | contig 19713 bp, 18 predicted proteins | sample 1539031 | NCBI WGS metagenome assembly OCZT01 (sample SAMEA3539308, study PRJEB22396) | soil metagenome | biome: tundra; feature: field; material: soil | place: USA | collected 2010-05 | depth 0.15 m | reverse complement strand
TGCTAGCGGAGGCCAGCTGATGTTCAGGGATGTCCCGGTGACTCTTCGTACACCAATTGCGCCGACATGGCCCCCTTGACTGGGCACGCCTCAAGTTGATGCCCTCCCGGGTGGGATATGTGGTCGTAAGCACCCACAGTTTCCCTTACCAGGAGAGCATTTCCGCAACTGGGCCACCCAGTCGTTCAGCTACTTGATGAAATCCTCAGGTTAGAGACGAGCAACCTCGACACGGCACTCCTCGGAGTCACGGCCAGCCTGCTGCGTAGTGGCGGCCAACTGGCTGCGATTGTGCCCCACAGCCTCACTAACGGCACCTACGTCAAGCCCTTCCGCGAGTGGTCCGGGCGGTCAATGGTCTTTGCGCACCTACATCTGTGTGAAAGTCGACGCCCGGCTTTTTGACTCACTGATTTTGGATCGCCCGACGAGTTAATCGCCAGCCACATCCATCAAAGCGTCAACCATTTTGGAAGAGTTGGTTTTATTCGCCCCCCAAGCAATCAATTCTCCGCCGCCAGATCGGATGACAGATGCCTTAGCAGTTGATAGAGTTGGCGCACATTGTCTCTATCAAGCCTCAGCCGAGCTCAGCTGATCCTCCTAGCGCTGCTTGGCGCAATTGCATTGAGCTGCACTTGGCTATACCTCTCTTTGGCGTTCCCACCCAGCCTCCAAGGAGGTGGGGACCTGCGCGTCTTCTTGGCTGCCGCCAAACTTCTGAGCCAGCATCGCTCGCCCTACAACGGCGCCGCCATCAGCCAGATGGCCCAATCCCTAGACCACGCCATTCCGAAGGGCGCCACCAGCTCCGGCTTCGAATATCTACCGTTCATCGGGCTGGCCCTGATCCCGATGTCCACTCTCAGCTTTCATGCGGCTTACATCCTTGTCGATCTGTTGAGCATCGTGGTAATCGCCTGGTCCGTGGATCGCTGGCGGGCCTGGCTGGCGCCAACTTTGCCGCGCTGGCTTGTCGTCGGGGGCGCTCTGCTGTCAGCGCCAGTGGCCTTCTCCCTGTTCGATGGCAAGCTCGACGGTTTCATGTTCTTCGGCTTCACCATCTGCGCTCTCCTCTATAGAGAGCAGAAGTGGTTGGCCCTTGGCGTCCTTGCCGTGCTGACCGCCATGATCAAGCCCCAGGCGCTCTTCCTGCTGCCTTTCGCCTACCTGGCCCTTGGCGCCAGCAACCGACACGCCACGGCTCGCTACCTGGTCGGTGCCCTTGGCGCCGTGGCTCTGACCAGTGCCGCAGTCTGCCTTTACGACGCGAACCTCTGGATTCAGTGGTGGCGGTATCTACCGAGCTTTTCTAGCACCCTAGATGGACTCCAGCTCGACAGCGCCAGCCTGGCCGGGTTCGCTCACTTCCTGGGACTAAGCCTTGGCCTCCACGACCCATTCGTCTGGGCCATCTTTGTTGGCGGACTGGTCTTTGCGGCCGCCTGGCTGTGGCGTGGCTTCCCTTACCAAAGAGCCGACAACTGGCGTGATCCGTGGCTGCGGACGGTGGGGGTGACAACGACGGTGGGCGTCGCCATCAGCCCCTTTCTACACAATGGAGAGCTGATCTTGCTGCTCCCAGCTTTGCTCTGGCTCATTGACCGTAACCAACTGCCGGCCTGGTATCTCTGGGTGATGCTGTTCTTGTTCCAGACAACTCAACTGATCGAGCTGACGCTGCCAGTTGCCATTCAGAAGTATCTCTCCACTTCGCCGATCCTCACCCTGATGGTGCTGCTGGCGAGCCTGGCGGCCTACAACTGGTGGCTAGGTCGAGCTCAGGCCACGTCTTCGTGGTAGATCTGGCGCCGGCGGTTGGCGGTTATCGCATCCAGCACACGCTGAGATCCACTGGTATCCAGCCCAGCCATGACCGCTTCCATGGCGAACAGCACGTTGCCCAGCGCCACGTCGCCGCTCATGTTCTTCCAGAAAGGAGGCTTGGGACGATATTTCTCGTCCTCGACTCGCATCCGCATAGCCTCCAAGCGCGAAAGCCTGGCCCCTGAGCCCGACTTTGACCGCGACGGGCTGATTTGAGTTCGAATTGGAGGTTCCGTGCCACAACAGCGAGTTCGGCGGTTGGGGGACGTATCAGGCGGCGGCGGACAAGGGGAGGCGAGCGGGAAGGGAGTAGCCCAGCGCCGAGGCCACGGCCAAGGCCTCAGGAGTCGGTCGGGTGCAGACTCGTAGCGGCGTCGGCACACCAGGTCGGTTTAGCTGACCACGCGCAGCGGTTCCAGGGCCTCCAGCGCGGCCCGTGCGCTGCAGCATCAGCGGGCGCAGGTGGTTCTTCTCCAGCAGGTAGCCCAAAACGCACAGGAAGATCGGGGCTCGGATCCGGTGCTCGGTGAAGTGGTACACGGGGCGCACCCGCAGGAAGCTCTCGAGGGTGCGGATAGCTGGCTCCACCCAGAGCAGCTGCCTGTAGGCGAGTACAACCGCCCGTGGATCCAGATCCTGAGCACTGCTCTGCAGGATGAACACCCCATCCAGGCGGGCCTCGCGCTCCAGATGCTCCTGATTCTCCGCCACGCTGAGCGTCTGGCCACGCACCTGGACATGGAAGTAGCGGTGCGCCTCCATCTGCACTAGAGCTCTGGTCGCGTCCCGGATCGCCCCCTGGTCGGAGGTGATGCGACCTGCCTCCCAGCGGTCCAGAAGGCCGTCCGTGGCCGTCCATCCTTGCTCCAACTTGCGCTCCCGCCACCGGCCGGTCCTCGAGCTGCTTCTGGGAGGGTTGCAGGCCAGCACCACCCGAGGTGCGTCCGGCGGCTGGACCCGCGGTCGAGGACATCCGCGTGCTGCCATCCTTGACAAGTTTATCGGCCGAGGGCTCCACGTCGATCCCCAGCGGGATCGCGTTCAGAAGGGGGTCCCGAATCTCGGGGAAGGGCAGAACTCCTCTCTAGGGCCCAGCCTGAAGTGGGCCGAGGTTAGCCGGGTTAGGCGCTTGACCGTTCGCGGTCAGCGGGTCTCCTCCCCGGCGGACCGGGCGCCGGAAAGTCCGTCGACCGCCGCCTCAACCATCCGCACCAGCCCTTCGACACACTGTTCCTCCAGGCCGGGCGCTTCGTTCTCCAAGGCTGTGGCGAGGACCGACAGCCCGGTTTGCTCCCAGACGTTGCCGTCTCTGATCAGGTCGCGCCCACGTTCGGTCGTCGCCAGGTACACCAGGCGGCGATCTGACGGATCGCGAAACCTTCGGGCCATGCCGAGCTCAACCAAGCGGTCGGCGACGGGGGTGGCGGCCGCCGGGGAAAGCCGGAGCAGAGCAGCCAGCTCCGTCATCGTCGTCTGTTTCGGTTGGATCAGATACAGCGCCTGCGCTTGGCGACTGGAGAGGGCGTCTCCCGCCGCACCAACTCCTTCAGGACCAACATCGGTGCGAGGCCGAAAGAGGGCGTGGAGCACATCGTGCAGGCGCACGAGCTCTCGCAGCAGACGCTCGGCGCGTACTTGCGCGGTCGGACTATCCATGGTCATGCTCCGAGCGAAGTCAGCCGTCACGACCTGGGACGGCCGACTCAGCGGCGCCCAGACAAGGGGCGCAGGTTAGCACGATCATTCCCTCGCCGTGACGAGGGCGGGTAAGGCTCTGGCGTGCCGGGTGACCTCGGTTTCCGGGGTCACCCATGTCGTCGTGCGAAAATGGCAGCTGCGGCTGAGGCGGGCTGTGATGTCCCGAACTCAGTCGGGCCACATTCCCGGGCCCCCGGCGGGGCCGACCCAGTTGGAGCACCAGCCCCATGTCATTGGTCGTCATTCTCTGCGAGGACCGCTTCCGCGAGCAGCTGGAGACGCTCGCCCTCGAGGTCGGCTACTCGTTGCCCAGGCAGGCGGAGATGGGCCCGGACCCAAGGGCCGCCGTGCGCTCTCGGTTGGACGCGAATCCGGACCTGGCACTGGTGGTGAGCGAGCGGGTGGGCCAGGATTGGGTGACCGCCCTCGATCGGGAAGGCACCCGTTACTGGTTGGTCGAGGCTGGCTCCCCCCGAGGCCCTGGGTTCCAGCCCCCGAACCGTCGCCCCCACCGCCATCTGCTGGGACTGGATCAGACGACCCTCGCCTACCTCAGCCAGCTCCTCGACGACTGGCGGGACCGAGACCTGCTGCGGGTGGACTGCTTCACCTTCGCCTTCAGGGATGGCATGCCCCACGAGGCCGATTGGGTGGTCGACACTCGTTTCCTCGACAGCCCCTATTGGATCGCCGAGATGCGAGAGCGGCCCGGCACCGATCCCCTGGTCCGGGAATATGTCATGGACCAACCGGGGGCCCAGGAGCTGGTCGGGCAGTTCCTGCCGATGCTGCTGCGATTGGTCCCGCTCTACCAGGCACAGCGCCGCTCGGTGCTGCGCCTGGCGGTGGGCTGCACCGGCGGGCTGCACCGCTCAATGGCGATCGCGTCGGAGCTGGTCGAACGGATCGACGACTCCGGCATGGCGGCGGCCCGCTACCTGAAGGAGCCGCCACTCCACCTGCCCCAGGAGTTGGACTGACCTCTCCCCCGATCCGCTAACCCTGGGCGCCGCCGAGGGCCGAGAGCACAGGTGGGGCGCCGAGCGCAGCGCGGTCGGCGATCGCAGTTCCGCCGTGGGGCAGAACTGAGCGGACCAGGTCCTCGTAGGCACTGCGCACCTCGGGGTAGCGCAGGAAGAGGAGGTGGGCGTACTCGTGGACCACCGGTCGCGGGGGCCGGCGCAGTCGCAGGTGGACTTCGGCGGGGAGGTGGTTGGCCTTGCGGCTGTTGCAGCGCTTGCACGCAACCACCTGGTTCTCCCAGCTGCTGGGGTTGCCACCCCGCGAAACCGGAATCACGTGGTCGATGGTGAGCTCGGGGGGAGCGGCATGGATGCCGCAGTACTGGCAGCAGTGCTCATCCCGCAGCAAGAGGTTGCGGCGGTTGGGCCGCAACATCCGCCGCGGCACCACGATGTTGCGCAGCAACCGGACGACGATCACCCCGTTGCCGAGGCGGCGCTGGGCCAACTCCTCCACCACCAGTTCCTGGACGGCTTCGTCAAAGAAGGCGACCCGCTCTTTGGTCACCAGCACGACCAGCCGGCGTCGACTGATGACGTTGAGAGGTTGCAGCGACGCGTTCAGCAACAGCACCGGCATGGCGCCATTGTGAACCCATCGTGGGCCGAGATTCAGCCCTGGCGCAGACCCAGCGCGTGGCGAACGCCTGCTAGGTGCCCCAGCACCCCGGGATTCACCGTCAGCGCTACCAGCAGCAGCACCAGCGCCACCAGTAACGCCAGCGCCAGATAGCTCGTGACCGACGGCCCTGAGGTGGGCGACGGCAGACCCTGAGCCACCTCCTACCTCCGCGCCTCCCCGCGCGCTGGGGGCTCAGCGGTCCAGTGGCCCTGGCCATCGACTCCGATCAGCGAAAGTCCCCAGCCCGCACCCTGCCAGCTGATCGCCAGCGGGAAGAGCCGGGCGACCTCCTCACGCTGCCAGCTGGTGGTGGTCGCCAGCTGGGCAGAGTCGATCTGCCTCGCGATCTGCTCCAGGCCGCCGACCAGGGAGTGCTGGCGCAGCGCCAGGACAGTGCCGCCCCCCGGGCGCGGCAGGGCCCGTATGACCGCCTCCAAGATCGGGTCGGAGGGTTGGTCTAAGAAGAGCTCGCCGGTCCTGAGGGCCTCCTGCATGGCTCCCGGGTGGTGCGGGTCGAGAGCCGGCCAGCCGGAGGGCACCCACCAGTCGGCGGCACCGAAACTGAGCACCCTGGTGCTGGCAAAGCTCTCTTCAAAGCGATCCGCGAGAGCAGCCAGGGCTGGCTCGAGCCAGGGGCCCACGACCAGCAGGGCAGCGCCCCCCAGAACCGCCCGGCGGGCCTCTCCCAACTCTCCCGGGTCCAATTCCGCGGCGACCCGGGCGGCCACCCGAACGGTCAGATAAGGCCGGTCGGTCAGGGGGGGCAGCATGAATTCGAGGGCGACGTCGCCGGCGTGGCCCTCGCCGCTCAGCACCTCCTCGGGGAGGTCCAGCGCTCGGCGGGCCGTCCCCACCGCCTCGGCGGCCTCCCCCTGGGACAGCTGCTGCCCCAGCTGGGTCCACCGCTCACCGATCAGCATCGCGAGCGGCGATCCCGGTCTGATCCGCACCAGCTCCGCCCCGCGCTCCAGGGGGTCCCGAGCCAGGACCGGGGACCCGCTCAGGTCAAGCTCGGAGGGGCGCATCGGAGTTGGGCCCGGCCCATCGTCGAGCACCGAAGCGCCCGCCGATGGAGGCGGGGGGACCCCCTGCGCCGGCCCGCTCTCCAGCCAGGTCACCGACGGGCCCGGGGCGGAGAGCGAATGGATCGAAGGAGGGGGCGGCAGCAGCGAGCCGGCCGCCTCCATCAGGGTCATAACCACGCCCGCCACCCGCAGCGCGCCGCCCACTTCCAAGAGCGCCCGGCCGCCGGGCGCCAGGCGGTGCCCGTCCACCCAGGTGCCGCTGACCCCGCCGAGATCGTGCACCTCGACCCCGGCCGGCGCCCTGATCAGCTCCACGTGGCGGTTGTCGACCGCCTCGTTGGGGTCCAGGTGGCTGACGTCGACATCGGGGATAGTGCCGCCCGGCACGCTCCTTCCGAGCAGAATCGGATAGCGCTCCAGGGTGACGGTGGCTCCGTCCGGAGCGCGCAGGGCAAGCAGGCCGGTAGCGCTCACCGGCTCAGGGCCAGAAGCTCAGCTCAGGCTGATCGGTCACCCGGAGACTCCTCGGCTCTCCAACTCGGAGATCAGGGCCGGGATCACCTTCAGGACGTCTCCGACCACGCCCAGGTCGCAGAGCTTGAAGATCGGTGCGTCCCGGTCCTTGTTAATGGCGATGATGTGCTTGGCCCCCTTCATTCCCACCGTGTGCTGCATCGCCCCGCTGATCCCGCAGGCGAGATATACGTCCGGCTTGACAGTCTTTCCGGTCTGGCCGACCTGGCGGGCGTAGGGGACCCAGCCGGCGTCGACCACCGCCCGACTGGCGCCCACCGCCCCGTGGACCAGTCCGGCCAGCTTATCCAGCAGCTCAAAGTTGCTGGGGTCCTGCAGCCCGCGCCCGCCGCTAACCACCACCTTGGCCTCCTCCAGCTTGGGACCGCTGGCCGGGGCGACCACCGACTCCAGCCGGTGCGCACCCCGTGGCGCATCCGGGGGCAGCAGCACCTCGACCACCTTGGGCGGCGGCCCGGCAGCACTCTCGGCGGTCACCGACTTGGGCCTCAGGAGGACGCAGGGGCTGGGGCCACTCAGCTCGGTCAGGACATCCTGGGTGGCGCCGAAGATGGAGGAAGCCGCCGCGAACTTGTCGCCCCGGGGCTCGACGTCGGTGGCGTTGGCCACCACCGTGAGGCCCAGGCGGGCGCTCAGGCGAGCACAGATGTCGCGGGCATCGTAGGTGGCCCCGAACAGGATCAGATCGGGGTGGTGCTGCTCCACCAGCGCCGCCAAGGCGGCCGCCGCCGGATGAGCCACGAACTGCCGGTAGGCCTCGTCGACGCCAGCGTAAAGCGTGGCCGCGCCATAGGCACCGAGCATCGTAGCCGCCTCAAGAGCGCCTGGGTCGAGCACCACCACCTCGACGTCACCCAACTGGCGGGCCTTGGTGAGCACCTCCAGGGACACTGGGGCGGGCTCGGAGCCGACCAGCTCCGCGTAGACGAGGATCTGCTTGGCCACCATCAGATCACCTTGAGCTCGGCCAGGTAGTCAGCGATCCGTTTCGCGGCCTCGCCCTGATCCTCGATCACCTCTCCCCCCTCGCGCTGGGGAGCCGGTTCGACGCTGACGATCCGCTGGTTGGCGCCGCCCAGGCCCACGGTCGCCGGATCGATCCCGAGCTCCTCCAGGGTGGGCTGCTCCAGCGGCCGGCTCCGCGAGGCGACAATCCCCTTCAAGGTTGGGTAGCGCGGCTCATTGATGCCCCCGGTGACGGTCACGACCGCCGGCAGCTCCGCCTCCACCACATCGTGCCCGTTGGGGGTCTGGCGGTGGATCCGCACCGTGTTGCCGGTAACCTCGAGCTGTTTGGCGAAGGTGAGCGACGGCCAGCCCAAGAGCTCCGCGATGGCGGCGGGAACGGTCCCGGTGTAGCCGTCAGTTGACTCGGTGCAGGCGATGAGCAGGTCTGGCTGTACCGTCGCCAGCGCCGCCGCCAAGACCCTAGCCGTGGTCAGGGCGTCGGACCCGCGGAGCCGCTCATCGCTGATCAGGACCCCCTCGGAGGCGCCCATGGCCATCGCCTTGCGAATGACCTCGACCGCCTTCTCTGGCCCCATCGAGATGGCCACCACCTGGCCCTCGCTGGCGGCCGCCACCTGCAGAGCCGCCTCGACCCCGTAGGAATCCCCGGGATCCAGCACCACCTCGCCCTGGTCCCTGATCAGCAGGTGGGTGTGGGGGTCCAGCGTGCCGACCCCCGAGGGATCGGGGATCTGCTTCACCAAGACCGCGATCTTCACTCGGGCGATCCTCCAGCCAGCCGAACCCAACCCTAAACGCCAGGCCATCTTAGCGGGCGCCGCGAGAGCCCCATCTCCATCCAGCGGCCGAATGCTCGGGAACCCGGACGTATAATCGGCCAGCCCTCTCGAGGGCGACGCAGACCGGCGGTCGCCCGCCGGCCCGCTCTGGGGCCCCGTGGTGTAGCTGGCCTAACACGCCACCCTGTCAAGGTGGAGATCGGCGGTTCGAATCCGCTCGGGGTCGCCACCTCCCTCGGCCATCCTTGGCGCCAGTTCGGTTGGCGCTACGATCGCCGCGATGTCGATCCATCCCGAGGCCAGCACCGGCTTCGCCAGGGGGGCTGCCGCCTACGAGCGAGGCCGCCCCAATTACCCGCCCGCCGCCGTGGAATGGCTGGCCTCCCGCCTCGGGCTGGGTCCCGGCAAGCTGGTGGTCGATCTCGGCGCCGGGACCGGCAAGCTGACCCGCCAGCTGGTTCCGTACGGGGCCCGGGTGATCGCGTTGGAGCCGGTGGCGGAGATGGCCGCCGAGCTGGAGCGGGCGGTCGCCGGGGTGGAGGTGCTGGCGGCGACCGCTGCCAGCACCTCCCTCGCTTCGGGCTCGGTGGACGCCGCCACCGCCGGCCAGTCCTTCCACTGGTTCGCCGATCAGAAATCCCTGCGGGAGATCCATCGAATCCTCCGCCCGGGGGGCCGGCTGGGGCTGGTCTGGAACCGCCGCGACCTCCACTCGCAGCTGTGGTGGGCGGTGGCCGAGCTGATCGACCCACTCCGGAAGGGATCGCCTGACCACTCCAGCGGCGATTGGCGCCAGCAGCTGCGCGCCAGTCGCCTCTTCGGCCCCCTGGAGTCCCGAGCCTTCGCTCACCAGCAGGAGGCCAGCCCGGACCAGCTGGTGGACCGGGTCCTATCACTCAGCTTCGTGGCCTCCTCGGCGCAGCCCGTGCAGACGCGGCTCCGCGAGCAGCTCCTGGAGCTGGCCGCGGAGTGCCAGAGTCGGCCCGGCGAGCCGATCGCCCTCCCCTACCGGAGCGAGGTCTTCGCCTGCCGTGCCTGCTGAGGCGGGGCCGGAGTCAGAGCTCGACCCACTTCCGCCAGCTTTCCTTGATCTGCTGGTAGGCCAGGAGGAGCTGCTAGTGAGCTCCCGGGATGGAGCCGGGCGGGGAACTGTGCGGATGTGGTTCGCGGTGATTCCCCCGGGCTACGTCTACCTGCTCACCCTTACCTACACCAAAAAGGCAGAGCGGTGGCGCGAAGACCCCTGGGTGCGCCTACGGATCCCGGGCACGAAAGCCAGCCAGGAGGGAGTCGTTACCGCGGTCGACTGGGAGGAGGCCCAGCCCCACGCGCCGCAGCTCACCACCAGCTTCGCGATGTCCGGGGCAGCGACCGCCGAGGCGCTCCGCTGGATGCTCCAGGACGGCAGCCGCCAACTGCTCAAGGTGGCGGTCAGGCGCAGCCCGGATTCAGACGGTGTCGCGGCGGTCCAGCCGGAGGACCGTCGCTAGCAAAGCCGCCACCCCGAGGGCCACCTCCTCGGGCTCGGTCCACTCCTCGGGGCAGTGGCTGCGGCCGTCTCGTGAGGGGATGAAGATCATCCCCATCGGGCACAGATGGGCCACATGGGCGGCGTCGTGGCTCGCGCCGGAGGGCAGCTCCAGGGATGGCTGTCCGAGCCCTTCCAGGGCCTCCCGGATGGCCTGGCGGACCCCCTCGCTGCAGGCGACCGGAGGCTCGGCGGAGACCCAGTCGATCGACACCCCCAGGTCGCGCCTAGCCGCCAGCGCCGCTACGCCCGCCTCCAGCGCCAGGTGGCGGTCTTGGAGCCAGGCGGGCTCGATGCTCCGGAACTCCGCCCAGGCCCTGGCCTCGCCCGGCACCACGTTGCTGGCCCCCGGAGAGACCTCCAGCCGCCCGACGGTGCCCACGCCGGAACCGCCCTCCCCCTGCTCTCTGGCCAGCCGCTCCACCAGCAGGACCACCTCGGCGGCCCCCGCCAGGGCGTCGCGCCGCTCGTTCATGGCGGTGGTGCCGGCATGGTCCGGCCGGCCGCTGACGGTGATCACCGCCCGGTGAATGCCGGCGATCGCGGTCACCACCCCGAGCGCTATCCCAGCTCGCTGCAGCCGGCTCCCCTGTTCGATGTGGAGCTCGAGATAGCAGTGGAGCCGCTCCGGCTGCCAGAGCCCCTCGGAAAGGTCCGCCGGGCGGGAACCCCGCTCTAGGAGCGCGGAGATGAGTGTCTCCCCGCTTTCGTCCGGCCGCAGCAGGTGGCCTTGGCTGAGCTGGCCGGCGACGGCCCGGCTGCCCAGGCAGCTGAGCCCAAACCGGTTGGGCTCCTCCCCTAGGAAGTCGGCGACCAGCAGCGGGTGCCGGAGCCGCTGGCCGCCTTGACGTATCAGCCTCGCCACCTCGATGGCGCCGATCACCCCCACCATCCCGTCGAAGCGGCCGCCCCCCGCGACAGTGTCGGTGTGGGAGCCGACCGCGATCTGGGAAAGCTCCGGGGCCTCTCCCTGAAGCTCGCCGATGAGGTTGCCCGTGGGGTCGGTGCGGACCTGGAGGCCGGCCGCCTCCATCAGCTCCTTGACCCAGGCTCGAGAACGCTGGTAGGGCTCCGAGAAGGTGCGCCGGGTAAAGCCGGGCTGGTCCGGCTCCCGAAACTCGGCCAGCTCCATCAGCTGGTGCCAGAGGCGGTCCTGGTCAGGAGGCGCAAGGCTGCTCACGATGACGCCGGCGACCGTAGCAGCCCGGGCCCAGGTTGTGCGAACAGCCAGGGGGATGGGACGATGGCGACCGTGCCCACCAGAGCCGACGCCGTCGAGCTTCTCTACGAGACCACCCTGACCGACAGCCTGCGTCGGCACGGGCTGGCCCTGGAGGCGGTGATGCGCCAGGCCGCCCGCCGGGTGGGGGGCGACGAGGAGCAGTGGGGGATCACCGGCCTGCTCCATGACTTCGACTACGAGGCCCATCCTGAAGAGCACCCCTTCTGGGGCCGTCCGGTGCTGGAGGGCAACGGATACCCTCCCGAGGTGGTGCTGGCCATCCAGGGTCACGCCACCTTCAGCGGGGTCGCTAGGGAAACCGAGATGGCTCGCTGGCTGTTCGCCCTCGACGAGCTCACCGGTTTCGTGATGGCGGTGGCCATGGTCCAGCCTGGGCGCCAGGTGAGTGCGGTCAAGACCTCATCGGTGCGCAAGAAGCTCAGAGACAAGGCCTTCGCTCGCCGGGTGCTCCGCGAGGACATCGCTCTGGGCAGCGAGGAGCTGGGCGTCGACGTTGACGAGCTGGTCGAGCTGGTGGTGGCGGGGCTCACCCCGATCGCGGCCGAGCTTGGGCTGGGTAGCTCCCAATAGCGACGCCTATACTCGACCGCTGACCTCACCGGGGAGGTGGCTGAGTGGCCGAAAGCGCCCGCCTGCTAAGCGGGTGACGGGGTTAAACCTCGTCCGAGGGTTCGAATCCCTCCCTTCCCGCATCTGCACGAGAGTCCCGCGGGTCGCCGGCCGGCGCTGAAGTTTGAGGTTAGGCTGTGGCAGTGCCGAGCGAGGAAGCTTCAGTCCCCAGGGATGCTCCCGACGGGGAATCCGGCGAGACCCTGGTCGCGCCCCCCGGACGATTTCGCATCTACCTCGGCGCCGCCGCCGGAGTTGGCAAGACCTGCGCCATGCTGGACGAGGGCTGGCGGCGCCGGGAGCGGGGTCGGGACGTGGTGGTGGGCTTCGTCGAGACCCACGGCCGGCCCCATACCGCCGAGTACATACGCGACCTGGAGGTCGTGCCCCGGAAGCTGGTCGACTACCGCGGCGCCCAGTTCGAGGAGATGGACCTCGACGCGGTGCTGGCCCGGCACCCCCAAGTCGCGCTGGTGGACGAGCTGGCCCACACGAATGTGCCGGGCAGCGGCCGCCATGCCAAGCGCTGGGAGGACGTGCTAGAGCTGCTGGACAACGGGATCAACGTGATCAGCACCGTCAACATCCAACACCTGGAGAGCCTCGCCGAAAGCATTGAGAGCATGACCGGCAGCACCATCCGCGAGCGGGTTCCGGACCAGGTGGTGCGCCGAGCCGACCAGACCGAGCTGGTCGACTCCTCGCCGGAACAGCTGCGGCGGCGGATGATCCACGGTAACATCTACCCAGCCGGGCAGGTCCCGGCGGCGCTCACTCACTTCTTCACGACCCACAACCTCACCATCCTGCGGGAGTTAGCGCTGCGCTTCGTCGCCGATGAGACCGACGAGGTCCTGCTGCGCCAAGTCGAGGAGATGGCGTCGGGCCCAGTCGAGACTGGCGAGCACATCCTGGTCGGTGTCGCCGCGGCCTCGGACAGCGGCCACCTGCTACGGCGAGCCGCGCGGATCGCGGCCCGGACCAAGGGCGACCTGCATGTGGTCCATGTGATCGCGGGTGACGCAGGCCGCCCGACCGACCCGGGTGCGCTGCAGGCGCTGCAGATTCTCACCCTCGCTTTGGGCGGAGAGTGGTCGACGATGCGCGGAGACGACGTGGCGTCCACCCTGGTCAGCTTCGCTCGCGCCCACAACATCACCCAGCTGGTGGTGGGCTCGGACCGGGAGCGCAGGTGGGGCCTGGGTCGGGGCAAGACCCTGAGGGAGATCCTGAAGCAGGCGGGCCTGGCGGGCCTCGACCTCCACATCATCGCCCCCTCTTCCGGCGCCCGCCTTGGAAGTTTGGCCGAGGGCGCGGCGGCCGACGGCGGTTGACGGGGTGAAGTTGCCCAGCCAGAGGACGGCCATCGGAGTGGTGGCGGCGGTCGGGGTGACAGCAGTCCTAGCCGCGCTGATGCTCCCCGCCCGAGCGCAGCTCGGTACTGGCACCAGCGGCCTGGTGCTGATCATCCCGGTAGTGGTCGGGGTCGCCGTCGGGGGCTGGTTCGCCGGGGTGGTGGCGACCGCGATCGGCTTCTTGTGCTACGACTTCCTCTTCATCCGCCCCTACACCACCCTGGCGGTTTCCGGCTACGGCGGCTGGGTGACGCTCGGGGTCTATGTGGTGGTGATGCTGATAGTGGCGCGGGTGGTGTTCGCGCTCCAGCAAGCGAGGGTCCAGGCCCGCCGCCGGACCGACGACGCTCGCCACCTGTTGGAGGTGTCCTACCTGCTGATCAGCGACAAGGCTCTGCAGGAGCTGCTGGCGACGGTGGTCCAGACCGTCCAGCGGCAGTTCCGGCTCACCTCCGCGGCGCTGCTGCTGCCACTCGGCGAGCGGCTGGCCGTCGCCGCCCAGGCCGGAGAGCCGCTCCCAGCGGAGGCGCTCCAGCCGGGCACTGTCTCGGGCACCCCATCCACAGCGGTGGCGTTGGCCGGGCTGAGCGGGCTGCGCACGCTGCCGCTCAGTACGGCGGAGCGGGCCATCGGGGTGCTCGTGCTCGCCGGGCCACCGCTCTCGGCCACCGACCAGCAGCTGCTTACCACCTACGCCAACCACGCCGCCCTGGCGGTGGAGCGGGCGCAACTCCGCGAGCAAGCGCTGCAGAGCCGCGTCCTCAGCGAGGTCGACAGCTGGCGGCGAGCCCTGCTGGGGTCGGTGGCTCACGATCTACGCAGCCCACTGGCCTCGATCAAGGCCGCGCTCTCGGACCTAGGGAACCCCTCGGTTTCGCTCTCAGCACCCGACCGCCAAGAGCTCCTGACGACCGCCGAGGATGAGACCGACCGCCTCACCCGCCTGGTCAAGAACCTGCTCGACATGTACCGGATCGAGGCCAGAACGCGGCGCCTGGTCAAGGAGCCGGCGGCGCTGCTGGAATTGGTCGACGAGGCCCTGGAGGCGATGCGGGGAGGGCTTGAGCAGCACCCAGTCGTGATCGAGGTACCTGGCTCCCTCAGGGTCAACGTGGACCGAGCCCTTGTGGTCCGGGTACTAGTGAACCTGCTGGAGAACGCCGCCCGCTACACCCCCGATCGGACTCCGGTCGTGATCAGGGCCCGCCGGGGGTCCGACCGGGTGGAGTTGGAGGTCGCGGACGCGGGACCAGGGCTCAGCGAAGTGCGTCTGGCGACCCTCTTCAGCCCGGTCCCGGCCAGCCGCGGTGAGGTCCGATCGACCGAGCCGAGTGGAGTCGGTCTGGCGATCTGCAAGGCCTTCATCGAGGCCACGGGCGGCACGATCAGCGCCCGCTCCGGCCCCGAGGGAGGGCTGCAGTTGGACATCCGGCTGCCGGCAGCGTAGGCCCCGCCCATGCCCAGCCTCCTGCTGATCGACGATGAACCCGCCATCCTGCGGGCCCTCGGCATCGGGCTGCGGGCGCGCGGCTACCAGGTCCACACGGCCCGCACCGGAGCTGAGGGGCTGGTAGAGGCGGTCCGCCACCGCCCCGAGGTGGTCGTGCTGGATCTCCGGCTTCCCGACATGGACGGGATCGAGGTCTGCCGCCAGCTGCGGAGCTGGAGTGAGGTCCCAGTGCTGATCCTCTCCGCCCACGGCGAGGAGGACCGCAAGGTCGCCGCCCTGGACGCCGGCGCCGACGACTTTGTCACCAAGCCCTTCGGGATGGCAGAACTGGAGGCCCGCATCCGGGTTGCCCTGCGCCACCTCCGGCAGGAGGACGGCGGGCCGGAGATCACTGTCGGCGCTCTCCACCTCGACCTCGCCGCCCGGACGGTGACGGTGGCCGGGCGCCGCGTCGCGCTGACCGCCACCGAGTACGAGATGCTCGTGTACCTGGCTCGCAACGCGGGCCGAATCGTGACCAAAGAGCTGCTCCTGGCCCACGTCTGGGGAGGTCGCTACGGCGCTGACGCCCACTACCTCAGGGTCTACGCCAACCGCCTCCGCCGCAAGCTGGGGACGGACCACGCCGATCTCCTGGTGACCCATCCAGGCATCGGGTACGAGCTCAGCACCGAGCCCCGGTGAGGGGCAGGCGGCGCTGAGCCTTAGCCCCGAGCGACCAGTTTGGCCAGGGCCTCGTTGAGGGCCAGAACGTTGACGGTGGGGTCACCCAGGAAGCCCAGCTGCGGCCCCTGCTCCTGCGAGAGCACCAAGCGGCGCACCACCGCCGCCCCCAGGCCGCGAGCTCGGGCCACTTGCTGGACCTGGGCCAGGGCAGATGCGGGCGAGATGTCAGGATCCAGGCCACTGCCGGAGCCCGTCACCAGGTCGCTGGGCGGGTTGTCCACGCCCAGCGCCCGCTCGGCGCGGATGGCGGCCCGCACTTCCGACGCCAGCACAGTGGAGGTCGGCCCCAGACTTGAGGGGCCGCTGGCCAAGGGGTCGTCGGCGTCAGGACGGCCGTGGAACCAGCCCGCGCCCTTCCACTGCTGACCGATCAGGCTCGAACCATCGGCGGTGATGGAGCCACCGGCCTGGGCGGGGAACCACCAGCGGGCGAGTCCGGTCTCGGCCAGGGGGTAGAGCAACCCGCAGATCAGGGTCAGCACCGCCAGCGCGATCAGGGAGCGTCGGATGTGGATGAGCATCAGGCCACTCCCACTACGGTCAGGCCCAGATCGATGAGCTTGATGAAGATGAAGGGAGCGATGAGCCCCCAGACCCCGTAGACCAGCAGGTTGCGCCGGAGCAGGACGGTGGCGCTGGCGGGCCGGTATCGCACACCCCGCAGGGCCAGCGGAATGAGGGCCACGATGACGAGGGCATTGAAGATCACCGCCGACAGCACCGCCGTGTGAGGGCTGTGCAGACCGAGGATGTTGAGGGCCTTGAGCTGCGGGTAGGTGGAGGCGAAGAGGGCGGGGATGATGGCGAAGTACTTGGCTACGTCGTTGGCGATCGAGAAGGTGGTCAGGGCGCCCCGGGTGATCAGCAGTTGCTTGCCGATCGCCACCACCTCGATCAACTTGGTGGGGTTGGAGTCCAGGTCGACCATGTTGCCGGCCTCCTTGGCCGCCATGGTGCCGGTGTTCATGGCCACACCGACGTCGGCCTGAGCCAGTGCGGGAGCGTCATTGGTCCCGTCACCGGCCATCGCCACCAGGCGGCCTCCCAGCTGCTCGCTTCGAATCAGCGCCAACTTGGCCTCTGGGGTGGCCTCGGCCAGAAAGTCGTCCACTCCGGCCTCGGCGGCGATGGTGGCGGCGGTAAGGGGGTTGTCGCCGGTGACCATGATCGTGCGAATGCCCATCCGTCGCATCTCATCGAAACGGGCCCGGATGCCAGACTTGACGACGTCCTTCAGCTCTACCACCCCCAGAACCGTGTCGCCATCGGCGACAACCAGCGGGGTCGACCCGGCCCGGGCCAGGCGCTCCACGATCGGGCCCAACTCCGCTGGTACCTGACCCCCCTGGGCGGTCACCCAGGCCCGCACCGCATCCCCTGCCCCCTTGCGAATCCGGCGGCCGCCGATGTCCAGGCCGGACATCCGGGTCTGAGCGCTGAAGGGGATGATCTGGTGCTCCTGGGCCAGCTCCCGGCCCCGGATCCCAAACCGCTCCTTGGCTAGGACCACGATCGAGCGGCCCTCCGGCGTGTGGTCCGCCAGGGAGGCCAGCTGAGCGGCATCGGCCAGCTCGCGCTCGGCGACCCCACCAAGAGGGACGAAGGTCTCCGCCATCCGGTTGCCCAACGTGATGGTGCCGGTCTTGTCCAGCAGCAGGGTGCTGACATCACCAGCCGCCTCCACCGCACGCCCGCTCATGGCCAGCACGTTGCGCTGCACCAGCCGGTCCATGCCCGCAATCCCGATGGCTGACAACAGCGCTCCGATGGTGGTGGGGATCAGGCAGACCAGCAGGGCGACCAGGATCACCACCGACACGTGGCCCCCGGCGTAGCCGGCGAACGGGGCCAGGGCGATGCAGACCGGGACGAAGATGATGGTCAGGGCGGCGAGCAGGATGGTCAGGGCCAGCTCGTTAGGGGTCTTCTGGCGGTTGGCGCCCTCCACCAGCCCGATCATCCGGTCCATGAATGTATGGCCCGGCTCGGCGGTGATCCTGATCACGATCCGGTCCGAGAGCACCCGGGTCCCGCCGGTCACGGCGGAGCGGTCTCCACCACTCTCGCGGATCACGGGTGCGGACTCGCCGGTGATGGCGGACTCGTCAATCGATGCCACCCCCTCGATGACGTCCCCGTCCGAGGGGACGATGTCGTGGGCCTCGCAGACCACCCGGTCCCCCTTCACCAGTTGCTCGGCCGCCACCCGCTCCTCGCTGCCGTCCTCCACGAGCCGGCGGGCCAGGGTCTCGGTGCGCATCCGGCGCAGGGTGTCGGCCTGGGCACGGCCCCTTCCCTCGGCCGTTGCCTCGGCAAAGTTGGCGAACAGAACGGTCATGAAAAGGGTCACCGTCACTGCCCAATCGAAGAATGAGGGGTGGGCGACCGACTCCACCAGGGTGACCACGGTGCCGATCCCGACCACGAACATGACCGGGTTCTTGATCTGCACCCGGGGGTCGAGCTTTATGAAGCTGTCAAGCACGGCCCGACGCAGGATTTCCCTGGTCATCCAGGGCAGCTGGCGCCGGCCTCTGCCCCCGCGCGACGCGATCGCAGACTGGCCGCCTACCGGCTCCGACGCCACCACCGGCTCCGCCTCGCCGCTCACAGCCGAGTCTCCCGAGGTCATCCGAACAGGTGCCCGTGGTGGACTAGCGCTTCCGCGACCGGCCCGAGCGAGATGGCGGGCAGGAAGGTCAGCCCGCCCACCAAGAGCACCGTCGCCAACAGCAGCCCCACGAAGAGCGGCTTATCGGTCCGCAGAGTGCCGACGGTCTCCGGGACATGACCCTTGGCCGCCAACGACCCGGCGATGGCCAGCACCGGCACCATGATCCCAAACCTACCCAGGGTCATGGCCAGCGCACCACCCAGGTTGTAGAACGGGGTGTTGCCACCCAGTCCGGCGAAGGCGGAGCCGTTGTTGTTGGTCTGGGAGGTGAAGGCATAGAGGATCTCCGAGAATCCGTGGGGGCCGAGGTTCAGGATCGCGCTACGCCCAGCCGGGATGGCGACCGCCAAGGCGGTCAGCGCCAGGACGGTGACCGGCATCATGAGGACGCCAATTGAGGCCAGCTTTACTTCACGGGCCTGGATCTTCTTGCCCAGGTACTCTGGCGTTCGACCCACCATCAGACCACCGAGGAAGACGGCCACGACGGCGAAGAGCAGCAGGGTGTAGAGGCCGCTGCCCACCCCCCCGGGCGAGACCTCCCCCAGCATCATCCCCGCCAGGGCCCCGCCTCCGCCGATGGGGGTGTAGGAGTCGAGGGCCGAGTCCACTGAACCGGTCGACGTCGAGGTGGAGGCGATGGCGAACAGGTCTGAGGTGGCGGGACCGAGGCGGACCTCCTTGCCTTCCATGTTGCCGCCGGCCTGAGTGGTCACTCCGGCCGCGGTCAGAGCCGGGCTGGGGCCGGTCTCGGACCAGAGGCTGAAGCCGAGGACGGCGCCGAACAGCACCACCATGGCGGCCAGCAACGCCAGTCCCTGGCGGACGCTACCCACCATCTTGCCGAAGGTGTAGGTCAGGGAGACGGGAATCGCCAGCACTAATGCGATGCTCAGCAGGTTGGTCAGGGCCGTGGGATTCTCAAAGGGGTGAGCGGCGTTGGCGTTGAAGAAGCCGCCGCCGTTGGTCCCCAGCTGCTTGATCACCTCCATCGATGCCACCGGACCGAGCGCGATGGTCTGGGAGACGCCGTTGAGTAGGTTATGGATGTGGGCTGGACCGGCCAGGGTTTGGACCGCGCCCTGGCCCACGTAGATCACGGTGACCACCGCGGCTATGGGCAGCAGCACGTAGAGCGTGCCTCGGATCAGATCCACCCAGAAATTGCCGATGGTGGTCGACTCACGACGAGAGAAGCCGCGCACCAGGGCGATCGCGACTTGGATTCCCACCGCGGCGCTGACGAACTGCTGCACCGCCAGAGCCGCCATCTGCGTGAAGTACGACATGGTCGACTCGCCGGCGTAGTTCTGCCAGTTGGTGTTGGTGATGAAAGAGACGGCCGTGTTCACTGCCAGGAAGGGCGGTACCCCGCTCACGTGCTGAGGATTGAGGGGCAGCGAACCTTGGAAGCGCTGGATCGCGTACACCAAGAGCACAGCCAGGGCGGAGAAGACGATGGTCGCACCGGCGTAGCGCTGCCACGATTGCTCCGCCTCGGAGTCAACCCCCAGCACCACGTAGATGGGATGTTCCAGCCAACCAAGCCAGTGGGACTTGCCGCTGTAGACATCGGCCATGTAGGCGCCGAGGAAGCGCCAGGCCAGAGCCAGGATGGCGATCAGGACCAGAAGGGTAATCCAGAAGCCCAT
>OCZT010002317.1_pt1 | contig 19731 bp, 16 predicted proteins | sample 1539031 | NCBI WGS metagenome assembly OCZT01 (sample SAMEA3539308, study PRJEB22396) | soil metagenome | biome: tundra; feature: field; material: soil | place: USA | collected 2010-05 | depth 0.15 m | reverse complement strand
ATTTCGGCGCGGCGCTGCAATACTTCACCGGCAGCAAGGACCACAACGTGGCCATCCGCACGCGCGCCGTGAAGATGGGTCTGAAGCTCAGCGAGTACGGTCTCGTTCGCGTGGAGGGCGATGTCAGGGTGGCGGGTGAGACCGAAGCCGGCGTCTACGAGGCGCTCGGTCTGCCCTGGATTCCGCCCGAGCTGCGCGAAAACTGCGGCGAAATCGAAGCCGCCGCCGAGGGCCGCCTGCCGGAGCTTGTCGAGCTCGAGCACATCCGCGGCGACCTCCACATGCACACCACCGAAACCGACGGCCGCGCCACGCTGGAAGAGATGGCCGAAGCCGCCCGCAATCGTGGCTACGAGTACATCGCCGTCACCGACCACTCGAAGGCGCTCGCCATGGCCAACGGTCTCGATGAGAAGCGCGTCGTGGCCTTCGCCCGCCAAGTGAGGGAAATCAACCGCGCCGGGGCGTCCTCTGGGCCGCTTGGCCTTCGCATCTTTTCCGGCATCGAGTGCGACATTCTCAAGGACGGCGCGCTGGACCTCGCCAACGACGCGCTAGCCGAACTGGACCTCGTCATCGCCAGCGTGCACAGCCACATGAACATGGAAGCCGCCGAAATGACGGACCGGCTGCTCCGCGCCCTCGAGTGCCCGCACGTGCGCATCCTCGGCCACCCCACCGGCCGCCTCCTGCTGCACCGCGATCCGTTTCCCTTCGATTTCGAACGCGTGGCGGCGGAGGCCGTGCGCCGCGGCGTCTGGCTCGAAATCAACGCCAGCCCCGAACGGCTGGACCTCCACGGCGCGTTGATCCGCAACGCCAAGGCCAAGGGCGCGCGTTTCGCCATCTCGACCGACGCGCACCACCCCAAGCAGCTCGACTACATGCGCTACGGCGTCGTCACGGCGCGCCGCGGCTGGCTCGGCCCGAACGACATTCTGAACACGCTGCCGGCGGAGGGTTTCGCCGCCGCGCTCCAATCCAGATCATGAAAATCACTTCTTCCCGCGAAGTTTACCGGTGCAAGTTATTCCGAGTAACCGAAGACCACGCCGTGGACCTCAAGACCGGTTTCGAGATCCAGCGCTCGGTGGTGCGTCACGCCGGCTCCGCCGTGATGATGGCGGTGGATGAGAAGAACCGCGTCCTGCTGGTGCGGCAATACCGGCTCCCCGCCGGGAAGTATTTGTGGGAGCTGCCGGCCGGACGCCTCGATCCCGGCGAGAAGCCGCTCCAGGCCGCCAGGCGCGAGCTGATCGAAGAAACCGGGTATCGCGCGCGCCAATGGACCATGCTGGCGTCGTTCTGGGTCAGCCCCGGCTATGTGCAGGAGCGCATGACCATCTACCTGGCCACCGATCTCACCGCCGGTGAGGCCACCCCCATGGACGATGAGCGCATCGAGACCCGCTGGTTCACGCGGAAGGAACTCGCGGAGATGATCGATCACGGCAAGATCGAGGATGCCAAGACCATGATCGGCTTTCTGACCTGGCGCCAGCGCCGGTAGGGGCCGGGCATGCCCGGCCCCTACACCGTACCCTGAAACTCACGCGGTCGCGGTGCTAATTGCCCGCCGCGCCGATGGCTGCCGTGACCTTGGCCAGTTCTTTGCGAAACAGGGGGTTGTCGGGGTAATCGCGCGCCAGATCGGCCAGCAGATCCCGCGCTTCCAGCGGCCGCTTGTCGCGAAGAGCGGCGATCCCCAGCAGAATCTTCGCGAACGGCTTGAAATAATGGCCCTCGCGCGCCACCAGGCGGACATTCTCCACGCCGCGTTCCTTACTGCCGCTTACGTTGTCGAAGTGCACGAACCAGCGGATGATAAACGGCAGGCTGCCGATAATGTACTCCGAAAATCCCGTGGTGAGGTAGGCATCGTAATACTTCGGATCCAGCTTCAGCAGCCGTTGCGCGTAGTTATTGGAACGCCGCGCCGGTGAAAGGCTCGAAAACTGGTGCTTCTCGACCAGCGCCATGTAGTCCGTGGCGACGCCCTGAGAGATGCACATCGAAAACAGCGCGGAGCGGTCGTTCGGGTTGGCGCGCAGTGCGGTTTCCGCGCGGCTGCCGGTATCGTCGAGCGCCTTGTAGAACTGCGCGCGAATCGTGGGATCGGGTTGCAGCTTCTTCTTGGCTATGATGCGCGTGTCATCCGCCAGGAACTCGCTTTCCAGTACCCCCAGCCGGTCCATTTCATAGAACAGATAGGCGGCCGCGCGGAACGCATAGGGCAGCGGGTCCTGCGGGTGGGCCGCAATGCATTGATTCAGAATCTCGTGGCTGGCCGGGAAACTGAAGTTGTACATCTGTTGGACTGCCGCGTCGATGGTGGCCTCGCCGGCGGCGCCGAAAGCCCTAAAGGACAAAGCAGCCATCAATACCCAGAAACGCAGCATTACAACCTTATCGTACCCCGATCGGCGGCGTTGCGCCACAATGCCGTCGCGGATGGGTGTGCGGCCGATGTGGGCTCAAGGCGCCATCTTCCGAGTCAAGCTGATGCGCTACCGAAACCGCTAATGAAACCGCCAATTGGCAATGTTTGCTAACCGTGATAGGATGACCTTGGAGTCGCGCCAAAGCGGAAAAAGTCGCCATGCCCACGCGAAATGTCAATCTGACCGAAGAGCTTGACCGCTTCGTGCTGGAAAAGGTTGAGAGCGGACGTTACGAAAACGCCAGCGAGGTGGTGCGCGCCGCGCTCCGGACGCTGGAGCGCGAGGAGCGGCAGTACGAGGCGAAGCTTGCTGCGCTGCGCACGGCCATCGATGAGGGAGACGCCAGCGGCATTGCCAAAGGCAACGCCTTCGACCGTGTCCGGAAGACCCTGAAGCTTCGCACGCCGCGGCGTTAGCCGTGGCCCCCTGTCGTTTCTCGCGTCGTGGCGAAGCCGACGGGCCGTATCGCCGGGAGTTATCCTGACAGGTTGCTGCATGAGCTTCGCGTAATTGGGTGCCGTCGATGTGGGGCAGGATGGTATCCTGCGCGGCGGTTGTCAACCGCCGCTGTCCCTGTGTTCTGCGAAGCTCAGTCTCTCACGAGTCATGAATAACTTCCAGGAGATCGCGAACTTCATCTGGTCGATTGCGGATGAGGTCTTGCGCGATGATTTCAAGCGCGGCAAGTACCCTGACGTGATCCTGCCCTTCACCGTGCTGCGCCGCTTGGACTGCGTGCTGGCTCCCACCAAGGAAAAGGTCCTGAAGCGCTACGAGGACCTGAAAGCCAAGGGCCTCGAAAACATGGACGGGCAGCTTCGCCGCGCCGCCGGCCACTCCTTCTACAACATCTCCAGGTTCGATTTCCCGAAGCTGCTGGACGATCCGAAAAACATCGGCAAGAACCTTCGCGCCTACATCACCGGCTTCTCCGAGAACATGCGCGACGTGATCGACCGCTTCAAGCTGCGCGGCACCATCGACACGCTCGATGAAAAGGGCCTGCTCTTCGCCCTGGTCCGGAAGCTGAGCGACGCCGACCTGCATCCCGACAAGGTGGACAACCACACCATCGGCACCATCTTCGAGGAGCTGATCCGGCGCTTCAACGAGCAATCCAACGAAAACCCCGGCGAGCACTTCACACCGCGCGAGGTGATCCGGCTGATGGTGCGCCTGCTGATCAATGGCGACCGCGCCCTGCTGAAGCAGCAAAGCGCCATCCGCACCGTGTTCGACCCGGCGTGCGGCTCGGGCGGCATGCTTTCCATCGCCAAGGAGTACGTGCTCGGCCAGATCAACCCCAATGCCGATATCCGGCTATTCGGCCAGGAAGTCAACGACGAAACTTACGCGGTCTGCAAGTCCGACCTGCTGATCAAGGGCGGCGACCGCGATTCCGACAACATCAAGCCCGGCTCCTGCCTCTCCGCCGACGGCCACTCCCGCGCGACATTCGACTACATGCTCACCAACCCGCCCTATGGGAAGGACTGGAAGAAGGAGCAGGCGTTCATCGACGAGGAGGCCGCGCGCGGCGACGCCGGCCGCTTCGGCGCCGGCACGCCCCGCATCAGCGACGGCCAGATCCTCTTCCTCCAGCACATGCTTTCCAAGATGAAGCCGACTGGAGAGGGTGGCAGCCGCATTGCCATCGTCATGAACGGATCGCCGCTTTTCACTGGCGACGCCGGCAGCGGCGAAAGCGAAATCCGGCGCTGGATACTGGAGAACGACTGGCTGGAGACCATCGTCGCTCTGCCCGGCCAGTTGTTCTACAACACCGGCATCAACACCTACATCTGGGTGCTGACGAACCGCAAGCCGAAAGTGCGGCGGCGCAAAGTGCTGCTGGTCAACGGCGCGGCGGCCCGCAAGGAGAACGGCAAAGAGGTGGAGATCTTCGCGCGGAAGATGCGCCGCAGCCTGGGCGACAAGCGCAACGAGTTGGGCGAGGAGCATATCGCCGAGCTCGCCCGCCTGGCGCAAGCCTTCGAGCCGGGCCGCTATACGAAGGTTTTCGACACGACTGATTTCGGATACCGCAAGATCACCGTGGAGCGCCCGCTGCGGCTGAATTTCCAGGCCAGCGCCGAGCGGATCGCGCGCCTGCGATCTCAGCCGGCTTTCCTATCTCTCGCCGCCAGCAAGAAAAAGGGCAAGGCTGCCGAGGACGAGATTGCGGAAGGCCTCCGGAAGCAGGAGCAGATTCTGGCGGCGTTGAACGCCATGGATTCCGCCGTCCTGCACAAAGACCGTGCCGTGTTTGCCGGTCTGCTCGATGGTGCACTGGACGAGACCGGCGTGCGCGTGGCGGCGCCAGTGAGGAAGGCGATCCTCGCGGCGCTGGGTGAGAAGGACCCGACCGCCGAGCCGTGCCTGGACGCGGACGGCAAGCTCGAACCCGATCCGGACCTGAGGGACTACGAGAATGTGCCTCTCAACGAAGATATCCGAACATACTTTGAGCGCGAGGTCCTGCCGCACGTTCCCGACGCCTGGATCAGCGAGGAGCCGCGCGACCGCGACAGGAAGGACGGCGGCGTCGGGAGGATCGGCTACGAGATCAGCCTCAACAGGTACTTCTACGAGTACGTGCCGCCACGAGCGTTGAGAGAGATTGAAGGCGACATCCGAGCGCTGGAGGCCGAAATCCTGAGCTTGCTTCAAGAGGTGCGACGGTGACGCTGCCCGCGTCGTGGTGCGTGAAGCCGTTGAAGCACGCCGCACACATGAACTTGCGCGTCTTGCCGGAGTCAACGGATCCGGACTATCAGTTCGACTACATCGATATCAGCAACGTCAACGAGATAGGTGATCTGGTGAGCCTCCAGCAGTTTAGGTTCAAGGATGCCCCGAGTCGCGCCCGCAGGATCGTGGTTGAGGGAGACACGCTGATATCAACAGTCCGGACCTACCTTCGCGCGATTCACTTCGTCAGCGACCCGCGACCTGATCTGATTGCATCGACCGGTTTTGCCGTTCTGCACCCACTCCCCGGCATTTTGCCGGAGTTTCTTTGGCGTGTTGTCCAGTCCACGCCCTTCGTCGAGAGAGTCGTCGCGCATTCCGATGGAGTCGGCTATCCAGCTATCAACCCAAGCACTTTGGGCGCGCTGCCCTTCTGGTTTCCGCCGGAAGCTGTACAGCGTGCCGTAGTAGCGTTGCTCCGCCGCGAGACAGCCAGGGTCGATGCCCTGATTGAAAAGAAGGGGCGGCTGATAACGCTGCTGGAGGAGAAGCGGGCGGCGTTGATCAATCGCGTTGTGACCAAGGGCCTCGATCCGAGTGCGCCGATGAAGGATTCCGGCATCCCGTGGTTGGACCGTGTGCCAGCTCATTGGCAGGTGCGCCGCATCGCAATGGCGGCGGACACCATCACAAACGGATATGTCGGTCCCACCCGCGACATCTTGGTAGGGCAAGGAGTCGGCTATCTTCAGTCTCTCCATATCAAGAATGGGCAGGTCGTGTTTGACCGCCCCTACTACGTAACTGCGGAATGGAGCGCTACGCACCAAAAGTCAGTTTTGCGTGAGGGCGACCTCCTGATTGTGCAGACCGGTGACCTGGGTCAATGTTGTGCAGTTGGCGTCGAACACGTTGGCTTTAACTGCCACGCGTTGATCATCGTCCGGCTGAAACCGCAGTACGGTCCGGGAGCTTTCCTGTCAGCATTCCTGCGCTCGCACTTCGGGCAGGCGGCCCTCTTGTCAGCACAGACGGGCGCATCGTTGCCGCACCTGGAGTGCGGCAAGGTGCGTGAGATTCTGGTGCCATTTCCCCCGGTCGAGGAGCAGCACCGGATCATCTCCCGAATGGATACGCTGACGAGCCAGATCGACGCCGTCGCCTCCAAGACCCGCGAGCAAATCTCCAAGTTCCACGAGTACCGCACCGCCCTCATCTCGGCCGCGGTGACGGGCAAGATCGACGTGCGGGGATCTGGCGCCGAGTCGGCCGGGGTTGACAAATGTTCGCAAATTGACGAACACTGAGGTTGTGGCGTGCCGCAAACAAGACTCGTTTACTATCGGGAGGAGAATGGCACGGTTCCGATTGTCGAGTGGCTCGCCAGGTTGCCTCGCAAAGCGAATACCAAGTGCCACGTGTATCTCACCCGGCTGGAGTCGGAAGGGCACGAATTGCGGAGGCCGAATGGCGACTACCTGCGAGACGGCATCTACGAATTGCGGCCTTCCTTCGACGGTGTTCATTATCGAATCCTCTATTTCTTTCAGGGCAATGAGGCGGTCGTGGTTTCACATGGGCTGACGAAGGAGCGGAGTGTGCCAAGCGTGGAGATCGAACGGGCGATCCGGAGGATGAAGCGGTTCCAATCCAATCCCCCGAAACACACGTTCGTTCCGGCGAAAGGAGAATAGCGCGGTGGCGGCAAGGAGAAAGTTCGATTCGGAGGCGCTGCAGTATACGTACGACCGCTTTATCGCGGGAGATCCCGAACAGGAGAACTTCTACGAACAAGCGCTTTTCGACACGGAGGTCGCTTCCCTGATCTACGATCTGCGCACGAAGGCTGGCCTGAGCCAGCGGGCGCTGGCGAAGAAAGTCGGCACTACCGCATCCGTAATCTGCCGTCTGGAGGATGCCGACTACGAGGGTCACTCTGTGACGATGTTGCGGCGCATTGCGGCTGCGCTCGGCAAGAGGGTGGAGATTCGTTTTCTCCCGGCCGCGAAGCCGAAACGGACGAAGCCCCGCAAGGTCGCGTAGAGGATGCTTCCATGAAATCACCTTATCGCTTCGGCGTTTTTCGATACGTTCACGATCCGGTCACGCAAGAGTTTGTGAACATCGGCGTCGCCCTCGTATCGCCGGAGGCCGGCTACCTCCGCGCCCGCTGCACCGCGGATTGCGGACGGATCGCCCGCATGTTCGAAGCGATTGACAAACCCGGATTTCGCGACACGATGCGCTACATCGAGGCACGCCTGAACAGATCGAGCGCGGAGACATTGCGCACGTCGCTCGAATCCGCTGTTGCGACCGTGCTGCCGCCCGACGACAGCGCGGTTCAGTTCACAACGGCCGGCGTAGGCCTCAGTACGGATCTCGACAGCACCTTGAACCAACTGTATATGCGTTATGTCGATCGGTACCTGCGTAGCTGACAATGGACACCTCTGAAAAAGACTTCGAAACCGCAATTTTGACTTATCTCACCGCCAACGGCTTCACTGGCCGCGACGCCTCCAACTACGACAGCGCCCTCTGCCTCGACCCCGATGCCCTTTTCCAGTTTCTTTACTCGACGCAGGCAAAAACGTGGGAGAAGCTCACACTCCAGCATGGCGAGCAGGTCAAGGAACAATTCCTGAAGCGCCTGACCGCTCAGATCGAAAAGCGCGGCACGCTCGACGTCCTGCGGAAGGGCGTGGACGATCTCGGCTGCCACTTCGAACTCGCCTACTTCCATCCCGAAACCACGCTCAACGAAGAACACGCCCGCCTGCACGAAGCCAATATCCTGGGCGCGATGCGGCAGGTCCACTACAGCGCCCGGAACGAAAACAGTCTCGACCTGGTCCTGTTCGTTAACGGACTGCCGGTGATCACCGCGGAGTTGAAGACGCCGCTCAAAGGGCAGACCGTTCAGTACGCGGTAACACAGTACAAGCACGACCGCGATCCGAAGGAGCCGCTCTTTCAATTCCGCCGCTGCCTGGCACACTTCGCTGCGGACACCGACCTGGTTTTCATGACCACCCGCCTCCAGGGCGGCAGGACGTGGTTTCTGCCCTTCAACAAAGGGCATGAACGCAGCGCCGGCAATCCGCCCAACACGAACGGCTTCAAGACGGCCTACCTGTGGGAAGAAGTGTGGCGCCGGGACAGGCTGCTGGAAATTCTGAATCACTTCGTGGTGGATCGGGACAAGCTCGATGAGAAGGGCAAGAAGACCGGCGAGCGTGAGGTCATCTTCCCCCGCTATCACCAACTCGATGCCGTGCGGCGACTGGTGGCGCATGCCCGCGAGAACGGTACCGGACAGAACTACCTGGTTGAGCACAGCGCCGGTTCAGGGAAGTCCAACTCCATCGCTTGGCTCTGCCACCGGCTCGTGGGGTTGCACGACGCGAAGGATCAGCGGGTGTTCGATTCCATTGTGGTCGTCACGGATCGCCGCGTTCTCGACCAGCAGCTACGCTCCACCATTCGCAGCTTCGAGCAGGTGAAGGGAATCGTCACCGCCGTCGAGAAGCACAAGTCGCAGGAACTGGCCCAGGCGCTGATGGGCGGGAAGGACATCATCATCACTACCTTGCAGACTTTCCCATTCGTGGCGGAAAAGATCGGGGAGTTGCCGGGGCATCGCTTCGCGGTAGTGGTCGATGAGGCGCACTCCTCGCAATCGGGCGAGACGAACCGCAGCATGAAAGAAGTTCTGACGGCGAGCAGCCTGGAGGAGGCGGCGAAGGAGGAAGGAGCCGAGCGGCAGGACGAGGAAGATGCCGTCAATGCCGCCGTCGAAGCAGTGATGCGGCGCCGGGGCCGGCTGAAGAACGTCAGCTTCTTGGCGTTCACGGCCACACCGAAACAGAAGACACTGGAGTTGTTCGGCACGCCGCAGCCGGGCGGCGGTCTAGCGCCATTCAGCCTGTATTCCATGCGGCAGGCCATCGAAGAGGGCTTCATCCTGGATGTGTTGCAGAACTACACCACCTTCAGGGTCTACTTCTCGCTGCTGAAAAAGATCGAGTCCGATCCGCAATACGACCGCAAGAAGGCCACCTACCTCCTGCGTTCCTACGCGGATCTGCACGAGCACGCCATCCACACCAAGACGGCGATGATGCTCGACCACTTCGAGGAAGAAGTGAAAGACCGCATCGCCGGTAAGGCCAAGGCAATGGTGGTGACGCGCTCTCACCTCCATGCCGTTCGCTACAAGCTGGAGTTCGACCGGGAACTGAAAAAGCGGCGGCTACCTTACCAGGCGCTGGTGGCTTTCTCCGGCGAGGTGAAGGACCCCGACAGCGGGCAGAAGGGCACCGAGGCCGGGATGAACGGATTCTCGGAATCGCAGACCGCCGCCACCTTCAAGGGCAGGGAGTACCGGCTGTTGATCGTGGCCGAGAAGTTCCAGACGGGCTTCGATGAGCCGCTGCTCCACACGATGTATGTGGACAAGAAGCTGGACGGCGTCCATGCCGTGCAAACCCTGAGCCGCTTGGACCGGACCTGTCGGCCCGACAAGGAAGAGACCTGCGTCCTGGACTTCGTCAACGAGGCGGACGACATCCAGAAGGCCTTCCAGCCGTACTTTGAGGCCACCCTGCTCACCGAGCCGACCGATCCGAACAAGCTCTACGACCTGAAGCGCACCGTGGAGGACCATCACCTGTTTGGAGCGGAAGAGGTGGGCGATTTCGCGCGGGTCTACTTCAGCGCGAAGGGCAGACAGGAACAGCTTCAGCCCCTGCTTGATTCGGTGGTAGATCGCTACGAGCTGCGGTCCAAAGACGAACGCGTGGATATCCGGAAGCACGTTGGCGATTACGTTCGCCTGTACGCCTTCCTCTCGCAGGTCATCACGTTCAGCGACGCCGGCCTCGAAAAGTTCTACCAGTTCACCAGGCACCTGCTGCGGAAGCTGAAACTCCCCGATGATCCCCTGCCCCGGGAGGTAACGAAGAACATCAACATGGATTCGTACCGGATCCAGCAGACCAGCTCAGGCACGATCAAGCTGATGGACGAAGACGGCCAGTTGAAACCAATTTCCGCGCTCGGGACAGGCCGCCCGCGGCAGGAAGATCCTGCGCCGCTCAGCCAGATCGTCGAGTACATCAACGATCACTACGGGACCAACTTCACCAGCGCGGACAAGGTGAGATTCTTCGCCGAAAACATGGGGCGGCGCCTCGAAGATCAGGAAGGCCTGCGCCACGCGCTGGATTCCGGCGTGAATCCCTCGGAGGAGACGCGCAAGCTGGCGTTCGACACATTTTTCGGCGACACGCTGGAAGACATGATCGACTCCGATTTCGATATCTACAAGAAGATCAAAGACGACCCCAACTTTGGCGCCCTGTTCCGCGCCGTGATGTACCGGCGCATTGCCGCGGCATTGCAGGCGGCTGCGGTCTGAGAGGGACTGTCCCCTATTGCCCGCTGCCGGGAGCCCCCGGAATGGCGTTGGGGTAGTAGCCGTTGCGCGCGCGGATCTTGGCGTTGGGCAGAGTCGGTATTTCCACCTTGATGTGGCGGAACGCCTTGGCCCTCGCCTCCGGGTCCACATCCGGAATGTAGCGCAGCACGTACTGCGTCGTGACTTCGCCGCCGATCCCTCCCACGGCCTTGATGATGGCCCCGGAGATCTCCGCGGCATACCCGCCCGTGCCCACCGTCAGCGCGTAGTTGCCGTCGTCGGAAGGCGTCGACAGATAGCCCGAAACATCTTTGTAGAGCGAACTCAGCGGATACTCGACATGGCCGCCGGTCTCCGCCGTGACGCGCTCGAGGATGTCCTGGGTATCGTTGGCGAACCCGAACGCCTGGGTGCTCATGGCATAGATGGTGACTAGGTTGCGCTGGGCCACCTCGAGGACCTCGTCGATACTCTTCTTGCTCGCGTTGTCGTGGCCGTCACCCACCACGATGATCACCCGGCGCGGCTCGTACGGCTCGCCTTGCACCAACTCGTGCTTGGTGCATGCCATGTAGATGGCGTCGAAAAAGGAGGAGCCGCCGCCCGGCTTCAGCTTCTTGATCTGGTCGGCGATCTTGTCCGAATCCCACGTGGTGTTGACCACCATCTCGGCGTCGTTACCATAGGTGATGAGGTAGCCGGTGTACCTCTTGTCGCCCGGCAGCAGGTTCCAGACCAGTTCCAGGATGGCGTCCTGAAAAGTTTTCCAGTGCACCCGGGTGGCGTTGCTCATGTCGATGAGAAACCCCACCACGATGGGCTGATTCTGGTCGTGACTGAAGAAACGGATACGCTGCGGCCGGCCTTCGTCGAGAATGCGGAAATCCTTGGCTTCCAGGTTGGAGACGAAGCGTCCTTTGTCGTCCGTCACCGTGATGGGCACGATGACCTCGTTCACCGACACCTGGATTCGGGCGGCCGGCGGCTCTGCCTGCGGCTGCGGCGGCTGCTGCGGCGCGAGAGCCGGCACCAGAAACCCCCATAGCGGCAAAGCGGCGAAAAGGCGAGAAAGAGACATCACGAAGCTAAACCTATTCTACCGCGGGCGGACTAGTCTTTCACCGCCACCAGGTCCACCGCGAAACCGGCCTCCATCGAGGGCAATCCCTCGAACAGCACCAGGCTGCCGGCCGGAGGACGAGCGTCGTCGAAGAACTTCGAGCGCACTTTGCGCACCTGCTCCGCGATTCCCACCGACAGCGGATAGTAATGCGCGAATGCCACGTCGCCGGCCGAAACGCCGCCCTGCTCGAGCGACTTCCGCAGACGTTCGAAAGCCAGCCGCGCATCCTCTTCCCGGTACCCGAACGAAACCTGCGAGCCGGTCAGCACGACGTGGGGCGCGCTCACCAACGCGATCTGCGATTCACCGGGCTCCCGCGGCAGGCCTGCGGGATTCATCAGAAGAAGCCGCCCACCGGCGTCCCGGCGGAGCCGCGCCACGGCCTCGCACGCCGCCAGCGCGCGGACCGGCGCGCGTTGCGTCTCCACGTAATTCAACGCGGCGCGCGGATACTCGGCTTCCACCAGTTTGCGCGTGGCCGCCAGGTTGTCCAGCGAGCTGAGGAAACAGGTGACGCGAAGTACGTCGGACGGTTCCGATCCTGCGGCCTCGACAGCCTGGCGCAGTGCCGCCAGGGACCTGCCGGTCAGCGGCGCCACCGCATCCAGCGGGTCCTCCGAAGTGGCCGTCTGCGCCGAGAAAAAAGCCAGCCCGTGGGGGTTGACCTCCTTCTTCCCGGCGGCAATAGCCTCCAAAACCACCTGCGCGCCCTCCAGCGGCAGCCCGCCGCATCGGACCAGGCTCAGGGCTGGCAGCGGCAGGCGGCGGTCCGCGAAACCCTCGCTCACCAGATCGCGCACGCGACGCACATCGCCCGAACCGCCCACAAAGGCGCGAATCTTGAGAACCGTGTCGCCGCCGGCTTCCCGGGCAAGCGCCTTCAGGGCATCGCGCACCTGCTGCGAAAGCAGGCCCTTCGAGGACAGCGAGGTGACGTGAAAGGTCAGCCGCCGGGTGTCGCCCACCACCGCGCTGGGAAGCTCCCTGGGAATCTGGAGCGTCTGGGTTACTTCGTCCTTCTTCTTCTTCTGGGCCGGCCATGCAACCAGGGCCACCCCGCATGCCAGCGCTACCAGCACATACCCTTTCATGGCCTTGAATCGGATTGTAACACCTTCCGATCTTTCGGCAGCCAGTCCAATATGGTATGGTATGGGTTGATGGATTTTGCGCCATCTCTGGTTCACCAATCCGAAGTCCCGCTTTACCGCCAGCTCTATCAGCAGTTTGCGGCAAAGATCCGGTCTGGAGAACTGCCCCGTGGTGAGCGCTTACCAGCCACCCGCGAATTGGCTGGCCTGCTTGGACTGAATCGTACCACTGTCTCGGCGGCGTATGAAATGCTCGAAACCGAAGGGCTGATCGCCGGCCAGGTGGGCCGCGGCAGTTTCGTGACGGGGCATTCGGCGGCCCACGCCGGCAGGGTCGATTGGAATTCTCTGCTCGAGCGCAGCGAGGTGCCACCCCCGGCACATTCGGGCGGGGCGCCCTCTGGGTCCGGCGGCGAAGTCATCAGCTTCGAGATGTCGCGGCCTTCGCACGCACTGTTTCCGCTGGATGAATTCCGCGCCAGTTGCGCGGCGGTGCTGGCGCGGCAGGATCTGGCCGGCATCCTGCAACTGGGCTCGCCCGCGGGTTTCGAGCCGCTGCGGCGCTACCTCATCGAAGATGCGCGCCGCCAGCGCCTGGCGGGTCCCGGCGACGATCTGATCGTCACCAATGGCTGCCAGCAGGCGCTCGACCTCATCGGCCGCGTGATGCTGCGGCCCGGCGACACGGTGGCGGTGGAGGATCCGGTCTATCCCGGCCTGAAGAACCTGCTGGCCGGAATGGGCGCCCAACTGGTGGGCATTCCGGTTGGCGCCGAAGGGCTGGACATCGCGCAACTCGAGCGCGTGTTGGAACGCGAGCGGCCGCGCTTCCTGGTGGTGACCTCGAATTTCCAGAACCCCACCGGCGCAACCCTGCCCCTGTCGGCCCGGCGCGAGCTGCTCGAGGCCGCCCGCGCGGCGCACGTGCCGGTAGTGGAAAACGACGCCTATGGCGAGCTCCGCTACGAAGGCGAGCCGCTGCCGGCCATCAAGCAACTGGACGAGAATGGCGGCACGGTCTTGCTCCGCAGCTTTTCCAAAGTGAGTTTCCCGGGGTTGCGGGTGGGCTGGGTGGTGGGGCCGAAGCCCCTCATCGACCGCCTGCGCCAGGCCAAGGAGGCCGCCGACCTGCATACCGACCAGCTTTCCCAGGCGGTGCTGCTCGAGTTCGCGGAATCCGGACGCCTCGAGGCCCATCGCGCGCGCGTGCTCCAAGCCGGCGCCGAGCGGCTGGCGGCGACCCTGGACGCTTGCCAACGGTACCTACCGGCGAACGCGCGCTGGACCCGGCCCCAGGGCGGAATGAACGTGTGGGTGCGGCTGCCCGAGCCCCTGGATGCGGGCGAGCTCCTGCCGCGGGCGCAGAAGGAAGGTGTGGCTTACCTGCCCGGCCGGTACTTTGCGGTATCCCGGCTCGAGCCGGGAGCATTGCGGTTGAGTTTTGCGGGCCTCACTCCGGACCAGATCTGGAGCGGCCTGGCAGTTTTGGGAAGAATTGTTTCGGGCGAGATCGAAAGCGCCTCCAAGGGCTTCGAGCCCGCCAGCGCGATGGTGTAACGTTCGTTTTGGTGGGGCAGGCGGTTCCGCCTGCCAACCGGAGATTTTTAGGGAGAAAACTATGTTTGAATTTTCGAGCGAACAGTTTCGATTGAAGGTCGGCCTGGCGGAAATGCTCAAGGGCGGCGTCATCATGGACGTCACCAACGCCGACCAGGCCAAGATTGCCGAAGACGCCGGGGCTTGCGCGGTGATGGCGCTCGAGCGCGTTCCGGCGGATATCCGCAAGGAAGGCGGCGTGGCGCGCATGGCCAACATCGGCATCATGGAAGCGATCATGCGCACGGTCCACATTCCCGTCATGGCCAAGGCGCGCATCGGCCACTTCATGGAAGCGCGCATTCTCGAGGCGCTGGGTGTGGACTACATCGACGAGAGCGAAGTGCTCACCCCCGCCGACGAGGAGCATCACATCGCCAAAAGCGATTTCAAAGTCCCGTTCGTGTGCGGCGCCCGCAACCTGGGTGAAGCCCTGCGGCGCATCGCCGAGGGCGCGGCCATGATCCGCACCAAGGGCGAGGCCGGCTCGGGCAACATCGTCGAGGCCGTGCGCCACATCCGCACCATCGTGAAGCAGATGAAACAGCTCACGGTGCTCGGAAAGGAAGAGCTGGTGCACCAGGCGAAAGAGCTGCAAGCGCCGCTCGAGCTGGTGGAATGGGTGGCGAGCCACGGAAAGCTGCCCACGCCCAACTTCTCGGCGGGCGGCATTGCCACGCCGGCCGATGCGGCGTTGGTGATGCAGCTTGGCGCCGAGGCGGTGTTCGTGGGATCGGGAATCTTCAAATCGTCCGACCCCGCGGCGCGCGCCCAGGCCATCGTGCACGCGGCCAAGAACTTCGACAATCCCGAGAAGCTGCTCGAGGCCAGCCGGTTGCTGGGCGAAGCCATGCCGGGCCTGGATATCGCCAAACTGCCGGAGTCGGAACTGTTGCAGACCCGAGGCTGGTGATGAAGAAGGTCGGCGTGCTCGCGCTGCAAGGAGATTTTGCGGCCCACGGCGCGGCCATCGCGCGCGCCGGCGCCGAACCCGTCTATGTCCGCCAGCCCGAGCAGTTCCGCGCCATCGACGGGTTGGTGATTCCCGGCGGCGAAAGCACCACCATGCTCAAGTTGCTGCACAGCGACGGGCTGATGGACGCGCTGGCGGAATTCGGCCGCCACAAGCCGGTTTTCGGCACCTGCGCCGGGGCCATCCTGATGGCCACCGAGGTGTGGAACCCCCCGCAGGAGAGCCTGGCGTTGATGGCGATCGCCGTCGAGCGCAACGCCTACGGCCGTCAGATCGACAGCCGCGTGACCGTGCTCGACCCCGAGCCGGAGTTTCAGAAACGCACCGCGCCCGGCAAGCTCGAGGCGGTGTTCATTCGCGCGCCGGTCATCCGGCGCGTCAACGGCGGCGGGAAGGTGCTGGCGCGCTATGCCGGCGATCCCGTGCTGGTGGAGCAGGGCCGCCACCTGGTGGCCACGTTCCATCCCGAGCTGACCGCGGATTCGCGCGTGCACGCGCTCTTTCTGGAGAAGCTGTGAACGAGCCCCTCAAGCGTGTGCTGTTCGTGTGTGTGGGCAACGCCTGCCGCAGCCAGATGGCCGAGGCTTTCGCGCGCGTTTACGGCCACGACGCCCTGGTTGCCGCCAGCGCCGGTCTCAATCCGGCCATGGCCGTGATGCCCGATACCGTGCGCGCCATGGCGGAAAAGGAAATCGACCTGCGCGACCAGTTTCCCAAAAGCATCCGCCACCTGGGCCGCTCGAAGTTTGACCTGGTGGTCAACATGACCGGCCTCGCGCTGCCCGACGGCATCGGCGCGGCCGTCGAAGAATGGAGCGTGCCCGACCCCGTCTCCCTGGATTATGACGAGCACTGCGAGGTGCGCGACAAAATCGAGCAACTGGTCATGAACCTGATTCTCAAGCTGCGCCGGGAGCAGCACGCCCCCAGATTCCGCGGTCAGGGTTCCGGCCGGCTGAAAATCTGAATGATGCTACCTCATCGCCGGCCCGACCACTACTTGGATGGGGTAAACGTGATGGTCACGGGCCGGTCTTCTGACGTGAATCGCCCCCCGTCGGGCCAGCAGAGCTCCGTCAGGAAGACCGAGTAGACCGCGGCTCCTCCGCGCGTCACCTTATAAGTCTTCGACATGGACGGCATCCCGGAAACTATGGTGCTCGTGGTGTCGAAACCGGCTTTTACCAGCATTCCGTCCTTCCATCCGCTCGGCGCATCAGGGCCGCGTGTCAGGTTCTTGTAGGTCACCGTCACCGTGAAATCGTCCACTTGGTCCTTGCCGGGCTGCTTCGTTGCCAGATCGATGGCCGGTGTACTCAGATCGGCCGTAAACTGGGAGTAGTACTTGCAGCACCCGGTGTCCACCAACGCCTGGTTGATCTTGAACGGCGCCGTCCCATCCACCTTCACATCGAAATCCAGCTCGTAATACTCGTTGTAGAGTAACCCGTGGAAGCTGTTTGTGTAGCTGGTCATGCTCCCACTGCTCCCGGCGACCTTTGTGAGAGCAATCTGAATGGGGGTGGAGGCGGTGTAGCGGCCCGCTCCATTGGCGTTGGCCACAACCAGAAGCAGCGACTCGCCGTTGGCGACCAGGTCATCGGGCTTGGCAAGTTCGTAGTTGCCTGCGCGCGTGCGGGTGACGAGGGTCCGGGAACTGCCCTTCACGCGGTAAATGGAGAGCTGGGCCTCGCCGTCGGGATCCTTGAAAGCGAACGAGAGTTTGGTGTCCTTCGGCCAAGCCTGGAAGCGGACCAGGTAATAAGCGGCACTGAGACTGGGAGCGCTCCAGTTGAAAGTAGGGCCTGTTGTAACATCGCTGGAGAAGGCAAACTGCTCCCGAAGCTGGCTTAACACACCGCCGAAGTCGGGGAACGCACCGGGCAGAGTACTTTCGGTATAGGCAGCGACAAAGTTGCGCCAGTGCTCGCTGAGCATGCCTGTAAGGACGGCGCTTGCACCCTCCACGGGCCAGCGAAGCGATTCAGCCAGGATGCCCTGGGCACGCAGGGAGCTTCCCTTCAGGATGTTGCCGACGACAGCCGCCCCGCCGGCATGGTCTTCCAGGTAACGAAGGAACATCGATGCACCGTAGCCGTGCGTCCGGACAGAAGCCATTTCGCCGGGCTGGTATTCCAGACCGTGCTGGGTCAGGAACGCGTAGTTGTCCTGCCGGACGGTATCGGGGACGGTGTCGCTCTGGCCAGTGATTACATGCTCAAACCAAGTGGAGGCGGCCTCGTCGAACCACAGCCAGGAACCGGGAAACTTGGCCACCCGATAGGCGCCGCGGGGATCGTAGAGGTCCTGCAAAACGTGGAACAGCTCGTGACCGGCGGTCGCCTTGAAATCGTCGCTGACCGTAGCATCGGGCAGCTTGTTGGCATTGAGCGTAATGCTCCAATAATTCTTGCCCAGGATGGACGGTTCCTGTTCTCCCCAGGTGTCCGCCTTGTCGCCCGTCAGCGGAGTGATCACCACGCGCAGGGGCCAACGCGTGCGCGCGCTCCAACTCAAACCCAAATCTTCGAGTTTCTTGTAGCTGGCCTCCAAAGACTGCCCGATCGCGCGGACCTTGTCTTCCATGGACGAGTCGCCACGGGGATAGAAGATCAGGAAGTGACTGGCGGCGGTCACGTGCTGGAGATACGATGCTCCCACCCAAAAGCCCACTTCCTGACCCGTAGCCATCTGGTTGCTCGCCAAACTGGCAGAGAGCCGCTGCGCCGCGAGGCCCTTGGCTGACGGCGCGGAACTCGTGGCCCCTTCCGCGGCCGGCAGCGTCACACGCGCGCTGTTTCCGTCGGCCACAGCCTCCAGAAACTCGATACCCGTGCCGTGCACGCTGGGGCCGGAATTCATGGCCACGAGCATTTGCGTTCCCGCGGGCGCAGCCTGTCTCAGCGGGATCTTGACGGTTACGGCGGCGCCGAGCTCCGTGGGTAATCCGCGGAGGGTAAATACGTCGCTGATTTGCGTGCTCCCGCCCGGATTGGTGTCCTCCGGCTTGGCCAGGACGATGGTGGTGGCGCCGGCGAATGCACCGGCCGGAATCTGAACTTCCATGCCGCCCCCCGACACCGTACCGCCTGCCGCTCCGATAGAAGCGCTGGTGAGTATCGGATAGGCGCCGCTGCACGAAATCGCCAGATTCGCCTGGCTGCTTACCCCATTGGAGCGGACTGACACACGGTAGACGCCCGGCACGATATCGGAAGGCACCTGGATGTTCACTTGGTACACGCCGGGAAATCCGGGCATTAACCCCGAAAAAGACACCGGCACCTCCCGTTCGCTCATGTAAGCGTGTGTGGTCGTCACGGTGTTGTTGACCGGCCCCCACTGGCCGTTGTCGCCGCCCGGGCGGCCCGCGGCGACCGGCGGAGTTACCTCGCCGAGCCCCGTCAGCATCAGCACCAGGTACTCCTTCGGCACGGCGGGATTTGTCGCACGCACCACGGAAAAGTCGGCAGCGTGCAGCACATAAGGTTCGCCCGTGCCGGAGGCATCCACAGTGAAGATGGCCGGAGAAGTTGCCTGCACGGTCGCCGATACAGCGGCGCTGGCGCCTTTGGCGGTCTTCAACTGCACCTGCACCGTGCCGGCCGCAATGCCGAAAGGCATCTGAAAATTCACTTGGCCGGGTGAGACGAAGTAGATCGGGGCCATGACGCTGCTCTTGCCGGGCGCGGTGATTTCCACGCTCACGCCGGCGATGGTGGTCGGCAATGGACGCTGGTCGGCGTAGGCGACGCCCGCTGCCAGGTTCTGCCCGAAGGCGGCGGCCATCGCCCCAGGAGCCACATCGGCGGTGTACTTGGCGGCGTTTACAACACCGCCAGCATAAATCGACGGCAGTCCGGACTGCGCCTCAAGACGCTGCAGACTGGCCAGGAGTATTAGGAATGTGAACAGATGAGGATATCGATGCCAAGAGCACCTGGGAACGAAACTGGACCTTCCCCGTTTTTTACACATAAGAAGATCTTAATATATTTTAATACGATTATCAAGCTGCAGTTGGTGATGAACCCGATTCTCGATCTGCGCAGGGAGCGGCACGCCCCCCGATTCCGCGGTTAGGGTTCGGGCCGGCTGAAGATCTGATCGGGCGAGCCACGCGGGGAGCGTGCGGCGCTGGGGCTACAAGGTCGCCGCGTAGGGGCCGGGCGGCCCAGAGGGCACCCCGCGGCCCGGAGCACTGAGGAACAAATCAGACGGTCGCGGTACTAGTTTCCCTTGGCCCAGCTGTCGACCAGATTGGCCACGTCCACCGAACCCAGGCCCGTGGCGAAGTTCCAACCCGTCCCCGCCGTGTAAGCCGGCGTGAAAGAAGTGGTTGACGTCGAAAGCGCTCCGTTGTAGCTCACATTCGAGCCGCGTCTGCCGCCACC
>OCZT010002316.1_pt1 | contig 19734 bp, 13 predicted proteins | sample 1539031 | NCBI WGS metagenome assembly OCZT01 (sample SAMEA3539308, study PRJEB22396) | soil metagenome | biome: tundra; feature: field; material: soil | place: USA | collected 2010-05 | depth 0.15 m | reverse complement strand
CGGGCCCCCGTCAATTCCTTTGAGTTTTAATCTTGCGACCGTACTCCCCAGGCGGAATGCTTAAAGCGTTAGCTGCGCCACTAGTGAGTAAACCCACTAACGGCTGGCATTCATCGTTTACGGCGTGGACTACCAGGGTATCTAATCCTGTTTGCTCCCCACGCTTTCGTGCCTCAGCGTCAGTATCGGGCCAGTGAGCCGCCTTCGCCACTGGTGTTCTTGCGAATATCTACGAATTTCACCTCTACACTCGCAGTTCCACTCACCTCTCCCGGACTCGAGCTTCCCAGTATCGAAGGCAGTTCTGGAGTTGAGCTCCAGGATTTCACCACCGACTTAAGAAGCCGCCTACGTGCGCTTTACGCCCAGTAATTCCGAGCAACGCTAGCCCCCTTCGTATTACCGCGGCTGCTGGCACGAAGTTAGCCGGGGCTTATTCTCCTGGTACCGTCATTATCTTCCCAGGTAAAAGAGCTTTACAACCCTAAGGCCTTCATCACTCACGCGGCATGGCTGGATCAGGCTTGCGCCCATTGTCCAATATTCCCCACTGCTGCCTCCCGTAGGAGTTTGGGCCGTGTCTCAGTCCCAATGTGGCTGATCATCCTCTCAGACCAGCTACTGATCGTCGCCTTGGTGAGCCGTTACCTCACCAACTAGCTAATCAGACGCGGGCCAATCTTTCGGCGATAAATCTTTCCCCGTAAGGGCTTATCCGGTATTAGCACAAGTTTCCCTGTGTTGTTCCGAACCAAAAGGTATGTTCCCACGCGTTACTCACCCGTCTGCCGCTGACGTATTGCTACGCCCGCTCGACTTGCATGTGTTAAGCCTGCCGCCAGCGTTCGCTCTGAGCCAGGATCAAACTCTCAAGTTGGACTTGAAACTTTAAACCGGCTGATCACAACGTTTGACGAGGTCCCACCATATTTATTGAACGCGATTCACATCGCGAACAACGATGGTGTAACCTATGTAAACGTGTACCGCCGAAGTCTTTCGTCCAGCCTCAACACCTGAAAACCGAAGTCTTCAAGTAATCGAGACTCGCAAGGACTCCGCCGTCCACGTTTCTCTTTCTTCATCTTCACTTGTCAAACAGCCCGGGGTCCAAAAACCCCTCTCCCATCGCTGGGAGCTTCGTAAGACCCTCATTCGACGGCAAATGACAACCGATTGTCATCGGCTGTTGATTCACTCATCTTCGTGAGGAGCTTGACGGGCACGAAAACATGCCTTGGCCAAGGGCCAAGACAGCGCCGCGCTCAGTGGGCGGTTTATAAGCCCGCCCGATCGTCATTGTCAACGGTTGTTGTCAACAAATCGTCGCATCACGGAGGAGAATCTTGCACCGCGAAGAAGCCTCGATTTTTAAGGGCTTTGCGCCGTACTTGAGCCACAATCCTGCGACGTTCTGGCACTACGTAAGCGTTGAATCGCCGGGCGCCAGTGGGGGCTGCCGGCGTTCAACTATTCGGGGATCGGCGATCTTCCATGAACCCATCGCCTTTTCCTTGCGGTCGAGAAACATCGAGAGATCTGCACACCATTGTTGTTCGTGATTCCGGCCAGCCTTTTGGCCTTTGATTCCCGAACATCCATGCGGCACGCCATGCTTCCGGATCTGCCCTTAAGTGGGCGCGATTGCGGGTTGGGGATGAGCGACGGTCTGGTCGAATGTTGATGGAATTTGGGGGGACGGTGGTTTGAACCACAGGGCGTCACGCGGGGGCGGCTACGGACGCGAGACCGGGATCATCGATCTTGGTCACGAGCCGCCGCTTTCCGTCGATGGCTCCGAAGCTGCGGTAATCGATCGCCGCCGCGTCTCCGTGCAATGGTTTAGCGGCACCATCCTGACTGGTCTGTGCGGCGCGGCTCTCATCGGCGGCGCCGTTTTTGCGTCGCTCGACGGCGAAATGACGTTTGCCAAGGTACCGGAACGCGTCGAGGGCGCGCTGCGCGGCGCGTTCGGCGCCAACGACAAGAACGCCAGCCTGCACAAAAGCGATCGTCTGCCGCCGCCCGGCGAGTCGACCGCCGCGCGGAATGTGGTCCGGGTTTCGACGGTCACCCGCGTCGGCAACCGCGACGTGATGCGGGTGCGGCCGTTCATCCGCATCTCCGGCAATCTGTCGATGACGACAAGCGATCTCAGCGCCAAGATCCCGCCGTTCAACGCGCAGCGCATGCTGACCGATGTCGGCGCCCCCGCTCCCGCGGCCGCCGACGATCCGAACAACGCCGACGCGGTCGAACCCGATGCCGAGGTTTCGTTCGTCACCAAAGACCTTGCGCCGATCCTGCCGAAGGCGAAGTTCGCCGCGGTGGTCGCGCTGGACGAGGTACTGATGCGGGTCCGCGATGCCTCGAACTGGCGCGGCAACAGCGGCGTACGTTACGCCACGCTCGCCAACGCTGCCGCCGACGCCACCGGCGCGCAGTCGGACCTCAAATTGGCCTATGCCACCGAGGGCACCGCCGCCGATCCCTATGCCGGTTTTGAAACCCGGGTGGTCCCGGAAAACGTCACGCTGCTGCCGAAGACGAAAGAACAGGCCACCGGCGGCAATCCATCCGGCGAACGCGTTCACGTGGTCAAGAAGGGCGATACCGTCACATCGATCCTGCGCGATCAGGGCGCCACTCCGGAAGAGGCGAAATCCATCGCCGCCACGCTCGGCGCCCGCGGCCGTGACGGCGGACTGAAGGAAGGCCAGAAGCTGCGCATTCTGATGGCGCCTGCCGGCCCCGGCCAGCGGCTGCAGCCCTACCGGGTGATTGTCGCCAACGATTCCAACATCGAAGCGGTGGCCGCATTGTCCGACCTCGGCAAATACGTCGCCGTCGACGTGCAGAGCATGAACACCATCACCGAGACCGCCGACAACAGCGACGACGACGATGACGACGGAACCGGTGTGCGGCTCTATCAAAGCATCTACGAGACCGCACTGCGCAACAAGGTGCCTCCGGCCGTCATCGAGGACATGGTCCGCATCTATTCCTACGACGTCGACTTCCAGCGCAAGGTGCAGCCCGGCGACTCGTTCGACGTGTTCTTCGCCGGCGAAGACGAAGGCGCCACCATCACCGAGAAACCCGAGGTACTGTTCGCCTCGCTCACCGTCGGCGGCGAGACCAAGAAATACTACCGTTTCCAGACCCCCGACGATGCGGTGGTCGATTACTACGACGAGACCGGCAAGAGCGCGAAGAAGTTCCTGGTGCGCAAACCCGTCAACAACGCCATCATGCGTTCGGGCTTTGGCAGCCGCCGCCATCCCATCCTCGGTTACGTCAAGATGCACACCGGCGTCGACTGGGCCACGCCCTACGGCACGCCGATTTTCGCATCCGGCAACGGCGTCGTTGAAGTCGCCGGCCTGGAAGGCGGCTACGGCAAATACGTCAAGCTGAAGCACAACAACGGTTACGAGACCGCCTACGGCCACATGTCGGCGTTCGCCAAGGGGCTGGAGCCCGGCAAACGGGTGCGGCAGGGCCAGGTCATCGGCTTCGTCGGTTCGACCGGGCAATCGACCGGCCCCCATGTCCATTATGAAATTCTGGTCAACGGCCGCTTCGTCGATCCGATGCGCATCAAGCTGCCGCGCGGCCGCTCGCTCGACGGCCCGCTGATCGCGAGCTTCGAGAAGGAGCGCGATCGTCTCGACAACATGATGAGCAATCGCGGCGGCGCAGCACGCATATCCGATGCCGCCGGCACAGCTGGCGTGCGGCAAATCAGCAACCGCTAGATGCGTCGCCCGGAATTCCCGCAACATTGAACCGGCGCCGATCCGGCGCGGCGACCCTTGGCGACCCTTGGCCGCGATACGCCGTTACTTTTTGATTGCGTAGAAGAATACCGGAAGTCCCTTACTCTCCCGGTAGAACGCCTTCCATTTCCCGAGCGTGAACGAGTGCGAGAAGACCCCTCGCGACGAACTGTTCGAGTAGATCACGGTTGATGAAACCGGGTTCTTGACTTCGCCGATGATGCCGACATGCCCGACATTGCTGCCATGGGTCGGCGAGATAATGACGAGACCTGAGACGATCTGTTGCTCAGGCACCTGCGTCTGTGTCTTGGCGAGAACTTCACCCATGGCCGCGGTGCTGTTTCCGCCGCCGATCGGCCTGCCGATGGCACGCCGCGCGACTTCGTTGACGGCAAAGGCGCACGCCAGCCGTCCATGATTCGTGTTCGGCGCATCGCGCGTCACCAGCGTCTCGTCGCATTGCTGGGCCATCGCGAACAGGCGTGCGCTGACGTCGGCATCCGACGCAGGAGGTGTACCTGAGGCGGCGGGGGTTCGGTCGCCGTACTGTCGAAGCTCGCCGAAAGCTGGGCGGCGATCGTGGGCGGAACGAGGCCCGCCTGGATCGGAAATACCGTGGTATCGCTGGCAAGGATGATCGGGGTTTGATCGCCATCCTGCTTGACCAGAACCTGACCACCGCCATCGCTGAACTGATCGACCACAGAAAACACCGAAGTTCCCAAAATCGCTCGGGCAATGACGCGGTGGGTCAGATCAGGGTCGAGTATCTTGGCGACCGCGGGCGGTACCATGCTGTCCGTGTTCGCACGGAAGCTTTTGAGTGCTAGGTCTGCCCATTGGTCACATCGATCGAAGTGCTCCAAACCAGCCTTGGCCTTTTCGAATGTCGCCTCGAACTGACGCACAGCCTTGCTGATGTTCGCCGCCTTCTGCACGGCGGTGAGGGCCATCGACTGGGTCGTATTCAATTCCTTTTTCAGAAACCCGTAATTCGCAGCATCTGAAAACGGCGACAGGCCCTTGCCGCTGCAAAAGGCTTCAAACAGGGTACGCCGCGATCCCGTCCATTGCGCCCAGCCGAATCCTCCCTTCGATCCCGGTATGATCGGCTTCTTCTCCTGCATTTCGCGGAAGCCGTCGCATTCCTCGCCTATATTGCCGAGCAGGCCCGCGGCCTGGAAATCCTTTAGGTCGAAATCGGCGATCAGCTTCTCCATGATGCCGGGCGCTTTCGCGAGAAATATCTCCGTGCCCTTGGTGGGGACAGGCTTATCGATATTTGGAGGCGGGCTCGGGGCCGAATCCCCCGCATTGATGGTGGTCGGCGGCTGCGGCGCACCGATCGCTGCCGTAAAGCCCGGGTCCATCAGGGTTTGTGTGATGTCGAGCGCGTCCTGAAGCGCGTTGGGGAGTTGAACCGGATCGTTCGGCCATTGCTCCTGGTAAAGCTCGACGGCGCTGGGAATACGGCCCAGCCGGTCAATGCAACGGCTCTGTGCACGCGATGCCATGAGCGCATAGATGCAGCACTGCAGCACCGGTGTGTTGATATCACCCGGAACGAAGTCGGTGATTCCAAATCCCTCATCCGAGCAATTGACGTCCCATTCGACCTGGGTTAGCCGAAACGGACCGATCCTGTTGCCATTGCTCGCATCGGAGATACCCGAACGAAGTTGCGCAACGCCGACGAGATAGTGGGGATGCACGCCAAAGCGTATACCCTGGTGAACACATTCTTCGGCGAAATCGGCGCGATCGATGGCCATGGCAATTCATCCTGGTTAATTCGTGTCTCGAAGCCGCAATGTTTTCAGCCGGGCGGCGAACAGGTCAGTCCGTCCCTCAAATGTCCATCCTTCAACCTCGCGCGCAGAAGCGTTGCTTTTCTGTCGGTCATGCGTTGATCAGTACCCCCGAGCACCTTTTGGATTGCGAGGCGGGTGTCAGACCCGGGCGGCCCCAAATTATCCGCGCCTGTCGGCGTCATGCACGCGGCAGTCTGAAACTGCTGGATATCCCTTGACGTCAACGAGAGTTCGAAATTGTTCAGCACATTTGACGACGACGGAGTTGGGGTTGGCGTCGGCGTTGGCCCGGGAGTTGGTGTTGAAGCCGGAGTTGGCGTTGCGGTCGGCACCGGGGTCGGCTTGAGATTGCTGACCGCCGGCTTGTTCTTCGGCGTTCCAGCCCCACCGCCGAGCCCGACCGACCCCGCCGGACTTAACACCGATGCCGGCGCTGCCATCGTCGTGGGCAGGCCGGCCTTACAGGCCGGCAGCGCATTGGTATCCTTGGTAATCAGGTTGCAAATATAATTCAACAGTCCGCCGAGTTCGACGAAGAACCGGCGCTGAGGCATCGGCTCCAGTCCCTGAGCTCTCAACGCGGCCATCTGCGCGATCCACGCCGGCATATCGTCGTTGCGGCGGGAGTAGATTTCCCTCAAGGCCGCGACGTGGGTCTCGGTGACCTGGAACGGCGGCGGCCGATTATCTATCGACGGTGTCGCGAGCCACAATTGCACCTCGAGTTCAACCGTGTCGCGATAGAGCGCGCCGACGACGCGGCCGTATTTCAGGGCATCCTTTCCGATCTGCAGCAGGGTGCTGAGCAGATCGGCGATGTTGATCGGATTGACGAAGCTTCCCGTCACCACGTTCACAAGCTTCTGTGCATCCTCGATCGGCAATGCGACCATTGCGAGATCGAACAATCCCGTCGAATAGTCGACCATCGCGCTGTCATAATAGAAGCAGGGATCCTTTTCCGCCCCCTGCAACGGACTGCGGTCGAACGCACAGTCGAACACCGGCAGGAAGCGCTTCGTCAGCGCGCCGATGCGGATCGCCAGCAACTGCCGGTCACTGTCATTCTTGGCGGAGACCGATGCGATTCGCGCGAGCGAAACCTGGATGGCGAAGGCGCGCAAGGCACGCATGCTTTTCGAGTCGGCCTTCATCCAATGGTCGTCGAGGACGGCATCGAGATAGCCGCCGCGATTTGTCGTTTCCTTTTCATAGATCGCGCAGCCGCTATTGAGCAGCAACGAAAGCACCACGAGAATCGAAATAAGAATACGCATCGCACGCCCCCTAACCCCGTCGAGATTGTGGGTTCGGGCCGCGCGGTTGTTCAAGATGAATTTACAGCCAACGCGATAAATCGCAGGGCGTGTTACTTTTTCAACACACCCGTTGGACGCAGCACACCCTTACGTTGCAGTGCGGCACGTCTCGGCGACGCCCACATGAGCCATACGTTTCAGGGTGATTTCGAGCCGCACCCTCTCCGCGATCGGGAGAGGGTGCGGGATTGCGTCAGTTCAGCTTACGTTTCGGCACCGGCGCTTCGAACTGCGCGATCTCGGCGGTCTGCGGCGCCTTGCCGTTGAAGGTGAGCACGTTGCCCTCGGTCGAAATGGCGACGTGATCGCCGTCGACAACATCGCCGGCCAGGATCATCTCCGCCAGCGGATCCTGCACATTGCGCTGGATCACCCGCTTCAGCGGCCGTGCGCCATAGGCGGGATCCCAGCCCTTCGCAGCCAGCCAGTCGCGCGCCGCGGCATCGAGCGTGAGCACGATCTTGCGCTCTTCCAGCAGCTTCTGCAGCCGGCCGAACTGGATCTCGACGATCCGGCCCATCTCGCTCTTCTGCAGGCGGTGGAACAGGATGATCTCGTCGACACGGTTGAGGAATTCCGGGCGGAAATGCGCGCGCACCGTGCCCATCACCTGATCGCGCACCGCCGAGGTGTCCTCGCCTTCCGGCTGGTTGACGAGGAATTCCGAACCGAGATTCGACGTCATGATGATCAGCGTGTTGCGGAAATCCACGGTGCGGCCCTGACCGTCGGTCAGGCGGCCATCGTCGAGCACCTGCAGCAGCACGTTGAAGACATCGGGATGCGCTTTCTCAATTTCGTCGAACAGCACCACCTGATAAGGCCGCCGCCGCACCGCTTCGGTGAGCGCGCCGCCCTCGTCATAGCCGACATAGCCCGGAGGCGCGCCGATCAGCCGCGACACCGAATGCTTCTCCATGTATTCGGACATGTCGAGGCGAACCATCGCGGTCTCGTCGTCGAACAGATATTCGGCCAGCGCTTTCGTGAGCTCGGTCTTGCCGACGCCGGTGGGGCCCAGGAACATGAACGAGCCCATCGGGCGGTTGGGATCCTGCAGGCCGGCACGCGAACGGCGCACGGCGGTCGCGACCGCATGCACCGCCTCGGCCTGGCCGACGACGCGGTTGCCGAGGCTGTCTTCCATCCGAAGCAGCTTGTCCTTCTCGCCCTCGAGCATCTTGTCGACGGGCACGCCGGTCCAGCGCGAGACCACCTGCGCGATGTGGTTGGCGGTGACGGCTTCCTCCATCATCTCGCCAGAGTTATCCTTGGCCTCGATCTCGGTGAGCTTCTTCTCAAGCTCGGGAATCCGGCCATAGGCCAGTTCGCCCGCGCGCTGATATTCGCCGCGGCGCTGCGCGTTGGCGAGTTCAATGCGCAAGCCATCGAGCTCGCTCTTCAGCTTCTGCGCGTTCGACAGCTTGTTCTTCTCCGCGCTCCAGCGCGAGGTCAGGTCGGCCGACTTCTTTTCGAGGTCGGCGAGTTCCTTCTCCAGCGTCTGCAGGCGGCTCTTCGAGCCGGCGTCGGTTTCCTTCTTCAGCGCTTCCTGCTCGATCTTCAGCCGGATGATTTCCCGATCCATCGAATCGAGCTCTTCCGGCTTGGAATCGACCTGCATCTTCAGCCGCGCCGCGGCCTCGTCCATCAGGTCGATCGCCTTGTCGGGGAGGAAACGGTCGGTGATATAGCGGTTCGACAGCGTGGTCGCGGCCACCAGCGCGGAATCGGTGATGCGCACGCCATGGTGCTGCTCGTACTTGTCCTTCAACCCGCGCAGGATCGAGATGGTATCCTCGACGGTAGGCTCGGAGACGAAGATCGGCTGGAACCGCCGCGCCAATGCGGCGTCCTTTTCGACGTGCTTGCGGTACTCGTCCAGCGTGGTCGCGCCGATGCAGTGCAATTCGCCCCGCGCCAGCGCCGGTTTCAACAGATTGGACGCATCCATCGCGCCGTCGCCCTTGCCGGCGCCGATCAGCGTGTGCATCTCGTCGATGAACAGGATGATGCTGCCTTCGGCCGAGGTGACTTCCTGCAGCACGGCTTTCAGCCGCTCCTCGAACTCGCCGCGGTATTTTGCACCCGCAATCAGCGCGCCGAGATCGAGCGACAGCAGCTTCTTGTCCTTGAGGCTTTCCGGCACGTCGCCATTGAGGATCCGCAGCGCCAGACCTTCGACGATCGCGGTCTTGCCGACGCCGGGCTCGCCGATCAGCACCGGGTTGTTCTTGGTGCGGCGGGAAAGCACCTGAATGGTGCGGCGGATCTCCTCGTCGCGACCGATAACAGGGTCAAGCTTGCCGTCGCGCGCGGCCTGGGTCAGGTCGCGGGAATATTTCTTCAGCGCGTCATAGGCGTTTTCCGCGGTCGCGCTGTCGGCGGTGCGGCCCTTGCGCAAGGCCTCGATCGCCGCATTCAGATTCTGCGGCGTGACGCCGCCTTTTCTGAGAATGCCGCCGGCATCGCTGTCTTTCTCAAGCGTCAGCCCCAGCAGCAGCCGCTCGACGGTGACAAAGCTGTCGCCGGCCTTCTCGGCGGCTTTTTCCGCGGCATCGAACGCGCGCGCCAGTTCCGGCGCGAGATAAACCTGTCCGGCGCCGCTTCCGGAGACCTTCGGCAGCTTGTTGAGCGCGTCCTCGGTGGCTTTCAGGATCGCGCGCGAATTGCCGCCGGCGCGGTCGATCAGACCGCCGGCAAGGCCCTCGCTGTCGTCCAGCAGCACTTTCAGCATATGCAGCGGCGAGAACTGCTGGTGGCCGTCGCGCATCGCCAGCGACTGCGCCGACTGGATGAAACCGCGCGCACGCTCGGTATATTTTTCAATATTCATCGGTATTTCCCTCAGCCTGCCGCTCCGCCCCGAAGGCACGGACACAGCATCTTCATTGGGTTTCCGCAGGCCGCATTGACATTCCTCAACCGGCAGGCGGTTTCTTCGCCAGCGTTTTGCACCGGCTTGGTCCAGATGTGGGAAGGGGATTCCGGAAACGGAAGAGGCGCCTTCACAAAATCGTGTGCGGTGGCGCCGCCCCGCGGAATCTCTTAAGAAGCCGGATGTCCTCCATCCAGCCCGCGCAGATTGCCAGCCTTTATCGCTATCCCGTCAAAGGCCTCTCCCCGGAACCGCTGCCGCAGGTTGCGCTGGGCGTCGGCCAGACGCTTCCCGCCGATCGGCGCTACGCCATCGAGAACGGCCCCTGCGGCTTCGATCCCTTGGCACCGGTGTGGATGCCGAAGTCCTATTTCCTGATGCTGATGCGCGACGAGCGGCTGGCCGGATTGCAGACCCATTTCGAGGATAAAACCAACCTCCTGACCATTCGCGAGTGCGGCAGGGTCGTTGCGCGAGGGGACCTGGAAACGTCAGCGGGCCGCGCCGCCATTGAGGCGTTTTTCGCAACGAATTTCGCGAGCGAACTCAAGGGACCGCCGAAGCTCATTTCAGGCGGCGGCCACAGCTTTTCGGATGTCGCAAGAAAGGTCGTCTCCATCATCAATCTCGGCAGCGTCGCGGCCATCGAGGACATCGTCGGCCGGCCGGTTCATCCGCTGCGGTTCCGCGCCAACCTGTATGTCAGCGGCTGGCCGGCCTGGCACGAATTCGAGCTCCTCGGCCAAACCCTCGCCATCGGCGAGGCGCGCCTGAAGGTCGTAAAGCGGATCACGCGCTGCACCGCCATCAACGTCGATCCCGAAACCGCGGCGCGGGACCTCAACATCCCGCCCACGCTGATGCGCCGCCTCGGCCATGCCGAGTGCGGGGTCTATGCCGAGGTGATCGCCGGCGGCGCCATTGGCGTTGGCGATGCGATTGCAACGCTTGAGCCGAAGCTGCTGTGAACGCGGCGATGCGCCCTCCTCTCCCTCGCCCGCTGCCTGCTGGGAGAGGCTAACAAGGCCGTTGCAAGGCGACCGCTACCGACAGCTCGCCGGCATGGATCGGCGCGCCGCCACCCGGCCGCCTCATAGTCCCAGAACCATGCCGTCCCGGAAGGATCTTACTATTTCCGGTTGCGAGCGCTAGACTACCGCCGCGTTACGGACGAAAGGAAATCGGATAGCTCGGGGGCCACCATGACCATGATCATGGTTTCATACCGTCGTGCCGACGCCCAGGACATGGCGGGTCGCATCAGCGATTATCTGATCGGGAAGTATGGCGAGAAGTCCGTCTTCTTCGACGTCAACAGCATTCCGACCGGCGTCAACTACCGCAACCGTATCGAGAATGCGATTCTCAGTAGTGACGTGATGGTTGCAGTCATCGGCCTGCACTGGCTCGGCAAGAACCCGGACGGAAAGCTGCCGCGCATTAGCGATCCCGGCGACCCCGTGCGCGTCGAGATCGAAACGGCAATGAAGCACAAGAAGCCGATCCTTCCGCTTCTGGTGAACGGGGCGACAATGCCGGAAGAGTCCGAACTGCCGGACACGCTGTGCGAGCTGCACTCCTACAATGCGGCCAAAGTCGATTCCGGCCAGGACTTCCGCCTCCACATGAGGCGCCTCATTGATTCGATCAGCGAGACATTGGGGGCACCCGAAGATCAATCGCTTTTGTCGATGCCGACACCGGTGCCGACGCCATCGCAACTCCGCCGCTTTTCGATATACGGAGCGGCAGCCCTGACCGTTGCGGCGGGGCTCGCCGTCCTGCTCTGGCCGGGCACGGCTTCCTTCGAACGGCCGATGCCGTCGCCGTCAATCGGACCGGCGCCACCGGGGATTCCGGCCTCGATAACGACGCGGGCCAAGGCTCATGACGGGTTCATCTTCGCGGACTCCGACCAGCGCTTTCTTGGCGAAGAAGACCTCAAAGGCCTCTCTTCGACCGAGTTGCGCGTGGCACGAAATGAAATTTACGCGCGGTACGGGCGATTCTTTGTCGATCAAACGCTGGCGAATTATTTTTCGCAATTTTCCTGGTATCACCCGCGTCAGGTTGATGTAGAATTGAGTTCGCTCGAAACCATGAACGTCAATACGATCCTGCTCGCGGAACATCAGAAATGAGATTTGGCTGCCTGGTAGCCTTGCTGGCAGGTTTCCCCTTCTCCGCTTCCGCAGATCCCAAGCTCGACGCACTGCTCGCGGCATATCCGGACAAGCTCGCGTCCTATACCGACAGCGAACTGATCTGGAAAGACGGATCGCGCATGCCTCTTGGAAGCGCGCGCCCGGATAAGCCCTTTGCCGAATTGCTCGAGCGGGCCGACATTCGCGACCAGTTCGCCATTCCCTACCCGCTTGCAACGGCGCCGTTCCAGGCACCGGCCACCGACGAGGACCCCGGCCGTATCCGCAACGACGCTTTTTTCCTGAAGATGTACGGCGACTGCCGCAAGGGAGAGGTGACACCCAACCTGCGGGCGGTTTCCTGGCTGCCCAAACATGGCGGCGGCACCGTCCGCGCAACCGCAATCAACGGCGTGGCTGACCAACTGGACAAGGTTTCGCGCGAACTGGATTCACTTCCCACAGCAATGATCCAGTATCTTGTCCCGATGTCCGGCATCTACAACTGCCGGCCGGTTGCCGAGACGAACCGGCTTTCGGTGCATGCCTTCGGCGCGGCCGTCGACATCAATGCCAAATTCGGCGACTATTGGCTGTGGGCGAAACGCCCCGACGGCGTAATCGTTTGGCGCAACCGGATTCCGGAAAAGATCGTAGAGATTTTCGAGCGCCACGGCTTCATCTGGGGCGGTCGATGGTATCATTTCGATAGCCTGCATTTCGAGTACCGGCCCGAATTGATTGCGCTTGCAAAGCAGGGGTGGCCGCGCGATTAATCCGCTGCAGAAAGCGGTAAACGACGCACGCGCCGTCGGCCGGGACTTCCAGCACCCGCTTGCGGGGAGAGGCAAGAAGCCTCAGCCCGTCGGCATCACGTAGGCGTAGATCCGGCCGCGCGAGACCGGCGCTTCCACGACGCGGTTGCGATTGTTGCCCGAGACCAGGATCGGATTGCCGCCGGCGTCGATGCCGCTGACCACGCCGACATGTCCGCCGCCGCGCCGCCCCATCACCGCGATGGCGCCGATCTGCGGACCGGACACGCGCTGACCGTAGCTAGCGAACGAACGCGCCATGTCCGAACCGGTGCCGTGATGGCCGGAGCGCTGCAAAACGAAGTTCATGAATCGCGCGCACCACAGGCTTCCACGGCCGGTGGGATTGCCGCCGATGTAACGGCGCGCTTCGGCGACGACGCCGGATGAACCGAACCCGCCGGACGTGGCCATACCACCGGGAGCGGCGCTCGACGGGACGCTGGCATTGCTGTCGGCCAAGCCCCGGGCCTGCATTTGCGCCACGCCGGCATCCCAGCGCGACGCGCGCGCGATGTGCCGATAATGACGATGACCGTAGTGCCGCCTGGCGTGATGGCCCGCGTGACGCGCATGAGCGTGCCGCCCTGCGCCGTGATGAGACCTTGCTGAAGCCGGAGCGGCTGAAGCGACGAATGCCGCCGAACACAATGCCAGCGCAACGACATGAAGCGACCGGCGAAACGCATACAACTGAACCATACTCAACCCTCTGTGACACCCCCAATTCCCATCGGCTGGTGGAAGAGCCGACATTCGTTCTCCTAATGCGAGTTGCGGTATGGCGAGAGCAAGACCTGATGCGGCAGTGCGGGATTGATTTGGGGGTCATTCCTCGATCATTTCATGACGAAAAGATGTGTCCTGCCTCATTGCAGCCGCGAGCATTAACTGCTTTTTTTGGAACCGGCTCACGAGAAGGAACATCAAATGCCCCACGCCGCAACGAGCGACAATGTCCGCCTCTATTTCGAGGAGGCAGGCAGCGGAACACCGATCATCTTCCTGCACGAGTTCGCGGCCGACCACACCAATTGGGAACCGCAGATGCGTTACTTCTCGCGCGGGCACCGCTGCATTGCCTATTCCGCGCGCGGCTACACGCCGTCGGATGTGCCGCCGTCATCAGAGGTTTACACCTACAAACATTTCTATACCGACGCGCTTGCCGTGCTCGATCACCTGAAGATTCCGAAGGCGCATTTCGTCGGCCTGTCGATGGGCTCCTATTCGTCGCTGCAGATCGGCCTGAACGCGCCGGAGCGCGCGCTGTCGTTGACGCTGGCCGCCGTCGGCTCAGGTTCGGACCTCGGCAATCTCGACGCCTTCCGTAGGCAATGCCAGGCCAATAGCGAGCAGTATGAGAAGATCGGCGCCGCCGAAGTCGCCAAGGCGACGCGCGAGGCGCCGAGCCGGATTCCGTTCCTGCTGAAGGACCCGCGCGGACACGCGGATTTCTACGACGCGCTGGCCCGGCACGATTCCAAGGGCTCGGCCAACACCATGCGCAGTTTTCAGGGCGGCAGGCCCTCGATCTATACATTGACCGAGGCAATCCGAAAAGTTCCGACGCCGACTTTGATCATCTGCGGCGATGAGGACGACAATTGCGTCGAGCCCAGCCTGTTTTTGAAGAAGCACCTGCCGGCGTCAGGGTTAGCGATATTTCCGAAATCGGGCCACGTGCTCAATCTCGAGGAGCCCGCGCTGTTCAACGAAATGGTCGAGCGCTTCATCGCGCTGGTCGAAGCCGGGCGCTGGCCCGCGCGCGACCCGCGCTCGATGGCGGGATAGCGACGCGTCTCGACCAAGCAGGTGTACTCCCTCTCCCTTTGCGAGAGATGAAGAAGCCCTACCGCGCCTTGCCGGCGCGGCTGAGCAGGAACACGCCCTGCTCGCCGAACATGTTCCAGAACCACCAGGGCGCGTTGAGCCGCAGCGGCCGGCCATAGAGATCGAGCGCGACCGCGCGCTCCATCTTGACGTTGATCTCGCCGCAGAGCTGCACGAAATCCTTGATGGTGCAGAAATGGATGTTCGGCGTGTCGTACCAGGTGGCCGGCAGATTTTCGGTGCGCGGCATATGGCCGCCGACCAGCAACTGCAGCCGCATCTTCCAGAACCCGAAATTCGGAAACGACACGATGGCACGCCGTCCGATCCGCAGCAGATTCTCCAGCACCACACGCGGCTGCCGCGTCGCCTGCAGCGTCTGCGACAGGATCACATAATCGAACGCATCGTCGGGATAGTTGATCAAATCGGTATCGGCGTCGCCCTGCACGACCGCGAGACCTTTGGCGACGCAGCGGTTGACGCCCTCGCGCGACAATTCGATGCCGCGGCCGTCGATGCCCCGTGTCTCCAGCAATTGCAGGAGATCGCCCTCGCCGCAGCCGACGTCGAGCACCTTGGAGCCGCGCTCCACCATCTGCGCCACCAGCAGATGGTCGCCGCGATAATGCCCGGTGTCTGGCGGCACGATGCCGGTCAGCGGCAAGACCTGTTGCTGCATGGTCATGTCAGCCGCCCACCTTGGTCAGGCCGCGCGCCTTACCCGCGGATTGCAGAAACGCGCGCGAGATGTCGAAAAATTCCGGCACGTCCAGCAGGAACGCGTCGTGTCCGCGGTCGGTCTCGATCTCCGCGAACGACACCCGCGCGCTCGAGGCGTTGAGCGCATGCACCAGCGCGCGCGACTCCGATGTCGGAAACAGCCAGTCGCTGGTGAACGACACCACGCAAAACCGCGTCTGGATAGCGCGAAATGCCTGCGCCAGCACCCCATGGTGGTCGGCGGCGATGTCGAAATAGTCCATCGCCCGGGTCAGATACAGATAGCTGTTGGCATCGAACCGCTCGACGAAGGACGAGCCCTGATAGCGCAGGTAGCTTTCGACCTGGAAATCCGCGTCGAACGAGAATGTCGGCAGCTCGCGATCCTGCATCCGCCGACCGAACTTGCGATGCAAGGCGGCGTCCGACAGATAGGTGATATGCGCCGCCATCCGCGCGACGCCGAGGCCACGATGTGGATGGGTGCCCTGTTCGAAATAGCGCCCGTTGTGCCAGTCCGGATCGGCCATCACCGCCTGCCGGCCGAGTTCGTGAAACGCGATGTTCTGCGCCGAGTGGCGCGTGCTGCAGGCCACCGCCAGCGCCGAGAACACCCGCTTGGGATAGGCCGCGGTCCACTGCAGCGCCTGCATGCCGCCCATCGAGCCGCCGACGACGCAGAACAGCGTGTCAATGCCTAAGCGGTCGAGCAGCATGGCCTGCGCGCGCACCATGTCCGGAATCGTGATGATCGGAAAATCCAGACCCCACAATTTGCCGGTGGCGGAATTGGTCGACGCCGGCCCGGTCGAGCCCATGCAGCCGCCGATCACGTTGGTGCAAATGATGAAATATTTGTCGGTGTCGAGCGGGCGGCCGGGACCGACCATGGTTTCCCACCAGCCGGGCTTGCCGGTCATCGGATGCACATTGGCGACGTGCTGATCGCCGGTCAGCGCATGGCAGACCAGAATGGCATTGGAGCGGTCGGCGTTGAGTTCGCCGTACGTCTGATAGGCGATCTGGAACGGCGAGAGATCGATGCCGCAATCGAGCTTCAACGGCTGGTCCGCGCCAAACAGCGCCAGCAGCGAACTCGGGTGGTCCGCCTCGTGCGACCGCTCGTCGGTATGGATCGCCGGACTTGGTATCGATTGCACATTTACCATCTTGATACCGACCTCCTCAGGAGGTTTACAAACCAACACGGAAATCAGGCCATAAAAAAACCCGGCCTGAACATAGGTTCGACCGGGATCACATCTGTCCCCGGCCTGTTTAGCGAGTTGTTTAACGTGGCTGCAAGCCGGCCGGCTCAAATGACCACGGAATAAATTTATGCTAGTCCCAAATGGGCTTTTCGTCAAGACAAGCCTCTGGTTAACGAGAGCCTCAATCGCCGGCCGGCAACCAAAACTCTCAACGTTTTCTTTGCTTTCAGCTGCCGTCTTACCTAATCAATGCCCTTGCCCGCCTGCCGGATTTGACTGATCCAGCCTGGCTTGAAGGTTTTGAAGATGTCTCAATCGCCCCCCGCTCCGCCCTCGCTCGAGGTGCTGCGCAAAGAGATCGACGCCATCGACGAGCAGGTCCACCGCCTGCTGATGGCGCGCGGCGACATCATCGACCGGCTGATTTCGGTGAAGCAGACCCAGGAGGTCGGCTCCGCGTTCCGCCCGGCGCGCGAAGCCGAGATGATGCGCCGGCTGGTGCAGCGTCATCGCGGCATCCTGCCGCTCGACACCGTCGAGAGCATCTGGCGCGTCATCATCTCGACCTTCACCTACGTGCAGGCGCCGTTTTCGGTGCATGCCGATATTTCGCTCGGCGAATCCGCGATGCGGGATTCGGCGCGGTTTCATTTCGGATTCACCGTTCCCTATGTCTCGCATTTCAGCGCGCCGGCCGCGGTCGAGGCGGTGGCCAGGTCGAAGGGCGATCTGGCGCTGGTCTCCGCCACGTCCAGCCGCACCCCGTGGTGGATCGCGCTCGAAGCCAGTGGCGCGCCGAAGATCATCGCGCGGCTGCCATTCGTCGAGCGCGCCGATCATCCGGCGGCGTTGCCGGTATTCGTGGTGTCGCGCGTCGCCGACAGCGCCATGGTGACCGAAGTCGAGATGTGGAGCGTGCGCGTATCCGGCTGGAACGCCGAGATCGCGCGCGCGCTGTCGCCGCTGGCGGAAACCGTCGCGGTGCCGGATACCGCCTTCGACGGCGCGGCCCTGCTGGTGTCGGTTGCGGGCTCAGGCAGCCTCGAAAAGATCAAGTCGGCGCTGATCGAGGCCGGTGCGTCGGTGCGTTCATCGGCTCTCGTCGGCAGCCATGCAACGCGCTATACGGTGCCCCCGAACGGGGCAGCGAGATCCTAAAAGCCGCCCCGATAATCCGGAGTTGAAGATGTCCCGACCCGTGCCGAATCCCGGCATTCTCGATATTGCGCCCTACACGCCCGGCAAAAGCCCGGTGCCGGAGCCGGGCCGCAAGGTATTCAAGCTGTCGGCCAATGAGACGCCGTTCGGGCCCTCGCCGAAGGCAATAGAGGTCTACAAGGAGGCCGCGGCGCATCTGGAGGACTATCCGGAAGGCACCTCGCGCGTGCTGCGCCAGGCGATCGGCCGCGCCTTCGGGCTCGATCCCGACCGCATCATCTGCGGCGCCGGCTCCGATGAGATCCTCAATCTGCTCGCGCACGCCTATCTCAGCCATGGCGACGAGGCGATCTCTACCACCCACGGCTTTCTGGTGTATCCGATCGCCACAAAAGCCAACGGCGCCATCAACGTCGTCGCGCCCGAGACCAATTTCACCGCCGACGTCGATGCGATCCTGAAGCGGGTCTCGCCGCGCACCAAGCTCGTGTGGCTCGCCAACCCGAACAACCCGACCGGGACGTATCTGCCGTTCGACGAGGTCAAGCGGCTGCGCGCCGGATTGCCGCCGCATGTGCTGCTGGTGCTCGATGCCGCCTATTCCGATTACGTGTCGCGCAACGATTATGAGATCGGCATCGAACTGGTGGCGACCACGGACAATACCGTGATGACCCACACCTTTTCGAAGATTCACGGGCTCGCCGCGCTGCGGATCGGCTGGATGTTCGGGCCGGCCAATATCGTCGATGCGGTCAACCGGATTCGCGGTCCCTTCAACGTCTCGACGCCGGCGATGCTGGCGGCGGTCGCCGCGATCGAGGACACCGCGCATCAGCAGATGTCGAAGGCGCACACCGAGAAATGGCGCAACTGGCTGACGGAGGAAGTGGCAAAACTCGGCCTCAAGGTGACGCCGAGCGTGGCGAACTTCGTCCTGATCCATTTCCCGCTCGACAAGGGCAGGACTGCGGTCGAGGCCGACGCGTTCCTGACCAAACGCGGCCTGGTGCTGCGCGGGCTGAACAATTACGGCCTGCCGCACGCGCTGCGCATGACCATCGGCACCGAGGAGGCCAATCGCCTCGTGGTCGACAGCTTGCGCGACTTCATGGCGCGCAAGTGAACGCCACGCCGCCATTCAGGAGGATCGCGCTGATCGGCTTCGGGCTGATCGGCGGCTCGATCGCGCGTGCCGCGCGTGCACAGGGGTTGGCGGGAGAAATCGTCACCACCGCGCGCTCGGCGAAGACCCGCGCGCGGGTGCTGGAGCTCGGCATTGCCGACCGCGTGGTGGACAGCAATGCGGAGGCGGCGAAAGATGCCGACCTCGTCATCCTGTGCATCCCGGTCGGCGCCTGCGGCGCGGTCGCGCAGGAAATCGCAGCCTATCTCAAGCCGGGCGCGATCGTCTCCGATGTCGGCTCGGTCAAGGGCGCGGTGGTGCGGGACATGGCGCCGTATTTGCCTGCCGGCGTACATTTCGTGCCGGCGCATCCGGTCGCCGGCACCGAGCATTCCGGCCCCGACTCCGGTTTCGCTGAACTGTTCATCAACCGCTGGTGCATCCTCACTCCGCCCGAAGGCGCCGATCCGAATGCGGTCGAGAAGCTGCGCGCGTTCTGGGCCGCGCTCGGCGCCAAGGTCGAGATCATGACGCCCGACCATCACGATCTGGTGCTGGCGATCACCAGCCATCTGCCGCATCTGATCGCCTACACCATCGTCGGCACCGCCGACGAGCTCGGCCAGGTTACCTCGTCGGAAGTGATGAAGTTCTCCGCCGGCGGCTTTCGCGACTTCACCCGCATCGCGGCCTCCGACCCGATCATGTGGCGCGACGTGTTCCTCGCCAACAAGGACGCGGTGCTGGAAATGCTCGGCACCTTCACCGAGGACCTCTCCAAGCTCACCCGCGCGATCCGCCGCGGCGACGGCGAGGCGCTGTTCGAGCATTTCACCCGCACCCGCGCGATCCGCCGCGGCATCGTCGAGATCGGCCAGGACTCCGCCGCGCCCGACTTTGGCCGTCCGCATGCTCAGTTGGGGGAGAAGGCGGA
>OCZT010002315.1_pt1 | contig 19735 bp, 16 predicted proteins | sample 1539031 | NCBI WGS metagenome assembly OCZT01 (sample SAMEA3539308, study PRJEB22396) | soil metagenome | biome: tundra; feature: field; material: soil | place: USA | collected 2010-05 | depth 0.15 m | reverse complement strand
TATGATCCGGCCCGTGGCCGATCAGCGCGCCTCGGAGCGAGGCCCCGACCGCCGGCACCGGGCGAGCCGGCTGGCGCGCCTGGACCGGCTCACCGCGATCCGCCGGAGTTGCGGCTGCCGTCGTCCAGCGGCGGGCCGGCCCGGCTGCATGCGGCTGCGCATCCCCCGGGTCCACATCCAGGTCTGAGCCCGGGAGCGCGCCCGGAGCCGCGGGAACTCCCGGGATCGGGTACGGGGCCGGGTGCCCGCGAACGTGTCCGGAGCCCCGAACGAGCCTGCCAGCGGCAAATCCCCCGCTGCCGCCGGGGGCTGGCTACGATCGCTGGTACCACTGGGGAGTAGCCAAGTGGTAAGGCAGCGGACTTTGGATCCGCCATTCGAAGGTTCGAGTCCTTCCTCCCCAGCCACCCCACCCTCAAATCCAGCTCGGGCACGTTGGGGAATCTTCGACCCCCCTCGACCCGGGATGGCTCCGGGACAGCTCCCCCGGTCCGTCGTGCCATGGGTGCGCCGTTTCTCGTGGGTGCGCCTCTTCTCGGCATCTGCACTCAGCTGGCGACGGCCTCGATCTCCCGGCACGCCCCAGCCACCTGCCGGACGAGCGCGGCGTCCGAGCCGAGACCGGGCTCCAGGGCATCGAGCACGGCTCGCGCCGCGGGGCGCAGAGCGCCCCGAGCCAGGGGGACCAGTTCCGCCGCCCGCGGGTCGCTGATCTCCGCACCGGAGCCGCGAAGCTGGGCAAGCCAGGCGCCGACGATCCGCCCGGCCCCCGGGGGAGCCGGCGCTCCCCCCTCCCGGTATCGGTGGACGACAGGGACCACCCGCTGGACCAGCTTCTGCGATCCGTCCCGGGCGATGAGGCTCAGGGTGTGGGCGATCCGCCGGTTGCTAAATCGCGCCAGCAACTCGGTTCGGTAGCTGGTCACCTCGTCGGCAGGGAGCCCGAGGATGGGGGTGACGTCGTCCCACCACCCCTCCAGCCATGCCCGGCAGCGGGGATCGGAGACGGCGGAGGCGACGGTGGCGTGGCCGAGAGCGGAGCCCGCGTAGGCGAGCAGGGAGTGGCCGCCGTTCAGGAGCCACAGCTTCCGCTCCGCAAATGGCCTCAGGTCGCCCACGAAGCGGGCGCCGGCGCTCTCCCAGGCGGGCCGGCCGGCCGGGAAGTCACCGCAGAGCACCCACTCGCTGAAGGGCTCGGTCACCACGGCGCAGCGGTCCTCATGGCCGGTGGCGCGCTCCGCGGAGACCCGGTCGTCAGCCGTCGTGGCCGGGGTGATGCGGTCCACCACCGTGGAGGCGAAGGAGACATTCACCGAGATCCAGCCGGCCAGCCCGTCATCGACCGCCTCGCACATCTCGAGGACTACGGTCCGGGTCGCGCCGCCGTTGCCCATCAGGTTGTCGCAGGGGACGATCGTCATCGGTCCGCCGTGAGCGCGACAGCGGGCCGCGAGGCCGGCCACGAGGCGCCCCGGCATGGTCCGGACGGGAGGCGCTGAGAGGGCGCGCGCCCCGCGTCCGGGTTTCGATTCGGAGCCCGCGGTGCGTCCGGTATCCGAGTCGGCGCCCGCCCCGCGCAAGCTCTCGATGTCGGCCGCGATCTCGGGATGTCCGACGTCGAGATGCCCGGCGGCATCCAGGTGGTACCCGGCCTCGGTGACCGTCAGCGTCACCAGCGCCACCTGCGGCGACGCGAAGTACTCGGCCCAGGCCCCGGCATCGTCACCATCGTGGGCGGCGCTGATGCTGGCGACCACCTCGATGCGGTCGCGCTCGGGGCCGCGCTCCACCAGCGTGTAGAGACCGTCCTGGGCATCCAACAGGTTCGCGGCCCCGGGGCTGCGACCGGTGAAAGCAGCGATCCCCCACGGCTCCGGGTCGGCGGAATGCTCCGTGTACCAGGCCTGGTGCGAGCGATGGAACGCGCCCAAGCCGAGGTGCAGGGCGCGGACCGGCCGAGGCTGGCCGGCCGACGGCCAGCTCCGGCGGCTCAGCCGGGTCAAAAGCGGAAGACCTCGCGCGGGAGCCGGTGGGCGAGGTCCCTGGCCGTCTCCACCGCCTCCTCCTCGTCCAGCCGATGCTCGACCACCAGCCGGCTCAGGTAGGCGCAGTCGATGCGGCGTGCCGTGTCGTGGCGCACCGGGATGGAGCAGAAGGCCCGGGTGTCGTCGACGAATCCGCTCGTCTTGGCGAAGCCGGCGGTGTCGGTGACCGCCGCACGGAAACGGAGCATCGCGTCCGGCGTGTCGAGGAACCACCACGGAGCCCCGAGGTAGACCGACGGGTAGAAGCCGGCGAGCGGCGCCAGCTCCCGCGACCAGGTGGTCTCGTCGAGGGTGAAGAGGACGATCCGGAAGTTCGGGTGCGTCCCGTAGAGGTCGAGCAGGGGCTGCAGGGCACGGGTGAACTCGATCGCCACCGGAATGTCGGCCCCGATATCGGTGCCGAAGTCCCGCCAGGTCGGCGGGTGGTGGTCGCGGAGGACGCCCGGGTGCAGCTGCATGACCAGGCCGTCGTCGCAGGACATCCGGGCCATCTCGCAGAGCATGTGCTGCCGGAAGGCCCGCCGCTCCTCCGGAGTGGCCGTGCCCTGCAGTGCCCTCGCGAAGAGCCGCGCCGCCTCGGACGGCGCCAGGATGATGGTGCCGGCGTCGGGAGGGCCCTGGTCGGTCGCGGTGGCCCCGTGGGCCTTGAAGAAGGCCCGCCGCGCCTCCAGAGCCTCGACATAGCCGCTGTAGATGGTGGTGTCGAGGCCGGCAACACTGCCGAGCTCCTCGACGCGAGCGGTCCAGCCCGGCAGCGACGGATCGAGATAGGCGTCGGCGCGGAAGGTCGGCACCACCCTGCCCTTCCAGGAGGGGTCCTCCCGCAGGCTGCGGTGGGCGGAGAGGTCGCCGCAGGGGTCGTCGGTGGTTGCCAGCACCTCCACTCCGAAGCGCTCGAAGAGCGCCCGTGGCCGGTACTCGGGGAGCGCGAAGCGCTCCATGAGGCGGTCGTAGATGAGGTCCGCGTCAGCGGCGGACGGGCGGATGGGGACGTCGAAGACCTGGGCCAGCTCCGCCTCGAGCCAGTAGCGGGACGGGGTGCCGCGGAAGGCGTCCCACCGCTCGCACAGCCGTCTCCAGGTCTGGCGGGGGTCGGCCACGCCGCCCTCCCCGTCGCGCCTCGGGATGCCCAGCTCGGGGAGGGGCACGCCGTGGGCGTGGAGCATCCGGGTCACGTAGTGGTCCGGGGTGACGAACAGCGCCGCCGGATTGTCGAAGGGGCGGTCCTGCTGGAGGAGGACCGGGTCCACGTGCCCGTGCGGCGAGACGATCGGCAGCTCGCGCACCTCCTCGTAGAGCCGCCGGGCAACCGCTCGCCGGGCCGGTTCCGCCGGGAGCAGCCGATCCGCGTGGAGATCGATCCTGGCCACAGAAGCTCCTCCCTGGATGGCGGGGGTTCCCGCCCCCTATCGCTGGATCCGCGCGGCGCCCCCCGCCGCGACGGCGCGCACCTGGGCGAGCGTCGCCATCGTGGTATCGCCCGGGTACCCGGTGACGAGCGCGCCGTGCGCCCAGCCGAGCCGGAGCGCCTGCTCGGGCGGCTCCCCCGTGAGCAGGCCGTAGACAAAACCGGCCGCGAAGCCGTCGCCGCCGCCCACCCGATCGTAGACGTCCAGCTCGCGGCTGGGCGCGACGACGGTCTCGCCTCCGATCATGGCCACGGCGCTCCAGATGTGACGATTCGCGGAGCGGACATCACGCAGAGTGGTCGCCATGACCGCCAGGTTCGGGTAGTGCTCGCGGACCCGCTCCATCAGGCCCACGAAGCCCCCCACCTCCAGGCTCCCCCCGGCTCCGGGCTCGGGGCCGGAGATGCCGAGCGCCTGCTGGACGTCCTCCTCGTTGCCAAGCAGCACGTCCACGTTCTCCACGATCCGGCCGATCACCGACTGCGCCTCCGGCTGCCCTCCGCGGGTGGCCCAGAGCTTCTCCCGGTAGTTGAGATCGAAGGAGACCACGGCGCCGGCCGCCTTGGCGGCGCGCATCCCCTCGACGATCAGCGCGCTCGTCGACTCCGAGAGTGCGGCGAAGAGCCCGCCGGAGTGAAACCAGCGCACCCCCTGGCCGAAAATCTCGTCCCAGTCGAAGTCGCCGGGCCCGAGGAGGGCCGCGGCCTCCCCCGCCCGGTTGTAGAAGACGACGGGTGGGCGGATGCCGAAGCCGCGATCGCTGTAGACGGTGGCGATGTTGGGACCGCGCACCCCGTCGTGCGGGGACCAGCGGTAGATGCCCCGGACGCCCATCGCGCGGACCCGTTCGGCGACGAGCTGGCCGATCGGATAGTCGACGCAGGCGGAGGCGACCGCGGTCTGCAGGCCGAAGCAGCTGGCCAGGTTGGCGGCCACGTTGTACTCCGCCCCGCTCACATGGATGCGGCACTCGGTCGCCTTCTGGAAGGGGACGTCACCGGGATCCAGACGGATCACCAGCGCCCCGAGCGAGACGAAGTCCAGCGCTCCGGTTGGCGGAATCCTGAGCTCGGGCGTCACCAGCTGTGCACCGTCCCGTCGACCAGGCGGTTGGTCGGCAGGTAGGCGCGCTGGTACGGGTACCGCGCCGCCAGCTCCTCATCGATGTCGACCCCGAGGCCGGGCTCCTCGCCGGGATGCAGGTAGCCGTCCGCGAAGCGGTAGGAGTGCGGGAAGACCTCGTCGGTCTCCGCGGAGTGCCGCATGTACTCCTGGATGCCGAAGTTGGGGATGGAGACGTCGAGGTGAAGGGCGGCGGCGAGGCAGACGGGGGAGAGATCGTTGGCCCCGTGCGAGCCGCTGCGGACATGGTAGAGCTCGGCGAGCTGGAAGATGCGGCGGAGGTGGGTGATCCCGCCGGCGTGAACGACGTCGGCGCGGATGTAGTCGATGAGCTGCTCGGTGATGAGCTGCTGGCAATCCCAGATGGAGTTGAAGACCTCCCCCACCGCGAGCGGCGTCGTGGTGTGCTGCCGGATGATCCGGAACCCCTCCTGGAGCTCCGCCGGCACCAGGTCCTCGAGCCAGAAGAGCTGGTACTCCTCGACCCGCCGCCCGAGCCGGGCGGCCTCGATCGGGGTCAGCCGGTGGTGGGCATCGTGGAGGAGCGCGAAGTCGAACCCGAACCGCTCCCGTACCGCCTCGAAGAGTGCCGGGATCTGATGCAGGTAGCGAGCCGACGACCAGTCGGACATCTCGGCGGTGGCGGCGGCAGCGGGCACGTAGCCGGACTCGTGATGGGCGGTGTCGGTGCTCACCCCATAGATGGAGCTGATCCCCTGGATGCCCACCTGCACGCGGACCGCCCGATAGCCGAGGTCCAGGAAGCGAGCGACCTCGTCGAGCACCTGGGGCACGGTCTCGCCGTTGGCATGCCCGTAGACGGTGACGCCATCGCGGCTCCGACCGCCCAGCAACTGGTACACCGGCAGGCCGGCGACCTTGCCCTTGATGTCCCAGAGCGCGGTGTCGACGGCCGCGATCGCGGTCATGGTGACCGGTCCCCGGCGCCAGTAGCCGCCCTTGTAGAGGAACTGCCAGGTGTCCTCGATGCGGGAGGCGTCCCGCCCGAGGAGCAGGGGGCAGACGTGATCGGTGAGGTAGCTGGCCACCGCGAGCTCACGGCCGTTGAGAGTGGCGTCGCCCACCCCCGTGACGCCCTCGTCGGTGGTGAGCTTGAGGGTCACGAAGTTGCGCCCCGGGCAGGTGATGATCACCTTGGTGTCAACGATCTTCACGCTCTCACCTCACACGGGCGCCATCCACGGGGACCCATCATAGGGCGGCCGGGCCGGGCGCGCGGGAGCACCCGCCGGAGCGACTCCGCGCGACCTCACGCGGGTGAGCGGGGGGTAAGATCGGAGGACGGCTGGGGGAGATGCCCGAGCCGAGGAGGGGGAAGATGGTGAGAGCACCACGCTCAGTCCGGTTGCCACTGGCGTGCCTCGGAAGCGCGGTCCTGGTCGCCGCGTGCGGCAGCGGCGCAGCCTCCGGGCCGAGCCCGTCCGGCCCCTCGCCCACAGCGACCAGCTCGCCCGCGGCCAGCGCCACTCCCACGGCCACGCCATCTCCCACCCCCGCACCCTCGTCGGGCGGCGTCCAGTTCATGGGGACGGTCGCCATCACCGGCTCGGTCTCGGACACCGGGACCTTCGACGACACCCTGGACGGTGAGGACGCCGTCGGGCACCCCTACGCGAGCTGCACCGACTGGGCCAGCGACCTGATCAACGGGCAGCCCGACACCGGAGTCGTGTTCAGCCTGCCCAGCCCCCAGGCCATCCCCGGGCCTCAGGGCCCCACTCCGCCTGCGGGCACCATCGAACAGGTGCAGCTCCTGCTCGACGGCACCTGGCCCGGACCTGGCGTCTATGGCAACGGCAGCGGCCAGAGCGCCGCCGGCCTGACCGAGCATGCCAGCATTATCGTCGAAGGCTCCAGCGGCCCCGACAACTTCATCGATCCCGCCACCTGGGAGGTCGACGTCGCCTCGGACGGAAGTGGATTGATTATTTTCAGCGGTGCCCAGGGCACGTCGGGCACCGTGGGCACCGCGTCCGGCAGCGTCGACTGGACCTGCAGCTGAGCAGCGGAGGGCGAGCGCGCCGCCCTCCCCACCGGCATCAGGCCAGCAGCTTGCGGAGCTCCGCCTCCCAGCTGCCGTCGTGGATCACCCGCCCCCGGAAGGCGGCGGCCAGCCGGGTCAGGTGGGGGAGCCGCTGGACGGCCACCGCGTAGCGGGAGGCCACGCCGGAGATGTCGCCAGCGAGCACCTCGATGTGGAAGCCGATGAGCATCAGCGCCAGGTCGAGCTCGGAGAGCGTCAGCGACGGGTCGTGGAAGACGTAGGTGGCGTGGTCCTCGACGTTGAGCGACTCATAGATGAGCGTGCCCGACGCCGTGTGCGCGAGCAGGGAGGCGACGATCGTGGGCTGGTCGCCGCCGATGGTGAGCGCGTCGAGGTCGGTTTGCGCGGCGGTCTGGGCCTTGGGGTCGGGTGGCGCATCGGGGACGCGGAACATCGACCGGGCCTGGGTCTGGCCTCCGCGTGACCACGCTCCACCGCCGCGCATCATCCGCATCGCGAGCATGCCGCCCATGGCACCGTACGGGGCGCCGAAGCCCATGCCCATCCCGGGCATGCCCATGCCCATGCCCATCCCGGGGCCGCCGCCGGGCGGTCCTCCGATGAGGGGGCCGCCCCCGCCCGACCCCGGTGTGGGGACGCCCATGGAGCGCTCCGCCATCAGCGCCCCCATCCCCTGCTCGATCTGGCCGTAATTGATGCCCTGGCCTCGGCCCGGCCCGGTGCTCTCGACCGCCCCCGCCTCGGCGAAGTGGGTGGTGCCCTGTGCCGCCACCTCCACCGAGGAGATCTGGTGGAACCCGAGCGCCGGCTCGCCCAGCGACTCGATCAGCGCTGCGCCCGCCGCCCGCTCGGGCAGCGCCGCGGCCGCCAGCAGAGCCGGCCACACCCTGGGATCGACGCCGTCGAGGGTCGCCTTGGGAACCGCCACCCCGTCGCGTAGGTCCCCCGCGAGCTGACGCTGGACGAGCGGCCCCAGCCCCGGGAGCAGCGCCTCGAGGAAGGCGCCGGTGCGCCCTCGGGCGTCGGTCGCCCGCTGGCGGAGGAGGGTGAGGAACTGGGAGGTCACCTGGGCGAGGTGCTGGACGACGACCGTCCCCGCGTCGCCCATGGAGATGCTGATCCGGTAGCCGGTGGGATCGGTGGTGACGTCCTCGATGAGCGAGTAGGGCACCTGGACGGGCGGCCCGCTGACCGGGATCGCAACCAGGCCGTCGTCGTAGAGGCTGATGTCGGCCTCGACGTCGTCCACCGCGCCGTGGAACCGCTGGCGCTCCCCGAAACCGATGGTCACCAGCCCCTCGCGGGAGTCGGCGACCCGGATGTCGCCGATCTGGGCGAGCAACTGGGTGCGCAGCGGTCCGAGCTGGGAGAGGTCCACCAGGGTGCCGTCGACCAGGCGGATGCGCACGGTGAAGGGGACCGGCTCGCTGACCTCGGTGATCTGCTCCGGTGCGATGCGGAGCGGTTGGCCCAGCTGGGGGGAGACGGTGACGGTGCCCCCGTCCACGGCAACACCACCGTCCCCCTCGTCCACCACCTCGCCGCTCGCGGCGCTGAGCCGGAAGTGCATGGCGAGGCTCAGCCGGGGACGATCACGGCGCCGGGGTGCCGCATTCGCCGCAGAACTTGATCCCGCCCACGAGCTCGCTGCCGCAGTTGCCGCAGAAGCGCTTGGTCGCCGCTGGAGCGGCGGCGAGGGCGGCGCCGCAGTGCTGGCAGAACTTGCCGCCGCCCGACTCCTGATGACACGAGGGGCAGAGACCGGTCGCCTGGTCGGTGTAGTTGACCCCCTGGGTGAGATCCTGGACCTGGATCTTCTGCTCCAGCTGGCCCCTCTGGGCCTCGGCCTGCATGAAGGCCGTCTCCTCACCCAGCTTGGGAGCGCACTCGACGCAGAGACCGCGGTCGTTGTTCCAGCAGACGTCCCGGCAGACCCACTTGCCGCAGCGGTTGCACTGGTAGAAGCGGTCGTGGACCTCCTGGGCGGCCTTCGCCAGCTCCTTGTCCTTGGCCGGGCTGCCCGTCCCGGACATGAGCATGCTCGAGTTCCATCCGGCGCTCTCGACGTCCCCCCCGATGCTGCCCCCCAGCAGGCCGCCGCCGATGGCGGCCACCCGACCTCCGAACCCGAAGAGGGAGCGGTGGAAGGAGGAGCGATACCCGTTGTTGCACCGCATGCAGCGGAATTCGAACTGGTACCCCTCCTGGGTGGAGAGGTCCTCGATGTTGCTGGTGAAGGCCACGACGCCGGCCATCTGCTCGCCTCCTCTCACGGCCGGCCATCCCGCCGACCCAATCCGCACAACCTAGGATCGTTCAGCCTGGCTGTCAATGGACCGAACGCCGCACTGATGTGAGCTTAGAACTTCAGAGGGGGGGACCTCCTGGGTAGCCCTCCAGCGGGCCGGGAAACGCCGCCTCGGCCCGGGCTTCCAGGCGAGCGGCGTGCCGGCGCAGCAGGAGGACACCGGCCAGCCCCGCCGCCACCGCCAGCGCGGCGAAGCCGACCGCGAGCCACCCGTTGAGGCTGAGGAGCGTGCTCCCGGCGGCGTACGCCGCGAGCCCGTAGGCGGTGGCCCAGACGGCGCTGCCGGCCGCGTTGAAGGCCAGGAAGGAGACGGGCGACATCCGGCCGGCGCCGGCCAGCAGCCCGGCGAAGCTGCGCAGGACGGGGACGAACCGGCCGAGGAAGACGACCTTGCCGCCGTCGCGCTGGAAGAGGTAGTGGGTCACCTTGACCTGGGGCTGGGCGAGGCCGACCCGCGCGCCGTAGCGCACCAGGAGGCGGTATCCGCCCCACCACCCGATCGCGTAGCCGAGGCTGCCCCCGACGATGGGACCGGCGGCGCCCGCCGCGATGACCCCGCCGATGGCCAGGTGGAGCTTGGACGCGAGGGCAGCAGCCGTGAGCAGCGCCGTCTCGCCGGGAAGGAACGGCACGCAGAGGCTCTCGAGCCCGGCGAGCAGGAACACCGCCAGGTAGCCCCAATGCTGGACGAATCCCGACGCGAAACCGGTCAGCGAGGCCAACAGCACAGCCGGACAATGATGCGTGGGCCGGGGCCCCCGAAGCGTGGCGGCGTGGAAGGTCCTATCCGCTCCCCGAGGCGCTGGAGGCTCCCGTCAGCCCCCCGTCGCCCCCGATCCTCAGCGCGCGGAGGTGGCACCGTCGCCGCCCGCGGCCGGAGGTTCGCTGAGCCGCAGCACGACCAGCGACCGTCCCTCGACCCGGAGACGGTCCGGGGTACGGACCACGCGGGTGCCGGGCTGCTCGCCCGGCTGGGCGGTGTCCAGGATCACCGCCCAGGTCCCAGGGGGCAGATCCCATTCGCAGGCATCCCCGGACGAGTGGAGAAGCACGGCCAGGGTGTCGTCGACCATCCGTTCCCCGGTGGCGGTGCGATCGGCGATCAGGTCCCCGTCGAGGACCATCGCGAGCGACTGCCGCTCGTGACTGCCCCAGTCCTCGTCGGTCATCTCCAGGCCGTTGCGTCGCAGCCAGCGCACGTCCTTGAGGCCGCCGCCTACGACCCGGCCAGTGAAGAAGTACTGCCGGCGGAGCACCGGATGCGCGGCCCGCAGCTCGATCAGGCGGTGGGTGAAGCGGAACAGCTCGGAGTCCGCGTGCTCCCAGTCGATCCAGGAGATCTCGCGGTCCTGGCAGTAGGCGTTGTTGTTGCCTTGCTGAGTGCGACCCAACTCGTCCCCGGCGAGGATCATCGGGCTGCCCTGGGAGATCAGGAGGGTGGCCAGGAAGTTGCGCTGCTGCCGGCGGCGCAACTCTTTCACGGCAGGGTCGTCGGTCCCGCCCTCAACTCCGCAGTTCCAGGAGCGGTTGTCGTCGGTGCCGTCGCGATTGTCCTCGCCATTGGCCTGGTTGCGCTTGCTCGTGTAGGAGACCAGGTCGCGGAGGGTGAAGCCGTCGTGCGCGGTCACGAAATTCATGCTGGCACTCGGTCCGCGCCCGTCATCCACATAGAGGTCGCTGCTCCCGGTGAGGCGGTAGGCGAGGTCGGCGACCCCGATGGGTGCGCCCCGCCAGTAGTCGCGAACGGTGTCGCGATACTTGCCGTTCCACTCGGCCCATCCCACCGGGAAGTTGCCCACCTGGTAGCCGCCCGGCCCGATGTCCCAGGGTTCGGCGATCAGCTTCACCTCGGCCAGCACAGGGTCCTGATGGATGATGTCGAAGAAGGCGGCTAGCTTGTTGACCTCGTAGAACTGGCGGGCGAGAACCGAGGCCAGGTCAAAGCGGAAGCCGTCGACGTGCATCTCCGTGACCCAGTAGCGGAGCGAGTCCATGATCAACCGCAGGGTCTGAGGTGCGCCCGCGTTGAGCGTGTTACCGGTCCCGGTCACGTCCCAGTAATGGCGGCGGTCGTGGGGGTCCAGGTAGTAGTAGGCCTCGTTGTCGATGCCCCGGAAGGAGAGGGTTGGGCCGAGGTGGTTGGCTTCGCCAGTATGGTTGTAGACGACATCGAGGAAGACCTCGATTCCGGCAGCGTGGAGGGAACGCACCATCTTCTTGAACTCGACGACCTGGCCTCCGTGGTCACCGGCCGATGCGTACCTCCCCTCGGGGGCGAAGTAGCCGACGGTGTCGTAGCCCCAGTAGTTGCTCAAGCCCAGCTGGCGGAGACGGGCGGAGTCGATGAAGGCGTGCACCGGCATCAACTCAACGGCGGTCACCCCCAGCGCCTTGAGATACCCGATGGCGGCAGGGTGGCCCAGACCCGCGTAGGTGCCGCGCAGCTGCGCCGGCACGTTGGGATTGCGCATGGTGAAGCCGCGGACATGGGTCTCATAGACGACGGTGTCGGCCCACGAGATCCTCGGACGGGGGGTCCCGCGCCAGTCGAAACGGTTGTCGACCACCACCGAGAGCGGGACGTGGCCGGCCGAGTCGAGCTCGCTCCGGACGTCGTCGGTCATGCGCCTGTTCCACTCGTAGCCGTAGACCTCGGGCCCCCACGCGACCTTGCCGGTGAGAGCGCGAGCGTAGGGATCCATGAGCAGCTTGCGGGGATTGAACCGGCGGCCGGCGGCCGGCTCGTAGGGACCGTCGATCCGGTATCCGTAGAGGGTCCCGGGACCGGCCCCGGGCAGGTAGCCGTGCCAGGTCAGGTCGGTCCGGTCGGTGAGCTCGCAGCTCTCCCGGGTGCTTCCATCGGGGTCGACCACTACCAGTTCGACCCTCCGTGCGTTGGCGCTGAAGAGTGCGAAGTTGGTGCCGTTGCCGTCCCAGTGCGCGCCGAGGGGAAAGTGCTGGCCGGGCCACGGGTGGCCGGAGGTTGCCGGCGGCGGGGGCGGGGGCGCCGCCGCAGCCTGCCCTGGCGGGGCCGACGGTGAGGACTGCCTGGGACGCGATGCCACGTCGGACGACTCCAGCTGGGGATCGGCTCCCCTCGGGGCGTCGCCAGAGCGCGACCGCCTTCGCGGGCCAACGATACCGTCTCACCGGACCGATCCGCGGCGATGATACGGCCCATGACCGCGCCGACCCCGAGCGCCTGGGGCCTGATGCCCACCCACATCGGCACCGACGGCCGCCAGCGGACCGCTTCCGCAGAGACGATCGGCTACCTGCTCGCCGCCGTCGGCGCGGATCGCCGCCGCCCCGAGCCGGACGGCGCGTGGCCCCTGGTTACGGTCCAGGGAGAGTGCCCGCGGGTCGGCGGCGGGAGGGAGGGGACGACGGCCGAGCATTCGGAGGTGGAGCTGGAGGACGGTTCCGCCCGCCCCTGCGGAGACCGTCTCCCGGCCGACCTGCCGCTCGGGTACCACCGCCTCCACCGCGGCGGCCGGAGCCGCCCCCTGGTGGTCACCCCACCCCGCTGCCACCTCCCGGACACGCGCGGCTTCGGCTTCGCCGTGCAGCTCTACTCGACCCGTTCGGCGGCGAGCTGGGGCATCGGGGACCTCGCCGACCTCGCCGGGCTGGGCGATTGGGCCCGGGAGCTCGGCGCCTCGATGCTTCTCGTGAACCCGCTCCACGCCGGGCTTCCGATCGCCCCCATCGAGCCCAGCCCCTACTTCCCCACCAGCCGCCTCTTCGTCGACCCCCTCGTCCTCCGTCCCGAGCGGGTGGCCAGGGGAACCGATGGCCGCGTCGCGGGGGACCCCGATGTCGCCGACCTGGCCGCCGCCGCCCGTCTGCTGAATCGTGAGCGCCAGATCGACCGGGACCGGGTCGCCCCGCTGAAGATGGCCGCGCTGGAGCGGACGTTCCGCGACTCCGCCACCCCGGGCGAGGTCGAGGCCGCGCTCGGGGCCCGGCCCCGGCTCCGCGATTTCGGCATCTTCTGCGCGCTGGCGGAGCGTCATGGGAAGGACTGGCGCGATTGGCCGCGCCCGCTGGCGCGGCGCGACCCCGCGGCGGTGGGGACAGCGGCGGCGGAGCTGGCCGAGCGGGTCCGGTTCCACGCCTGGGTGCAGCTGCAATTGGACCGTCAGATGGAAGAGGCCGGCGCTGCCCTCCCGCTGATCCGCGATCTCGCCGTCGGCTTCCACCCGGGGGGCGCCGACGCCTGGCTGTGGCAGGAGATGATCGTGCCCGGGGTGACGGTGGGTGCCCCTCCCGACAGCTTCAACTCCCGCGGCCAGGACTGGGGAATCCCGGCCTTCGACCCCTGGAAGCTGCGCGCCAGCGGTTACGCCCCCTTCATCGAGACGCTCCGGGCAAACCTGCGCGAGGGGGCAGGCCTGCGCATCGACCACGTCATGGGGCTCCAGCGGCTCTGGTGCATCCCGGTGGGGGGAGGTCCGGCGGAGGGCTGCTACGTGGGATACCCTGCCGGCGACCTGCTCGGCATCGTCGCCCTCGAGTCGGTCCGGCACCGGGCGACGGTGGTCGGCGAGGACCTGGGGACGGTCCCGGCCGGCTTCCGCGCGCGGCTGCGGCGAAGGGGAGTCCTGAGCTACGTGGTGCTCCTCTTCGAAGACCGGCCGCCGGCCCGCTGGCCGCGGCAGGCGCTGGCCGCGGTCACCACCCATGACCTGCCCACCGTCTCCGGCCTCTGGGACGGCACCGACCTCGAGGCCCGGCGCCGGATCGGTCTGCCCACCGACGCCGCCGCCACCGAGGAGATGGTGGAGCGGATCCGCCGGGGCGGTGGCCCCGCGCCGGGCGCGGAGAACGCGGCCGCTGTGGTGCATGCACACCGGCGTCTGGCCGCCTCCGGGTGCACCCTGCTCGCCGCCACGCTGGAGGACGTGGCCGGGGTCGGGGAGCGGCCCAACCAGCCGGGCAGCGGGGGGCGGAGCCCGAATTGGTCCTTGGCGCTGCCCATGCCCCGGGAGCGCCTGCAGGAGCTCCCCATGTCAGGGGAGCTCGCGGGGATACTCTCTCGCGGGGCGCGGGGTGGGCGACGCGGGGCCGTGAAGCATCGGAGCGAGGCGGGGGTACCCTGAATCGGCCCGACCGACGTGATATAGTTGCGCCAGCAACCGGGCCGAGGATGCCCGAACGGAGAGCCCCACGTTGACCACAGCGGTGAAGCAGGCTTCGATACGCATCGACATCGAGCTGTTCCAGTGCGCTAAGGCGGAAGCACGTCGCCTGCACCGGCCCGTGTACATCGCGGGCGGGGAGATCCACGCCGAGCGGCCTCCGCGGACGACGGCGATGGTCTGGCCGAACGGCAGCGTGACCTGGGGCAATCCCCAGGCCGCCAGCAAGCAGATCGACCGGCGCCACCTCCCCCCCGCCGCCTGAGGCGGCGGCCGCAAGGACGCCTCGGGACGATCGAGGTGGCACGCCCTCCAAGGGCGCGGTGCCCGGCGCCGGATCGGGTCGAGGTGGCGCGACCGGTGCGGCTCTGCGCCGTCAACGAGAAAGGGAGCCGCGGCACGGCCGCGGCTCCCTTTGGGCGTTCGGTGTGGTGGTCAGGTACCCCCCAGGGAAGTACTGACGTTTGAGAAGAAATTGTTCGCCGTGTGGCCGACCACGAGAAGCATGACGGCCGCGACGACTCCGATGAGGACGATGATGAGTGCGTACTCCACCATTCCCTGCCCTTCCTCTTGTCGACGTCCGTCACGCCGGTTGGGAGTGGGGAGCGACTCGCTCATGAGGCACCACCTCCTTCTGACAGGCCCCGGGTTCACCTCCTGCTCACACCGACCGACGCGAGGGAGTCCACTCTGCGAGGTCATGTCTGAGCATCCGTCGTACGCCGGTGTCACGAGTCGGTGATGAAACCCCGGGACCAGGCGCGGAGCCGGACCGGGCGCCCGGGGCCGGCCGGCCGGGCCGGGCGACCCTCAGTCGCGACCGAAGCTGCGGACGACCCAGGCGACCGCCCCGACCAGGCCGGCGTCCTGTCCGAGCTCGGCCTGTCCTACCCGGCAGCGCTGGAGCGGTGCGACGAAGCCGATCTCCGCCATGCCTGCGCGAATCGGGGCCACGAGGAGATCGGCACAGGTGCCGCCGACACCTCCGCCGAGAGCGATGGCGTCCGGCCCCAGGATGTTGACCAGGGCCCCGAAGGAGCGGCCGAGGGCCCTGGCCGCGTCGGCAAAGACCCGCGTCGCGAGAGGGTCACCGGCCCGGGCGGCGTCGGCGATCGCCGACGTGGTGAGAGGAGTGATCGCGCGCAGCGAGGACTCCTCCCCGGCGGCGAGCGCCGCCGCGGCGCATCGGGCGATTCCCGTCCCCGACGCGATGCCTTCGAGACATCCCGGATGCCCCTGTCCGCAGAGCGGGCCGTCCAGGCTCCAGGGCACATGGCCCATCTCGGCGGCGGTGCCGGCGGTGCCGACCAGCAGGGTGCCCTCGATGATCACGGCTCCACCAATGCCGGTACCCATGGTCACCAGGATGAAGATGCGGGCGCCCCGGCCCATGCCGGCCGCCCACTCCCCGTAGCCGGCAAGATTCGAGTCGTTGTGGATCGCGACGGGACACCCGGCTGCCTCGGAGAGCATCTCCCGGGCGGGAAGGTCCTCGAAGCCGGGCAGGTGGGGGGCGGCGAACACGACCCCGCGCTCGGGGTCCAGTGGTCCAGGGATGCCGATGGCGACGCCGTCCGGTGTTCCCCCCGCCACATCCCGCGCCGCCTCGGCGCAGGCGGAGATCACGGCCTCGGGCCCGGATGAGGCAGGGGTGGGCCGGCGTACCACGCGCTTCGCGTAGGTCGTGGGCCCGGTGGAGAGGGCGGCTCGGATGCTGGTGCCGCCAAGGTCGATCCCGACCAGTCGGGTCATCACACGTCTCCTGAGTTCGTCATGTGCGTCGGCGGAAAGCGGAGCCGGGCTCCCCGGAGTGGCCATCATGCCAATGCCCAGGGCGGGCGATCCGGTCGGCGGCGGCCGGCCCCCAACTCCCAGCCGGGTACATCTTGACGGGTGAGGGGCGGTCCAGCACGGGTTGGACGACCTGCCAGCCCCGTTCCACCTCGTCCTCGCGGATGAAGAGGGTGTGGTCGCCGCTCAGCGCATCGTGGAGGAGGCGCTCATAGGCCTCGGGGGTGCTCGCCTTGAACGATCCCTCGTAGCTGAAGTCCATCTCCACCGGCTGGGTGGTCACCTCGGGCCCGGGACGCTTGGCGACGAAGGTGATCGAGATCCCCTCATCGGGCTGGACCCGGATGACCAGCCGGTTGCCGTCCAGGGCGTGGAGGCCGACCGCCCGGAAGAGGTGCAGCGGGGCCTCCCGGAAGCTGAGGACGACGCGGGTGTCGCGCACCGCCAGGCGCTTGCCGGTGCGAAGCAGGAACGGCACCCCGGCCCAGCGCCAGGAGTCGATGTGAAGGCGCATCGCCGCAAAGGTCTCGACCTCGGAGTCGGGGGCGACCCCCTCCTCCTCGCGGTAGCCGGGCACGGCCTCCCCGTCGACGCTGCCCGAGGCGTACTGGCCACGGACGACGTCGCCGGGGTCCACGGGATGGAGTGCGTCCAGGACCTTGACCTTCTCGTTGCGGATCGCCTCCGCCGCGAAGGAGATGGGCGGCTCCATCGCGGTCACCGCCAGCAGCTGGAACATGTGGTTCTGGACGATGTCCCGGATCGCCCCGGTCTCCTCGTAGAAGGCACCGCGGTGCTCCACGCCCAGGGACTCGGCGACGGTGATCTCGACACGGGCGACGGCATCGCGGTTCCACACCCTCTCGAAGACGGAGTTGCCGAAGCGGAAGACGAGGAGGTTCTGGACGGTCTCCTTGCCCAGGTAGTGGTCGATCCGGTAGATCCGCTCCTCGGGGAGCACCTCGTGGAGCACGGCGTTGAGCCGGGTCGCCGAGTCGACGTCGTGGCCGAACGGCTTCTCGATGACCAGCTTGGTCCCCGCCGCCAGCCCCGCGGCCCCGAGGCTCTGCGCCAAGGTGGTGAATGCGGAGGAGGGCACGGCGAGGTAGAGGAGCCGTTCCGGCCGTCCAGCCGCGGCCCGGAGGGGACGGAGGTCGCCGTCGGCCCCCACCGGCACGAAGCGGAGGCGGGCAGCGAAGCGAGCGAACCGGCGGGCGTCGAAGTGGGTCCGGGAGAAGCTCCGGATCGCCTCCTTGGCGTGACCCTGGAAGCGCTCGTCGCTCCAGTCCATCGGGGCGACCCCGATGACATCGCCGCGCTCGGGGAGCAGCCCCTCGACATCGAGGTTGTAGAGAGCGGGCAGGAGCTTCCGGGCCGCGAGGTCGCCGGTCGCCCCGACCACCACGATGTCCTGGTCGGAGGGACGACTGAGGGTCATGGGCAGGTCACACCCATGTCCACCGGCGTCTTCCCACCACGGCGACGCCGGGCGGCGTCCGCGACGCCGGGTCGACGGGGAAAACGGTGTCAGCCGCGGGCACGAGGTCGGATTGTAGTGGAGGCATGGCGCCGCCCAGGGGAGGAAGGCCATCGGGAAGCGCAGCCCACTCTCCGGCCCCGTCAGCGCACACTGTGGCGGCCTGCCGCTCGACCTGTGAAGATGCGGCGCAACCCGTCGCCCAAGTCACATGAGGAGCGCCTGCCGTGGATCACGACCGGACCGAACCGGAGCTGGCCGTCGCGCGCCGCCGGAGAGCATCCTGGGATCTCGGGGAGGTCCTCGGGTGGGGCCTCATCGTGGCGATCGCCCTCCTCGCTGCAGCGTATGTCGCCGCTGGGATCATGGAGGCGGGGGCCTCGCCGGGGCCAAACCAGCTGGAGGCTACCCTCCTCTACGCGACGGAATGGGTCTCCCCGTACATCGTCCTCTTCCCACTCGCAGCACTCGGTGTCACCTGGTGGGCGGTGCGCCGCCATTCTTCCTCTGCCGGCGCGGCGGATGAGGACGGCGCGGCCGAGCTCGGCCTGGCTCGCCTCTTCCGCGCCCGCATCCTGATCATCCTCGCGGGAGCGGCCCTCGTCGTGATCCTCTGCGCTGGGATCGGAGCGCTGGTCAGCAGCATCCTGCTGATGACCCAGAGCGAGCTGGGGGGCAACCCGGTCTGGGCCACGGAGGCCCAGACCCTCGGCGTGGTGGCCTCGGCACTGCTGCTCGCTGGCATCGGGCTCGCCGGGACCGTTCGCCTCTGGGGGCAGACGTCGGAGCTGCTCGCCGGCGACGAGAAGGAGTGGGAGTCGGAGTCGGAGTCGGAGCCCGAGCCGGAGCCCGCGGCGGCCCCCGTTCCCGAGTAGACCCTGGTGCCCCGGCCGCAACCGGGGCACCAGGACCTGCCTCTCGGCGCGTCCGTCCCTCAGACGGCAACGGTCCGGCACGCCCGGGCGGCGAACCCCAGGGCGCGAGCGCGGGCGGCGACCGCCTCGGCCTCGCTGCGTCCGGCGGCGAGAGCAAAGACGGCACCTCCGCTGCCAGTCAGGTGCCAGGTGGTCCCCGGCAGGGCACCCCGAAGCCGGAGGAGACCGGCGGCAAGCTCGGGATGGGCCCGGCAGGCGGCCGCCTCCAGGTCTGAGCCGCACAGCTCCGGCGCGACCGGCCACCCCTGGACGAGCAGTCCCGCCAGCGCCTCCGGGCGCTCGGGGCCCCGCCATTCGTCCGGTGTCAGGGCCGCAAAAGTGGCCGCGGTGCTGCTGCGCCCGGCGACGACGACGGCGAGGTCGAGGGGAGGGTGGAGGATCGTCTCCAGGCGCTCGCCAGCCCCCCCGACGAGGAGGCTGCCACCGGCCAGGCACGCCGGCACGTCGCTTCCCAGCGTGTCGGCGAGCCGGAGCATCCGGGGGCCCGACCCGGAACTGCCGGCCCCGCCGAGCAGCCGGAGCACGGCCGCCGCATCGGCGGAGCCACCCCCGAGGCCGGCGGCAACGGGCAACCGCTTCTCCAGGCAGAGCCGGACGGCACCGATGGGACGGCCGGCGAGGACGGCCCGGGCGGCCCGGAGCACGAGGTTGCTCTCAACGGGGACCTCGGCTGCGGCCGGGCCCGAGACGTTCACCGCGATCTCCGGGGCCTCCCCCGCCGCCATCGCCTCCGGGCCAGTCGCCGCACCAATCCCGGCACCCGCCTCAGCACCGACCTCGGCACCGGCGGCGAAGCCGACCTCGACCCCCACGAGATCGTGCCAATCGAGGCGCACGACCACTGAGCGGAGCTCGTGCCGGCCGTCGGGGAGCCTGCCGACCACGCTCAGGGCGAGGTTGAGCTTGGCGTAGGCGGGTGTGAAGATCATGGGAAGAGAGATTCTGGGCGCCCGACCCGGCCGTGCCGGAGGGCGATTGGTATACTCCAGGCTCCCGGGCGTTGGTCGGGGGGACGCGCCCAGTTTCCGACATTAGTCAACAGGTGTCATCTTGGCCAACTCTCGCTCCGCCCGGAAGCGCATCCGCTCCAATGAGCGCAAGCGCGTCCGCAACCGCATCGTCCGCTCGGCAGTCCGGACCCGGATCGGCCGGGTGCGCCGCTCGCTCGTGAGCGGCCAGGTCGCCGGCATCGAGGAAGAGCTCCGCGCGGCGGTCAAAGCTCTGGACAAGGCTGCCGAGAAGGGCATCCTTCACCGCAACAACGCGGCGCGGCGCAAGTCCCGGATCATGGCGATGGCGGCAAAGCTCACCCTCATGGGCGGGAGCGAGGCGGAGAAGGCGGTCACGCGGGCCGCCGCCGCCGGCGGAGCCAAGGGCAGGTCGGCCAAGGTCGCGCCGAGTGCGGCCGCCAAGGCCACCGCGGCAGCCAAGGGCGCCGGCGCGAAGAAGGTGTCCACGACCAAGGCAGCGGCCAGCAC
>OCZT010002314.1_pt1 | contig 19751 bp, 21 predicted proteins | sample 1539031 | NCBI WGS metagenome assembly OCZT01 (sample SAMEA3539308, study PRJEB22396) | soil metagenome | biome: tundra; feature: field; material: soil | place: USA | collected 2010-05 | depth 0.15 m | reverse complement strand
TGCGGCGCAAAGATGGCACGGTGTTCTACGCCGACATCAGCGCGGCACAGGTCACCATGCAGAACCGCCGCTGGCTGCTGGGCGTGTTCCGCGACATCACCGCGCGAAAGCAGGCGGAGGAGGCGCTGCAGCAGAGCGAGGAGCGCTACCGCCTGCTCTTCGAGAGCAACCCGCTGCCGATGTGGGTTTACGATCTCGAAACGCTGCGCTTCCTCGCCGTGAACGAGGCCGCCGTGCAACACTACGGCTACACCCGCGAGGAATTCTTGGGCATGACGATCAAGGACATCCGCCCGCCGGAAGACATTCCCGCGCTGCTCATGTTCCTCGAGCAGCCGCAGACCGAGAGCACGAGCTCCCGCGAGCATCGGCACCGGCGGAAGGACGGGACGATCATCCACGTGGAGATTGTCTCCCGCCCCCTCGTGTTCGACGGCCGCCGCGCGAGACTGGCCCTCGCGAACGACATCACGGAGAAAAAACTGTTCGAGGAAAAATTCCTCCACGCGCAGCGGCTCGAGAGCATCGGCATGCTCGCCGCGGGCATCGCGCACGATCTCAACAACGTGCTCGCCCCGATTGTGTTTGTCGCGCCGTTGCTGCGCCGAAGCCTGTCCGACCCGCGCGACTTGAAAATCCTGAACACCCTCGAACAGAGCGCGGGACGCGGGGCCGGGCTGGTGAAACAGATCCTCGGCTTTGCGCACACCAGCACCGGCGAACTCCAACCCACGCAGGTGAAACACCTCGCGCGGGACATCATCGGCGTCATCGAGGAGACATTTCCCAAAGCGATCGAGCTCGAGCAACTAATCCCGTCCGACCTCTGGTTGGTGCAGGGGAACCCAACCCAGATCCACCAAGTGCTCCTCAACCTGTGCGTGAACGCCCGTGATGCCATGCCGCGGGGTGGCCGGCTGCGAATTGCCGCGGCCAACCACCGGTTGGATGCGCTGGCGGCTGGCACGATTCCCGGAGCCCGGCCGGGCGCCTGGGTTGTCCTCGAGGTCACTGATACCGGCTCGGGCATTCCTCCCGAGGTCTTGGCCCACATCTGGGAGCCTTTCTTCACCACCAAGGGCGCGAACAAGGGCACGGGGCTGGGTCTGTCCACGGTGCGCGGCATCGTCATCAGCCATCATGGCTTTGTGGAATTGGACACTGCAGCCGGCCGCGGCACCACCTTCCGCGTGTTTCTGCCGGCCATCGAAAGCGCGTCATCCCAACAGAAAACCGCCGCGCCTTTCGCCGTCCCCGAAGGCCGCGGCGAACTCATTCTCGTGGTGGACGACGAGGCACTTATCTGCGAGCTCATCAGCACCATCCTTGGAAACCACGGCTATCGGGTTGTGAGCTGCGGTAATGGGGTGGAGGCGATTACCTTGTTTGCCGCTCGGCCCGGCGAAATTCCCCTCGTGATTACCGATGTCGATATGCCCTACCTCGGTGGGGTGGCGCTGGCCCGCGCCCTGTTGCATCTTTGCCCCGACCTCCGGCTCATCGCCATGAGCGGATTGACCCACACGAAGACCGACAGCTCTGATGTCCCGGAGATGCAGAAATTGGTGCACGCATTTCTCCTCAAGCCATTCAATGCCGAAGCGCTGCTCAGCGCCGTGGACAAGCTGCTTCATCCTGCCGGGAAACCCTGAACCGCCATGCCCTCCATTCTCCTCATCGAGGACGACGATCTTTTTCGCGAAGCTCTCGCCGACGCGCTCACCGAGCATGGCTATGCCGTCACGCAGGCCGCCGACGGCGAGATCGGCGCTAACCGCACGCTCAAAAAACCCTTCACGCTTCCGACCCTGCTTCAAGCAATCGGGGAAGTCCTCGGGCTGTTACCGGCCGCAGTGCCGTCGTAGGAAGTGCCGTGTTTGAGCCGAAGTGCGATCGCAAGAGTGAGCGGGTTTGCGATGACAGCGTGGTGAGGGTGCCGCGCAGTGCCGTCCTCCTTTCAAATTGCATCCCCCGCTGAACCGAGTCCCGTGGATGGGGAGTGCCGTGGGATTAGTTGACTACGCGTTGGGGCAGGGCTGTGGCTGGATCGTGCTTGATGAGTTCGCCGCACCCAATCTTGACCTTCCACAGTATTCGCACCCGACTTAACGGCGCGTCGGTCAATGTCGCCACTTGCCTGGTATTAGTGTCCAGCAGCTAGGAGCCGGCTTTGGGTTTTGCGGCCTCTTTCCCGACGAATCTTGTCGCAGCCAAGATACGACCCGCCACCTTCACCCTCGAGATAAAAACGTCACGGTTGGGGAAGACCAGACTGGCTTCGAGCTTATCATGGCCCTTGTTAGTCGTCAGCTTTACAACACCGTTAGGCTCGAATTCAATATCTCTCGGTTCGATAGCGACCCCGTCGCGCAAAATGCAGTAGGTTCCCGGGCTAACAATCGCCTTCGTGTCCACTAGGGCCCAATCATCTTTCTCGAACCGGGGACCAAGAGAATAGTCTGTGATCTGATATGCTGCCAGACGGTTTGGCTCGCAATTTGGAATCGCGGATACCAGATCGCGGCGCGGCAAGACCCCCCAGACTTTATGGGGCGCGTCCGGCAAAGACAGTATAGGGATAGTGACGTAGGCGCTCCACTCGTTGAGCGCCGCGCGAACTGATTCCAGCTCGGGTGATCCGAGTAGGCGCTTTGCGACAAAATCGGATGGGACATCGAAGGTCTTTGCCGCGGCGGTAAATAATGCGCTGAGTCCCTTGTTCTCATCGGCAACGCCCAGTTCAAGATAAGACAACGCCGTCTCAATTTCCCGTGGGCCCGTTCCCGTGGCCAACCAAAGGACTGACACCTTGGCTGCTCCAGCGATACGGATGAGCACGTCTCGAGGAGGTTCAACCTTGCCAGAAGTGTATCCGCGAATCGTCGATTGAGGAATGTTGGCGGCCTTGGCGAGGCTACTTTGGTTCCCGACGAGGTTAGCGCAGAAGTCCAGCCGCTGGACAAAACCAGGACTGTCAAGAGAAGGAGCTTGTGGGCGCTTGCGAGGCATTCCTAGAACGAATGAGCGAAAGAATACCTCACTCAAGCTAAAGTGCGCTATTTGTGGTTGACTAACGGTCTTACGCTTATAATAACGTAAGACCGCTTCGAGACCGTAGCCCATATTCCCATGCTGAGATAGATCTGTAAGCAATCTTCATAGAATGGCTTAGCCATTTATAAGAAGCCTAAGACGCCGCGGTTCAAACCGAATCCGGCGGAAAAAATTCCTCTATCTATAAATATGGCCGATTTCATCAATTCCAGCACAGAGCAGCGACAGCCAATCACGTCCTATATGGACGTGGGTGCGGAGCATGCCAATTCCACCATTGAGCCGCTGGTGAACCGACTGGTTGAGCAGCTCCGTGCTGACGACGACCCGGAGACGCAGGAGCGCTATACGCCGTTCCTGCGCGCTGTTCACTCTGGTTCCCGGGGATACGCCCAGCGCGTGCCGGGATCGTTGACCACGCGACTCCATGACTTCCTGTCCCGGCACGAACTTCACGTCTTCCTAATCTACGATTGGCAAAAGAGGAAATACAGGAACATCCGCGAGCAGTTTCCGCTAGCTGTTGAACTAACCCAGGCGATTGGTAAGCGGGAAAAAATCCCGCACCCGTTTTACGACGAAAAGCCTTCGACGCTAAGCGTGGACTTTTTGCTCAGCAAACAGGACGGCGGATGGGAGGCGGTCGATTTCAAGGAGAAGAAGGACTACGCCAAGAAGAAGACGAGGCAGAAATTGGATCTCGCGGCCATCACCCTGGCCGAGGCCGGAGTGCCCCACACCGTCATGACCGAGGACGACATTCCGATGACAATTATCAGGAACTATCGGTTTCTCCGGATTCATTCGCTGCAGTTTGATCCGCCCCCACTCGCCTCGGCCGCGATGGACCTGGTTGAGTCGCCCCTACGGCAACAGTTGATCAGCGGCCGCACCACGATCTTCGAGGCCGCTCTCCGGGTGTCGGGATCCACTGGAATCGAGGCGTTCCGAGTTGCCCGCGCCTGCTACTGGCTCCTCGCCAACCGTCGCTGGCCCGTGGATCTCAACTACCCGGTGGGCCCCGACTATACCCTGCAGTTTCTCCCTCTCCTATGAATACAATCAATGCTGGTAAATGCTATCGCCGGGTCTCCGACCAATACTGTTTCCGGGTGTTCTCAGTGGCACCGGATGAAGACTATGCCGTGATCGTAAGGATGGAGTGCAGTTCCACACGCCTTCACCCCGTGCCCCTGGGCCGCCTCCAATCAGCGCTGTCACTCAGGCAGATTTACCCGGTCGATATCATTTACGCGCCTGCGCTGCCAAAGGAGGCCAGGAGCCCCGCGGCAAATGCGGTTTTTGAAAAAATTAAACCGGCCTTGGAAGAACTACTGGCGCCGGGATTCGACGAGTTGGCACGGCGAAAAATGTGGCCCGAAATCAGCAGGCTGGCGGTAAAGATCGGCGTGCCGCCGGCCACTCTCAATCTGGCTTTCACCAAGGTATTGCAGGCAGGTGGGATAATCGAGGCGGCGGTTCCAGGCTGGCATAAATGCGGTCGGAAGCAAAGCGCCGGTAAGAAAGACTACACTCCACACCCGACGAACCAACCGGACTCCTACCATCTGCGTAGCCAGGACTTCGACTATATTGCTGCCGGGGTGCGTAAATTTCTCCGAGCTGAGGCCACGTGGAAAGAGGCACATGATAAGTTTCTGGAGGTGTATTATCCGGAGAGTGAGAAAATCATCGGGGACCAAAAGATTGTTACAACGCGCCCTCCCGGACAGCGGCCGAGCCTCTTCCAATTCAAGGTTCACGGCATGAAGCTCGTTCCGCTACAGGAACGCCTGACACAGCAATTCGGAGACCGGATTGTGCAAACTGACCATCGCGGGCGGCCCAACGGACAATCGGGCCCGGCAATCTATCCGGGTGTCGTAAGCGAAATTGATTGGACCCTCTCTGATATAGTAGGGGTGGCGCGAGGGAGTCGGCTCTCCGTCGGCCGAATGGCTTTCTATGCCATCGCCGATGTTCAGTCCGGTCTGATGACGGCTGCCTATTTGACTATGGCATCAGGAAAGGCCTACGAAGCCGGACGGGCAATCGTTCAGTGCCTTGAGGACAAGGTCGAGCTATGTGCGAGATTCGGTTTGGTCATCACCCGGGAAATGTGGGACGTTCAGGCGTTGCCCCAGGAGCTTCGGTGCGATCGCGGCGAGATAGACTCGTGGAAGAGCACGGGGATCGGCACGGCCCTGGGCATCAAGCTGGAGTATTGTCCCAGCAAACGCCCCGACCTCAAGGGCACCATCGAGTCGTTTTTCCGTGTGGTGCGTTATTTTCTCAGGCGGTTGCGGGGCGGAACGTCGGGACACCGCGAGCGGCTCAAGGATCATTCCAACGTAACGGCGATCTATGACTTCGATCAGGTCCAGAAACTTCTCTTAGCCCTCGCCATTGCGTATAACAAACGGGTTCGCCGGCGCCAGGCGATGACGCCAGGCATGGTGGCCGCGCACACCCTCCCGGTCCCGAACGAGCTTTATCGCTGGGCTAAGGAGCGGGGATGTATCCGCGAATTCTCCCTTGAGGCGGCACAAATTGGGACTTTGCCAACGCATTTCTCAAATGTGACGATGGAGGGCATCAAGGTCATGGGCTTGCGGTTCATGGTGCCGGAATTCGAGCCATCGACGACCGATGGGATTGATCCAAACGACTGGCTGATGCGCGCCAAGAAAGGCAGCTGGAAGGTCGAGATCGGAATTGACCCGGCCACTGTCGACTTCGTCTGGCTAAGGCATCGCCCTGCCGACGGTCCAGTTGTCGCCCTGAAGTGCCTGTTGAGTGGCGAGCATTCGGGATGGCAGGGCCTTAGTTGGGTCGAATACGGCCTGAACAACGACGAGTATAAAGCGGCCATTACCAGATACCAGGAAACGGAGCTCCGCGACAGTCGAGCGTGGCTTCGCGCCGTCAGTGCGCAAACCACCACGGAGGCCCTTGCGACGACCGTGCCCGCCCGGGCAGGGATGTCAGCCTCGGCGCAGATAGCCGGGGCGGCCGAGCGGCGCGAGCAGGAGATGAACGGGAACGGGGAGCCTGACGCACCATCCAGCACGACTGGAGGAGAATTCTTCGACGAAAAACAATGGGGCAAGAATTAACCGGCCCCACTACTCACCATGAAAAAAACCAGCCATTCCAACAACGGCGCCGACATCGAGGTGCCATCCACACCAGATTTCTCCCGGCTGCCAACGCGGCCGTCAGAAATGGCGGTTTACCGTGAGGACGGTCCTCCGCGGGCTGCGGACAACCCGCTATATCTGGCAATTCCGGGCCCACGAAGTGTGCCGGAGGTCCGGGCGCTTATGGAATCCGCGAACCCAGTCTTTGATCCGACAGTGCGCAGCCTGCCTCCGCACATCCGCAAAGAGCGGGTGGATGACGTGGATAGTGTTCTCTTCTCAGTCCGACAGCATGTCGCGCTGGAAGAGATGGTAATGACTACAATTCGTAACGCCTTCTCGTCGCGACCATGGAACAACCTGTATGTTCAACAGGCAGCAGCTTTAGCCAACAGTATCGGTTCGTCATGTGATACTCCACCAACTCTAGGGAGGGGGTCGGTTGGTTCTGGGTCCGTGTTTGGCGGGGTCGGTCGCGGGAAGACCGTTTCGCTGATAAAGATTCTGATGGGATCTCCCCAAACCATTAAACATGCAGTTTTCAAAGGACGCCGGCTCGGTATTACTCAGATCGCCTGGCTGTATCTTAGTATGCCGCCCAAAGCCTCATCATTTGGGCTCCTGGTTTGGATAGCCTCTGTCTTGGATTACATTCTTGGCACAAATTACCGCGGCGAGGTTGAAAATGCGAAAAACCATACCGATCGCACGCGCATTGTTGCGTCGAAATTAGCCATTCATGCGGTTGGCGTTATTTTTTGCGACGAACTCCAGAACATCAAAGTGGGATCCAAGACCGAACGCGAGTTGCTGGAAAATACGCTGCAAGAACTAATCAACTACACCCACACCCGCTGGGTCTTCGTCGGCACCAATGACGCACGCACGTCTATCAAGTCCGAGGCTTTGTTGCGACGGATGATTGGTGAACGTGGCCAAATAAACTGGGCTTCACTGTCCCCGGGATCCGAGTGGGATGAATTCCTGACCAACCTGTGGAGCTGGCAAGTTACGTCGAAGGCAACGGAACTGACACCGAAGATTTCCGCGACGATGCACCGCCTTACGGGTGGCGTGGCGGATTATGCCAAGAAGCTCTTCACTGCCGCTCAAGTAAACGTAATCGGTAATTCAAAACATCCGGATGAACAACTGACGGAAGAAGTCCTGTTGAAAACGATGAGGGGTTCGTTTGGGGAATTGCATGTCCGCCTCGAAAGGGAATTCCACCGAAAAGCCGCCGTGGAGAAGGCCCGGGCTTCCCGGGAGGTCCGGGAGTCAAAGAAAAGCAAGCCCGAGTCGGGCTCGAAACAGTAGGCGACATCTTATGGTCGGATACTATCCACAACGCGAAGAGGGGGAACTACTCTACAGCACCACGGCACGAGCCGCGGCCATAATGTATCCAGGTAAGTCTGCGAGGTGTGTAGCTAAGCAAATGCTCGGTGACGGTAACCTTACCTTTGGTGGAGCATTCCCAAATAACGCCAGCCACCTACTGGAAAACATTATGCCCATCACTGGGCTGACAAAGGAGTCCATTGTCGATGGATCATTATATCACTTGCTCGCCCCGCTCCTAGAGACCGAGGAACGCGCAAAACTTATGGCCTCGATGTTTGATGGAGACTCCCGCGGCATGCGCGGCTGGTTTCATCGACTGAGTTCGCACCTGCGATACTGCGTCTTGTGCGCGCGACGAGACGCCAAACAGAATCGGCCTGCAATTTGGCGGGTAGTTCCGAATCACCCAGCCGTTTCTTGCTGTGCCGAACACAAGTGTAAGCTGACGATCACTCAGGCGCGTCTCGATCTCCACGATTTGCATGATCCAGAGCGGTGGATCGACCCCACTGTTTCTGTCCCTGACATCGCATCAAAGGAAGAGATCGAGGTCGCCGCTGACGCCCAATGGCTTTACATTCAGAGATCGAACTATCTCCCCGGCTTCCGAAAAGTGACTGCCTCGCTCCGAGGGCTCCTCCTCCAAACCCCTGAGTATTGTCAGGGACTGGGGCAACTACTCGGGACACAGATCCTCGGGGATCTGAAAAACAAGATGCCGGTCGCTGTAACGACGCTGGATCCACAATTATTAGAAAATAAGGAGGGCTCGATTCTAACCACTCGCACGCGCCATTCATTGCAACGTTACTCGCTGCTTGCGCAGCTTGTTGGGTGGAATCTTCGCGGGCTGTTTGAAAATATACTATTCGGCCCAAATCAACGGCTCCGTGATGTCGTGACCGAACCGAAGCGGTGGACTCCCGAAATGGTTGATCAGGCGAAGCTACATCTGGCGAAGGTGATTGAAGAAAATCCGAGCGCTGGGCGGGTGCAGGTCATCAAGATTTGCACTGGCACTGTGGATATTATCCGGCGCAAGGATCCGCAGGGCTACAGGAACATGATGCCGAGCCGTCGCAGGAGGGGCCGAAATTCGTGTTTCGACTGGTCCGCCAAGGATCGCGCGCTTCTTGGTCGGCTTTCTGTTCTTGCAGGATCGCTCGGCTCCGACGCTCAGAGCGCCAGACGTATCCTTTCACGGGTCGGGCTCTCTCGCGAAGCTCTTGATCGAGCCCGTGGTCGGCTCCCAAAAACAAAAGCCTTAGTATTCTCACTCAAAGACGCCTGGTGGAAAAATCATAGGCGGTTTGATTTGGCTGGAGCCGCATAACATGAAATCTATCCTCGAATCCCAGCAGTATCGCCGCCTTGAGATCGCCATCGACGCGCAGATACGCAAATACATCCGCTATCGGAAGCAGCTTCACGTCGTCGACGCCGCAACATGCGCGGCCGGGATGTCGTGCTTCGGTTCTGAAGCAGCACTTATCCAATGGCTCTGCGAGCCCGCGCGGGCACTGGGTTGGAAAGTCCCTCTGACAGTCATGCGCACCGCAACGGGGCGACAGAAAGTAACCGGCATTCTGGTGGCAATAGACAGGGGCGTTTACTTGTGAGCGTGATGCCTGAGCTGATATACGTCCGTCTCACGAAGCTCCGCGAATTGCCCGGATCGTCGTGGAACGAGCGAGCGGAAACCCTTACTGGCACTACCAGTGAAGGATTATCCGACCATCACCTTGATGCGGGCTACGTCATCGACGGGTGGTTCCTCGAAGCGCCCAGAGTTGGCAGTAGCATGATGCTGTTGCGCTTTTGCCGAAACGGAACACTTCGACTTGGCCTGTTTACCTCATCACTGGTGACCTTCGTCAGCGATACTGAGATACAGACCGTGAACTCGGTCTATCAGCTCGAGCATCTCTCACTCGAGTAGCGTCCGACCTCAGAGTATCGTTTCATTGTAGCGACGCATTATATTGCAACTTACCATTTGTCATCTGATTGCGTCGTTTAACCGAATGGGAGTATCGTTTCATTAGCACATCTCCCAGACCTGACAACATAGCCCTGCTGCAACAGGAGTAGGCTGCTGGGCCGCGGAACGGATAGGCTGGAACAGGCGCTGGATATCAGCGTTTCGCAGATATCAGTCAGCGAGCCGGTGACCCGGGCCGATCCCATCAAACCTCACCATCAATGAAAAGGCACCCCCGTCTCAACACGGCCCAACTCAGGCACGTCGATCTGCTCGAACGGGTCATCGACGCAGTCACTCATGATTGGCCCCCCGGCCTGGCTTACATGGCCGTCTCAGAATACTGCGCGCGGCGCTCCGAGATCGATCTACTCGAACTGGTGCGCGTTCGTCGCCGCGTCCAGCGCCAGTTGGGCACCCACATCTACTGCCTGGCTCGGACCATCTTCACAACAGACCAAGCCGTTCTCGAGTGGTCATCAATCCCAGCGATCGAGTTGGGTGGCCGACGGCCGCGGGAACTGCTCGCCACCACAACCGGCGCACGACGGGTCGAGCGCCTGCTCCGAGCCATGGAGCACGGAGTGCCCTCATAGTAGCGCCCGAATGTGACCCCAGCACAATTCAATGTCAGGGATGGGCTCCGGGGAAGACGGGGCCGACGTTGTTATTCTGTCCTGACACCCCATGAAAATCTCAACCCTCCTCTACTACGTGGACCACGGCCAGCTTGGGCTGCCCTGTTTCGCTCGCGACCAAGTGTGGCGCCCTGACCAAGTGCGCAACCTTTTTGATTCACTCTACCGCGGTTACCCCGTCGGCTCCTTGATTCTCTGGACCCCTGCCGACGCGGCGCCTACCCAGCAGGCTGAGTTGCCCAAGCCTCTCCCTGTTGAACTACTGGTGGACGGACAGCAGCGCGTCACCTCGATCTACAACGTGGCGCGGGCCCGACTCCCGCACTTCTCAAAGGATAAGAAGCGGGCGCTCACTCCGCTGCGCTTCCATGTCGAAAACGAGGTCTTTAGCTTCTGCCGACCCGACATGAAGGATGACCCGCTCTGGATCGACCTTACCGACTTCTTCAGCCGCGGCCAAGACGGTCTCGGCGCGATCCTCGATGGTCTGTATCAGACCCCCACCGGCCCTGCTCGCATCGGCGAATACGCGCAGAAGCTGCACCAGCTACACAGTATCTTGGACCGGAACCTCCATGTCGAATACCTGCCTTGCGACATTAGCCTCGAGGAGGCGGCGGAAATCTACCTCGTCGCGAACGGGGGTGGCCACAGCAAATAGTCAGGGCGGTGAGTGATGCCTGACACGTAGTGTGCAGCCGAATTGACGGCCTACTTGGCCAGAACGGCGCCGATATTCCCGGCCTTGGCCCCGTTCTGACATCACCGTTGGCCAGACGATCATAGCCTAACAGGAGGGTTGGCCAGCCGCGGTTCGAGGAGCCATGAACCAGGTCGGATGCGGGCCCCTGGCCTAGTTGTGGCGAAATATCCCACCTTTATATCTCGCCACAACTCGCAGGTTTCGTGGCGTTGTGGCGGGTTATCCGATTGACATATCCCGCCACAACTGGCCAACTCGCGGGAGTTCTGGCTAACTATGACCCGCCACCGTGAAGCACCGCTGCCCCTGATTGGCCGTATCGCCGAGCAGGAGCAGCTCGCCCGCGCGATGGCGTCGGGTCGCCCCGAGCTAATCGCCGTCCATGGACGCAGGCGAATTGGCAAGACCCACCTCGTCCGTTTGTATTTCGCCAAGGAGCTCTGCTTCGAGACGACCGGCGTGAGCGAACTTTCGCGCGCCCATCAGCTCCGCAACTTCGCCAACCGGCTCCGGCAGGAGACCGGATTCCAGCACGCCGTGCCGCGCGACTGGACTGAAGCATTTGAGGAGTTGATCCGCTACCTCGATCCCCTGCTGCGCGCCGGAGGCCGGAAAGTCGTCTTCTTCGACGAGCTCCCTTGGCTGGCGAGCAGGAAGTCCGGGTTTCTGCCTGCGTTTGACCATTTCTGGAACAGCTGGGGCACGCGCCAGCGGAACCTGATCGTCGTCATCTGCGGTTCCGCCGCCTCGTGGATGATCGCGAAGGTCCTTCACCAGAAGGGTGGCCTGCACAACCGGGTCACCAGCAGTATTCACCTCCAGCCCTTCAGCCTGTCCGAGATCGACGCCTACTTGCGGGCCGCAGGCATCAACTTCGAGCCCCAACAAATCGTCGAACTCGCGATGGCGATCGGCGGAGTTCCCTTCTACCTGAATCAGGTGCGCAAGGGTTGGTCGGCCGCCCAGAACATCCACGCCCTGTTCTTTGCCCCGAATGCACCGCTACGCGATGAGTTCAGCCAGGTTTTCGCTGCCCTCTTTGAGCGGCATGAGCGACACCTGCAGGTCATACGTGCGCTCACCAAGCGCCAGTCCGGCCTGCAACGCAACGACATCATCCGAGAAACCGGCCTTGAGACAGGGGGCGGCCTGACCACGATTCTGGAGGAGCTGGAAGCGTCGGGATTCGTTTGCCGCATGATGCCGCTGGGACGGACCACGCGAGATCCCTACTACCGACTGCTTGATGAACTCACCCTGTTTCACCTCCGTTGGGTGGAAAAGCAGGGAAGCGGAGCGGCCGCCCGCGACTGGCCCGGCCAGAGACTCGCCCCCGCAGGCAGTGCCTGGAGCGGTTATGCCTTTGAGAACCTCTGCCTGCGGCATTCCGCGCAGATCAAGAAGGCGCTGGGTATGGCGGCAATCCCGGCGACTGTTTCCACATGGCGCCACCAACCCAAGGCCAAGGGCGAGACAGGCGCGCAAATCGACCTGCTCTTCGACCGGGCCGACGGGGTCATCACCGTCTGCGAAATGAAGTTCTCCGAGAAAGAGTTTGTCATCGACAAGGCTTACGCCCGCGACCTGCGCTCAAAACTCGAGGTATTTCGGCGAGTCACCGCGACACGCAAGGCGGTGTTTCTGGCCATCGTTACGACCGCGGGACTTAGGCCGAACGAATACCAGGCGGAACTGGTGCAGAATGTGGTGGAACTACAGGCCCTCTTCGCGCCCTAGTCTCTCCGCACGGACGCAATCCCTGGCTGTTCCCGACATCACTTCATGTCGGCCCCAACCTTTGTCGCTGCCACAGGTGCTTCAATTGCCCAAAGTCCGGCCTTTGACGTAAGCCTTGGCCAAAGTCGACACGACCTTGTGTCAGTCGCCAGTAAGTCCGGTCGTGACTCGGAGATCGCGGCAAGGAGCTTGATGTAAGATGTGATCCGAGAAAGTGCCAAAAACTTTAGAACTAACCTCGACACGAGAGCATCATCTGAACCGCGCAATTTTAGGATATAAACCTCAATTTTTTACAAAAAGCATTTTAGAACATTCTCAGCCAACACCAGCAAAAGAACGTAGCTGGAACGTAGCAGAAAACGAGGCTCCGCACGGCGAGCATTCAGCATCGAAATTCGATGCGAAGAAAGAATGCGAGGCCGTCCAGTGGCGTGGCGCGGGTGAACTTGAACCCATTCAAGGCGGATTGGGAATGGGCGCGCAGGACGCGGCCGCGCGCAGCGCGGCTGCGCCTGCGGCCCTTCCTTGTCTACCGAATGAACATCTCAATCCACAACAAGCAATCCGTGGAGGAAAGGCTCACCGTGCTTCAGCGCAGCGGTTGATCCTAGAGGTGCAGGCCATGGTGCGGAAATGGGGCTTGGGGAGGCTAGGAATGCTCACACTGGGCTTTGAAGATCCACCACCAAAAACAATCAAGGAAGCGTCCCGTCGCTTCAACTCACTCGCCACAAATGCCAAGTTCTCCGAGCGCTACCTTGCGTGGCTCGCCGTCATCGAGCGTTCACCCAAAACAGGACGACTCCACTTCCACTTCGTCGTCGTCATGCCGGGCGACATTCGAACCGGATTCGATCATGAGGCCGTCAAATGCCGGGACTACAGCAGCGCGTGCAAGCTTCTGCGCGATGAATGGGCCTTCCTTCGAACCAACGTCACCAAATACGGCTTCGGCGGTTACGTTCAGCTTCTGCCGGTCAGGTCAAATGTGGATAGTTTTGCGGGCTATCTCGCCAAGTATCTCGTCAAACAATTTGGCACACGCCGGGGCGACAAAGGGGCGCGGCTCGTTCGCTACTGCAAAGGATGGCAAAGGACCGTCCACGGGTCTTTCTCGTGGGTCGGCGAGCGGAAGCGGAAAATCGAAGCCCAAAGGCGACTCGAAGAAATGGGCAAACTATTCGGATTCGATGGAGAATTCGGCGCGGAACTGATTTGGGGCAAGCGCTGGAAATATCACCTCGCGCGCGCCATGTACTGCCGCTTCGAACTCTATTTTAACGTCACCATCTACGCGAAGAAATCTCTGGAGTTTCATAACGGCATTCCGTTCGCCCTGGCTGATGCGTGGGCACACTTCGACGCCTTGGCTCGGGAGCCCGAGGGCGACAATATGTAAGACGAGTGCTGGGCGGAGTTACGGCGCCAAGATGCTGAGAACGAGCAGCTGGAAGAAATAGCTCTTACTTGCCGACAAGAGTATTAGTTACCGGAAGTCTTCTTGAAATAGGCCGGTGTAATGTGACTCATCTGATTCATTTGTGCGATTTGCTCGGGAGTAAAGCCTGCCGCACGGCCTTCGTCATCGGAAATAGGCTTCGAGCCTATCATAGTAAACGCACGTTCTCCGCTTAACCATTGGGCGAGTATTTTCTGCCGCTCTTTCAAGGAAAGCTTTGGATCATTCAACTCGTGGTCCAAGGCCGCATCTGCACTTTTCAAAGCCCGTGACTCTTTGATGTTCAACCCGCCGAGAACGTTGACTCGTTTGATTGCGCTAAGCTTTGGAAGAGGAATCCGCACAAAATCACCTGGGCTTGTTCGGGCGAGCGCCTTGGTGTGCCCTTCACCCAGCCAAACTCTGGTCACTTTGCCTTCTTTCTTAAAATCAGCATAACCTTGAGCGACATCTACGGCCGTCAGCTCATACGGACCTACTTGCTGACCAATCGCACTGAGCGTCGTTACGCCTGAACCGTTCACTGTCGCGAAAACAGTGAATTGCTTGGACCCGGCTACAAGCCCCTGTAGCACTGGAAGATTGTTGCCCGTTTGAGCGAAAGCCGAGCGACCAAACAGAATTAGAAGAAGAACGGCGCAGCGCTTCACCTAGAAAGGGGACGAAAATAATCACTAAGGGTCAACACGCTGCTGGCGCCGTTTCCTGATAGTGCTCGCTAAAAAGTGATATTAAACAAATAAAGTAGACAAAAGACGCCATTTAGCACTAATTAGAACCATGCCCAAGAAACCTTCAAAAGAGATCGTCCGCATCACATTCCGCCTACACGGCCCGGAATTGGAGCAAATCCGTGAGGTGCGCGACATGCTGAGTTTGAATTCTGAATTGGATGCGGCGCGGTACATCATGCAGCGCGGCTTAGAGGCAATGACTCCCATTCTGACAAGTAGGCGTTCGCAGACCAAGATGGCTCAAGGCGTTGCCGCGGAAAGTATCGTCGGCGCGATGATGAATTCCGGTGCTTTTCAGAAGATGATCGAGGAAGCGAAGAAAAGTGAGGACGTCGCGAAATGAGCGAGACGGACATGATTCTAACAACGGCACTCGCCCAGGCTAAAGCCGTGGGCGTGTCGCGTTGGACGATTCAGGCCATGCGCAAGGCGGGCCGCGAATTAGGTGACCCAATGGGCCGCTTTACGACGCGGCGCCGGATAATGGCTTGGTTTGGTCGGCATCCGGACTTTGTGGCGTCCCGCTGGCTGGGAAAAAACGCAAAGCCTCCGTGCACCGAGTCAGATCATCCGCTTGCAGACGCTGATAAATCCGATGCACGGCTTCATCAGCATGACCCACGTACGCCATAGCCTGCTGGATCGGCACACCGTTGCGGGCCATCCGGGTGATGACAGTGACGCGAGTCGAATGGAAGGTAAGGTGAGGGAAAAGTCCCTGCCGGTTTCGCTCGGCGCGTCCCTTGAAGAACAGATGCCAATCGCGCGTCGCCATCTTTGGAAGAACGCACGTGCGCACCGCGTTTGCTGCTTTCAGCTGCTGAATGAGAGGCATCAAGGCCGGGTGCAACTGAGTCGTGAAAACCTTACTCCGCTTCGCGTGAAACGTGATGTGTTGAGTCTTCAGGTCGATGTCACTGAGCGGGAGGCTGGTTTCGCTGACGCGGCATCCTTGGTGAAGTGCGATCTCAAAGGAAATTGTCATCCACCGTTCAGGCAGTGGCAGATGCCCTTCCTTCGCGGCCAACAGTTGGCGAATGGTGGCAACCTCGGCGTCGGTTATTTCCGGCTTCTCTGCAGCCCGCTGCTTTTTGATTCCCATGCGCTCAAGCGGACTTGTGGAGATGAAGCCGCGGTGAACTGCCTCGCGCATAACTCGCCCCAGCAAGCGCAACTCCGCGAGGGCGGTGTTGTGGCATGGGTGTTTCTTCGAAACGCGCTTAACCTGACTCGTGCGCCACTCCATGTAGGCAAGGCCGAGCGGGTAGGTCACTCCCTGCGGCCCAAAAACTTTTTTCTCGGTCAAAAACGAATCGAGCCATTCCCAGCGGTTGCGCTCGGAGACAAGGGACTTGGGGCCATTCTGGTGCTTCAACTCAAGCCATGGCATGACCCAAGCACTCCACCGGCTGACCGGCGCGACCGTTTTCAACGCCCTGCCATCGGCCGAAAGCTCGCGAGCCATGGCAATCGCTCGCTTGTAACCCAGCGCATCATCGAAGCGGTGCCCGCTGCTTTTCGCGCGCCATGTCAGCTTCTGGGGACACCAAAATTTGATCCACCAAAACGGCGAATCTTTGCGGCGATAAACACTAGTCCCGGCCAAGCTCATGACCGTAACTCAACGTAGCTACGGGCACATTCCAAGTAAATTCGTCTACTCTTAAATACCTCATGATTACCAACATAAACCAACACTCAGTAGACACCGGGGTTCGAATCCCCGTGGGGACGCCATCTAACTTCTTCTAATCAAGGAAGTTCATTTTTCGGTGAAGCTAGGTTGCCCACTTGACTGGACAACCTAGATCATGAAACACACTAAGTTTGTTGTCAGCTCGTTCGAAAATCGGAACGGAAACACCTCGTGGCGCGTGGACGGCTATTTCAATGGCGTCCGCATCCGCAAGAACTTCAAGACGCGGGAAGAGGCCGCTGCCGAGCAGACCATGCTCGAACTCAAGGCACTGAACGCGGCCAACGGACTGCACACGATTGCGACCGTTTTGACTGCCGAGCAGGTGCGCGAGGCTGAGGCTGTCTTCCACCGTTTGGCCGGCAACGCCCGGCCACTCTCGTTCTTTGTCGATTTCGCGGTGGCAAACTACCGTCAGCCGGAATCCCAAAAACTGCTCGCGGACGCCGTCACTGAGTATGTCGCGGCGAAGGAACACGAACTTGAGCAGGATCATATCTCGCCCCCGCAAATGGAGCGGATTCGCATGGACCTGAAACGGCTGAACACACACTTCCCCCGCGTCACTGTCGCCGTGATTACCGTCGCGAAGGTCGTGGAATTCCTGGAGACGGGCAAGCCCGGCATGAAGACCTACAACAACCGGCGCGGGATCGTCTCCACGTTCTTCAAGTTCTCCTTTCAACGCGGGTGGATTGCGGAGAACCCGATTCCGAAAGTGCCACATTTCCGCATTCGCCGCCGTCGCGGCATGGCGCTGACCTTCACCATCGCGCAAGCCCAAGCCCTCATGGATCACTTTGAAGCATTCGAGGGCGGGCGCTGGGTGCCGTATTTCGCGCTCTGCCTGTTCGCCGGCATCCGGCCCGGCGTGCCGCACGGCGAAATCACCAAGCTGAAGGCGGACGCCGTGAACCTTGAAGCCGGCATGATCTTCGTGTCGGCCGAGGTGTCGAAAGTTCGTGAGCCGCGCCGGGTGATGATCCAGCCAAACCTCGCGGCTTGGCTGCGCGCCTACCCGCTCGACAAATTCCCGCTGGTCGTCGGCAATTTTCAAAAGCGCCGGTTGAAGTTCGTGGAACAATTCGGGCTCACGCACGACGTGCTCCGGCACACGTTCATTTCGATGTTTGTGGCGAAATTCCGCTCCATCGGCGAAGCGTCGATTCAGGCGGGCAATTCCGAGAGCATCATCCGCAAGCATTACCTCGACCTGAAAACCACGGCGGAGGCGGACGCGTTCTTCGGCATCCTGCCCAAATACTCGGCCGCTTTGCCAAAGCCGATGGCCCCGGCGCTGCCCTTCGCCGCGTAAGAGTCCGCGCCCTGCCTGCCGGGATTGACCGGCAGGCAGGGGTATGGAAACGACATCACATCCCTCGCCCGGTCAGGGCCAGCTCACGGACATCATCGGCCTGCGCCTCAGCGGAATTTTTCCGAAAGACAAGGAGCCCTCCATTCGCACGCTGCGGGATTGGACAAAACTTCGGCGCATCCCGCATCACCGCGTCGGGCACTTTGTTTATTTCGATCCCGTCGAGGTTTCGATTCACATCCGCACCAATCTCAAGGTGCAGCCGCGAGGGTGACTTCCGTTGCCGCCCCCACAACGCCGCCCTGGCTCATCGCCAGCGGGGCGTTTTTCTTTTCGGAAGTGAAACGACATGCGCCCTGTCGCATTGGAACGCAGTAGCGTGAAAATAGGATCAGCGCGGCACAGCGACGCTGCATCTATTACGAATCACACGGAGGGCGTAGAGTGGGCACGAACAAAAAACCCATAATATGAAAACCAACAATGATTCGTTCTTTGCGGAGCCGGTAGATGCCAGGCGGGAAGGCCGCTTCCTCGCCTTGGAGGCAATCAGTCGGCTCCTGATCTGGATGGCGGAAGGTGCGTCGCTCGAAGAGCGCGGCGTGCGCGCAACGGTGGCACTCTACTGCATCCGGCCCGATTTGATCGGCGAGGCCACACTGGAAGAAATCGGGCATGGTGGCGGCCGGTCGCGGCAGGCGGTGCATCAACTCGCGGACAGCTTCCGCGAAACCACGGGGTTTGCGCCATGAACCCATCCTCAGCAACCACGGTAGCGGCGGAGATCAACCGCCTCCACGAAGAGGCCAAGGGGTGCTCTGTCGCGTCGCGCAAGGCCCTGCACGGTGCGCTGGCCGCCGCATGGCACGCGGGCCAGCTCCTGCTCGCTGAAAAGAAGCGCGTGCGACACAGCATGGGGCCGGGTGCGTGGCTCCTGTGGCTCGAAACGAACTTCCGCGGCGCAGCGCGGACCGCACAGCGTTACATGAGGCTCGCGCAATGCGTCGCCGACATCGCTTTTTTGCAGGGCATGAGCCTGCGCCAAGCGTATGCCCGGCTAGGCATCGCCACGGAGCCGAAAACGCCCTCCAAGCGCCCATTGGCGCACAGATTGCCGGCCCACATCGTCCTCGCCGGCAAGCTCGTCCGGGCGCTCAAGCGCCGTCCGGGCAAGACGGTCGAGGAGCAGGTCGAAGGCTACCGCCTCGATCTGCGGGCGCTCTATGAAAAGCTCCGCCCGTGGTTCGAATCAGCGCCTATCGTGTGCACAGGGGCGAACTTTAGCCCGCTGACGGGTTCTCATAAGTCATAAGGGTCGCCACCGTAACACCGCCCGCCCGCGCCCCTGAACGCGAAAGCCGGGCGTTTCTGCGGCTCTTGGCGGACATCTGCCGCCGCTTTCCCGACCTGCGGGGCTGGCTGGTGGAGGATTTCGCGCGGGACGCCAAGGTCCGCGCGAACTTCCTCGGCCTCGTGGAAACCGGCGATCTCGGCGGCGGGGACATGGCCGATGCGTTCGCCGAAATGGCCGGCGAACTGGGCTCATGGCAGGAGGAAAAACGCCGGCTGCGGGTGGAATTGCCCGCGCAGGCAACGCGGCCTTTTGGCGGGCTGACTTGGGATGAAATTGAGTCGCTCGTGCGGCGCTTTGAAGCCCGCACCCTTCGGCTGGATGTCTTTCTGCTCGTCCGCGACTGGCGCAGGGCCGGCGAGTCGGCGAAGGCGTCACCAAGACTGCTCCGCGCCAGCGCCGATTTGCTGGATACCGCGATCCGTTCGGGCGACACCCGGTTATTTACGGAACTCAGCCGTGCTGTTGCGCTGCTCTCCAACCTGGAGAAAGGCAGCCTGCGCACGGCGTTTGGTTACGCCGATTGGTGGAAGCTGCACGCCTTGGTTTACATGATGAGGCACCCCCGCGAAGCCTACCGCACCCGCGAAGTGCGG
>OCZT010002313.1_pt1 | contig 19755 bp, 20 predicted proteins | sample 1539031 | NCBI WGS metagenome assembly OCZT01 (sample SAMEA3539308, study PRJEB22396) | soil metagenome | biome: tundra; feature: field; material: soil | place: USA | collected 2010-05 | depth 0.15 m | reverse complement strand
AATAGGCGATCCACGGAATCAGCCCCCCGAACTTTCGGCAAGAGATGTGTGCATATGATAGCCGATTGCGGGGAGAGCGCGAAGTAAGCCGTAAACCACTGCGCAGGGAAAGCCGGAGTGATTCCGGTTGAACCTGTGGTCCTACCCCCCGTGCTTTTTGTTGCACGGGACCCATGGGTGCAATCGGCACCCGGCTTTCCCTGCGCCCTCTATCTTTGGAGGGACGAGGTTGATGCACAACCCGGGCGTCTCGCGCCGCGGGATCGCGAGAACACGTCTTCGAACGATACCGCGATCGTCATCGCCCGGCTTGACCGGGCGACCCGGTATTCCAGAGGCGATAACGATAGAACCGGGAAGCCGCGGCGTACTGGATCGCCCGCTTTCGCGGGCGATGACGGTCGTGGTATCGTCGATCGTCCGGCATGACGCCGATCTTCAGAGATTGACACCCACCAACGAAAGCAAAAACCCGATGGCACGCGTGCGCTGTATCACCGAAATGGGCATGGGCGTTGATGTTCATGGGAAAGACGCCACCAAGGCCGCCAGGCGCGCGGTCTCGGACGCCATCCGCCACTCCAGCCTCGGGTTCTTTCGGATGCTGGGCAAGACGGCGAACGACATGTTCGTCGATGTCACCATCGGCGTGCCGGACCCAGGCTCAGTCGACACGGCAGCGGTCGCGAAAGAGCTTCCTTACGGAACGGTGACCGTCACCGCGGTCAAAGGCGGGCTCGAGATTGCGGCCGAGCAGGGCGGCGATGCCATCATCATTGCCAACGCCGCCGTGATTGTGAGTCTCGATGACGGCAAGCCCGGCTAGAGGCGCTGACCTCTTGCCACGTTCGGCTTGAGCCGTACACTAACGGTGTGTGGCCGTGAAGAGCGGCAACAGCTTTGGAGCAGGGATGACGAAATTGCCCATCACCATCTACGGCATCAAGAACTGCGACACCATGAAGAAGGCGCGCGCCTGGCTCGACAGTCACGGCGTCGCCTACGGCTTTCACGACTACAAGAGCGAAGGCGTCGCCAAAGACAGGCTCAAGCTCTGGTGCGATGAACTCGGCTGGGAAACCCTGCTCAACCACGCCGGCACCACGTTTCGCAAATTGCCCGACGGCGACAAGGAAGGCCTCAACGAGCGCAAGGCGCTGGCCTTGATGCTGGCGCAGCCCTCGATGATCAAGCGCCCGGTGCTCGATCTCGGCGGCAAATTGCTGGTCGGCTTCAAGCCGGAAATCTACGCCAGGGAAGTGGCGTCATCAGGCGGATCGCGGCGCGGCAGGCTCGCGAAGTCCATTTGAAGCTGCTAGCTGAATTCGATCACGTCACCGGCCGGAATGCGGCCGGGTGCGCGGTGGAAAAGATCGCGATCGATGACGGCGCGAAGCTTCGCCGTCGGCAGCGCGTCATTTCCCCGCATCAGATTCCTGATTTCAAAGCCGCCGTCTTCGCTGATGGTCTTCAGCGACGCGATCACATGAGTGACGCTGCCGCCTTGCGAGAACGGCAGCAGCATCCGCTCATAGGCGACGATTCGGCCATAGGCGTCACCGACATTGGAGATGGTGTAGACGGGAAGGCCGCGGGCTATGCATTCGTAGTAGATCGGCATCACGACGGGTGCGAGTTTGGCCCCGAGAAATTCGTCGAGATATCGGCCCTTGCCGGTGTGGCCGTAGGCGGTCGACATCCGCGTGCCGTCGCTCTGGATCATCAAACGCGGCGGCAGCTGCGCGGTATCCACCGTATAATACACGAGGTCCGGAAGTTCATCGGCGAGCCGCTCGGGTTGGTATTCCTCGACGCGCGGCAACTGCTGCGCGCGGGCGTATAGCCGCAACCAGGTGTTCAACAGATCCCGCTGCTTGATCGATTTGACGACCGTTGGGTTGGCGCTTTCGAATTCCACGGCTGCGATGTCCAAGGCTGCGATCCGTTCTCAATACCAAACATGCAAAACGCCAGAACATCGGCTTCAAGCGCAAATTTTCTATGAAAAAGTGAAAATGCGCCGAAACACCGTTAATGGCTGCTTTCCGGGCGGCTCGAACGGACCGCCGAAGCCGTCCGGCAAATGCTCAATCGTCTCCCCCAGGCAATTGGACTAATGGCGAATCCGCGCCGGTGCTCGCCCCTCGGCTATGGCCAGCTTTCCACCTTGCGTAAGCCGGGCCGTTGACGGCATATTCCGGCCCGAGGCGGCCGGTCCGGGACGGGATTTTCCAAGGCGTCTTGAGAGAACCTGCCGGTGAGGAAGAATTAGCCACGCGCGGCGGCACGGCGCGGCGACGGCTGATGGGGGAAATTTGATTGGCCGATGAGTTCATTCTCGAAACCCACGGATTGACCAAGGAATTCGCGGGGTTCTTCGCCGTTCGCGATGTCGATCTTCGGGTCCGCCGTGGCAGCATTCACGCCTTGATCGGTCCGAACGGGGCCGGCAAAACCACGTGCTTCAATCTCCTGACCAAGTTCCTGAAGCCTTCAGCCGGCCAGATTCTGTATAAGGGGCAGGATATCACGGCGCTGGCGCCGGCCGATGTGGCGCGTCTCGGCCTCGTGCGCTCGTTCCAGATTTCGGCCGTGTTCCCGCATTTGACCGCGCTCGAGAATGTACGGGTCGCGCTGCAGCGTCAGCACGGGCACTCCTTCGATTTCTGGCGTTCCAAGACGGTGCTCGACCGCTTCAACGGCCGCGCCCATGAGTTGCTGGATGATGTCGGGCTGAGCGAGTTTGCGATGACGCCGGCGGTCGAGATGCCTTATGGGCGCAAACGCGCGCTCGAGATTGCGACGACACTGGCGCTCGATCCGGAAATGATGCTGCTCGACGAGCCGATGGCCGGCATGGGACATGAAGACATCGACAAGATCGCGGCGCTGATCAAGCGCATCTCGGCGAAATACACGATCCTGATGGTCGAACACAATCTGAGCGTCGTTGCCAACCTTTCCGACATCATCACCGTGCTGACGCGCGGTCACGTGCTCGCGGAAGGCAATTACGCCGACCTTTCCAGGGATGAGCGCGTCAAGGAAGCCTATCTGGGGGCAGGGCATGCCTGATCTGAAAATGGCCGACCCTGCGGCCAAGTCCGCACCGGCCCCCGGCGCGGGCGCGCCGGTGCTGTCGGTTCAGAATCTGGAAGCCTGGTACGGCGAGTCTCACATCCTTCACGGCGTCAACTTCAATGTGAACGCCGGCGAGGTGGTCACCTTGCTCGGACGCAACGGCGCCGGCAAGACCTCCACGCTGAAATCGGTGATGGGGATTATCGGCAAGCGCACCGGCTCGATCCGTTTCAACGATCGGGATATTATCCGGGCGTCCTCCGACAAGATTGCGCGCATGGGCGTCGCCTTTTGCCCCGAGGAGCGCGGAATTTTCGCCAGCCTCGATGTCCGGGAAAACCTGCTGTTGCCGCCGATCGTGCGCAGCGGCGGCCTGTCGCTGGATCAAATCTTCGACCTGTTCCCCAATCTCAGGGAACGGCTGAACAGCCAGGGCACCAAATTGTCGGGCGGCGAGCAGCAGATGCTGGCGATCGCCAGAATCCTGCGTACCGGCGCGCGGTTTCTGATGCTGGACGAACCGACCGAGGGCCTCGCCCCGGTCATCATCCAGCAGATCGGCCACACCATCGCGCGGCTCAAGAAAGAAGGTTTTACCATCCTTCTGGTCGAACAGAATTTCCGCTTCGCGGCGACGGTCGCGGACCGCTACTACATCGTCGAACATGGCAAGGTCATCGACGGCTTCGCCAACGCGGATCTGCAAGCCAATATGGACAAACTTCACACCTATCTCGGCGTCTGAAAAACAATGAGAAAGATCCGAAAAGGAAGCCGATATGAAGAATAAGATCGTCGCATCGTTGTTGCTGGGCACCGCGCTGAGCCTCGGCTCGGCGGGTTTCGCGCTCGCGCAGGACAAGACCGTCAAGATCGGCGCGCTCTCCGATCAATCCGGGCTGTACGCCGATCTCGGCGGGCCGGGCTCGACGCTGGCTGCGCAGATGGCGGTCGAGGATTCCGGCCTGACCGCCAAGGGCTGGAAGATCGACATCATTTCCGGCGATCACCAGAACAAGCCCGACGTCGGCACCGCCATTGCGCGGCAGTGGTTCGACGTCGACAAGGTCGACGTCATCGTCGACGTGCCGAACTCCGGCGTCGCGCTCGCCGTCAACAACGTCATCAAGGAAAAGAACGGCGTCTACATCAATTCGGGCGCCGCGACCTCGGATCTCACCAACGCGCAGTGCTCGCCGAACACCGTGCACTGGACCTACGACACCTACATGCTGGCCCATACCACCGGGCAGGCATTGGTGAAGGCCGGCGGCGATACCTGGTTCTTCCTTACGGCGGATTACGCTTTCGGCGCCGCGCTAGAGCGCGACACCACCGCGGTCATCCTGGCCAATGGCGGCAAGGTTGTCGGCGGCGTCAAGCATCCCTTGAATACCTCCGACTTCTCGTCGTTCCTGTTGCAGGCGCAATCGTCGAAGGCCAAGATCATCGGCCTGGCGAATGCCGGCGGCGACACCACCAACGCGATCAAGCAGGCCGCCGAATTCGGCATCGTCAAGGGCGGGCAGAAGCTCGCGGCACTTCTGCTGTTTCTCACCGACGTCAAGGCTATCGGTCTCGAAACCGCGCAAGGGCTGAATTTCACCGAAACCTTCTATTGGGATATGAACGATCAGACCCGGGCATTCTCCAAGAAATTCGCCGCCCGGATGAAGAACGGCGCGCCCCCGACCATGGTTCAGGCCGGCGTCTATTCCGGACTGACCCATTACTTCAAGGCGCTGGACGCGCTCGGCGGCAATCCGCACGATGGCATCAAGGTCGTTGAAAAAATGAAGTCGATCCCGACCGACGATCCGCTGTTCGGCAAGGGTCTGATTCAGCCCAACGGCCGCACCATCCATTCGGCCTATCTGTTCGAGGTGAAGAAGCCGTCGGAATCCAAGGGCCCGTGGGACTTCTACAAGCTGATCGGCACGGTTCCGGGCGACCAGGCTTTCACGCCGCTCTCGGAAAGCAAGTGCGCATTGTTGAAGAAGTAGAAACGACTGCCCGCCGGCCCTGCGCCGGCGGGTTCCGTCAGACGTGACAACGGGATTGAGTGCGAAAGATCGATCGATATGCAAGCTCTCTACGCACAGCTTCTGGTGGGACTGATCAACGGCTCGTTCTACGCGCTGTTAAGTCTGGGGCTCGCCGTGATCTTCGGCATGCTCAACATCATCAATTTCGCGCATGGCGCGGTCTACATGATGGGCGCCTTCGTCGCCTATTTTCTGCTCAACGTGGCGGGCATCGGATATTGGCCGGCGCTGATCATCGCTCCCATCGTGGTTGGCATTTTCGGCATGATCCTCGAACGGACGATGCTGCAATGGCTTTCCGGCCTCGATCATCTCTACGGGTTGCTGCTGACATTCGGCTTGGCGCTGATCATACAGGGCGTGTTTCAGAATTACTTCGGATCGTCCGGTCTGCCCTATTCGATCCCCGATGAACTCAAGGGCGGCATGAATCTCGGCTTCATGTTCCTGCCGATCTATCGCGGCTGGGTGGTGGTCTTCTCGCTCACCGTGTGCCTGCTCACCTGGTATTTGATCGAGCGGACACGGCTCGGCGCCAATCTGCGCGCCGCCACCGAAAACCCGACGCTGGTGCGCGCATTCGGCATCAACGTGCCGCGGATGATCACGCTGACATACGGGCTTGGCGTCGGCCTTGCCGCGCTGGCCGGGGTGTTGTCGGCGCCCATCAATCAGGTGCGGCCGCTGATGGGCGCCGATCTGATCATCGTCGTGTTCGCGGTGGTGGTGATCGGCGGCATGGGTTCCATCATGGGCTCGATCATCACCGGCTTTGCGCTCGGCGTGGTCGAGGGGCTGACGAAATACTTTTATCCCGAAGCCTCCAACACCGTGGTATTTGTCCTCATGGTGCTGGTGTTGCTTGTGAAGCCTTCGGGACTGACGGGACGGGCGACCTGACATGACGGCCATGACCGACGATACCTTGCCGGTGACCCCGCGCACCGTCCGCGATGAGATGATTGCGTTCGGCATCATGACGGTGCTGTTGCTGATCGTGCCGTTCACCGGGGTCTACCCGTTCTTCGTGATGCAGGCGCTGTGCTTTGCGCTATTGGCCTGCGCCTTCAACCTGCTGATCGGTTATGGCGGACTGTTGTCGTTCGGCCACGCGATGTTTCTGGGCACCGCTGGCTACATCACCGCGCATGCATTGAAGGTCTGGGGCGTTACGCCTGAGCTTGGAGTCCTGATCGGCACCGCCGGCGCCGCCGGGCTCGGCGTCATCACCGGCCTCGTCGCTATCCGTCGCCAGGGCATCTATTTCGCGATGATCACGCTCGCTCTGTCGCAACTGCTGTATTTCATCTATCTGCAGACCCCGTTCACCCATGGCGAAGACGGCATCCAGGGCATCCCGCAGGGATACCTGTTCGGAATTTTCAATCTCGCGAACTCGACGGTGCTTTATTACGTCATCCTCGCCGGGTTCCTGTTCGGTTTTCTGCTGATTTTTCGCACCATCAACTCGCCGTTCGGCGAGGTGCTGAAAGCGATCCGGGAAAACGAGCAGCGGGCGATCTCGCTCGGCTACAAGACCGACCATTACAAGCTGCTTGCCTATATTTTGTCGGGAACGCTGGCCGGATTTGCCGGCTCGCTGAAGGTGTTTGTCGCGCAGAACGCCTCGCTCACAGACGTGCACTGGAGCATGTCGGGCGAGATCGTGCTGATGACGCTGGTGGGCGGTCTCGGTACCGTGTTTGGCCCGGTGGTCGGCGCCTTCGTGATTATCGCCATGCAGCAATATCTGGCCGGGTTCGGGCAATGGGTGACGGTGATCCAGGGCGTGATCTTCGTGGTCTGCGTGCTGACGTTCCGCCGCGGCGTGATCGGCGAGATCGCGCATTTTTTCCGACGCTCGCTCTGAACGGACCGATTTCCGGAACATTTCCAGACCTTACAAAGCGGTGGATACCCGGTTCAGGTCGCCGCCCGCCGCGGGCTTTCCCCGGAAAATGGTCTATGACAGTCGTGTGACAGGCCGCCCTGGCCGGCCATTTCCACAACAATGGACATGTCAGATGCTGCGTTGGTTTCGCGCCTTTCTTCCGAAAGAGGAACGGTTTTTCGATCTGTTCGCCCGGCATTCCCAGACCTGCGTGCAGGGCGCGCTGGCATTGCAGGGCATGCTGCGCGGCGGCGAGGAAACCCCGGTATTCTGCCAGCGCGTCAATCAGTTCGAAAATGACGCCGACAATATCACCCGCGAGGTGCTCACCGCGGTGCGCCGGACCTTTATCACGCCGTTCGACCGCGGCGATATCAAGAACCTGATCACCTCGATGGACGATGCCATCGACCAGATGCAGCAAACCGCCAAGGCGGTCATCCTGTTCGAGGTGCGGACCTTTGAACCGCCGATGCGGGAAATGGGAACGCTGCTGGTGGAGTGCGCAAATCTCGTCGGCCGCGCGCTGCCGCTGATGCAATCGATCGGCGCCAATGTCGCGATGCTGACGGCGATCACCGAGGAAGTGACCAAGCTGGAAGGCCGGGTCGACGATCTCCACGATATCGGCCTGAAGGAGCTTTTCCTCAAGCACCGCAATGCCAACACGATGGATTTCATCGTCGGCGCGGAGATCTATGACCATCTTGAGAAAGTCGCCGATCGTTTCGACGACGTTGCGAACGAGATCAACAGTATCGTGATCGAACAGGTATAGGGCAGGGCCGCGCAGTGGATGCCACGCTTGGTCTTCCGATTCTGGTCGGATTAATCGCAGTCGCGCTGCTGTTCGACTTCCTCAACGGATTGCACGACGCCGCCAACTCGATTGCGACCATCGTATCGACCCGGGTGCTGCGGCCGCAATACGCCGTATTGTGGGCGGCGTTCTTCAATTTCGTCGCCTTCGCGGTATTCGGGCTCAACGTCGCTCATACCATCGGCACCGGGATCATCGAGCCCAGCGTCATCGATGCGCAGGTGATCTTTGCCGCGTTGATGGGCGCCATCGTCTGGAACCTGATCACATGGGGACTGGGAATACCGTCCAGCAGTTCGCATGCCTTGATCGGGGGATTGGTCGGGGGTGGAATGGCCAAGGCCGGACTTTCGGCCGCGGTCTGGAGCGGCCTGTCAAAGACATTACTCGCCATCGTGCTGTCGCCGGTGGTCGGATTTTTGCTGGCGCTGGTATTGGTCGCGATCGTGTCCTGGGCGTCGGTGCGCTCGACGCCGTTCGCGGTCGACCGCGCCTTCCGGATCCTGCAGTTCGCGTCGGCATCGCTGTATTCGCTGGGTCATGGCGGCAACGATGCGCAAAAGACCATGGGCATCATCGCGGTGCTGCTCTACTCGCAGGGCTATCTCGGCGAGCATTTTTCGGTGCCGTTCTGGGTGGTGCTGGCGTGCCAGGCGGCGATGGCGTTGGGCACCCTGATGGGGGGCTGGCGGATCGTCCGCACCATGGGACTGCGGATCACCAAGCTGACGCCGATGCAGGGATTTTGCGCGGAGACCGGCGGGGCGGCGACGCTGTTCATCGCGACCTGGCTCGGTGTTCCCGTCTCGACGACGCACACCATCACCGGCGCCATCGTCGGTGTCGGCGCGGCGCGGCGGGTCTCGGCGGTGCGCTGGAACGTGGCGAGTTCGATCGTCTATGCCTGGGTGATCACCATCCCGGCCTCGGCCGGTGTCGCGGCGCTGGCGTACTGGACCGTGCTGCTGCTGCGATAATCGAATACCCCGCTGATTGGCGTTCGGTCGCGCAATTCCTATATGGAGTTGTGCCGATCCTCCTTGATCCGGCCCGGTTTCCCTGCCACAGGCTCGCTGATGTCCGAACTCGCTCTCGCTGCCGAATCGCCGTCCCGCTCGCCGCTCGCCGCCGAAGTGGCGCGCCGGCGGACCTTTGCGATCATCTCGCATCCGGACGCCGGCAAGACCACGCTGACCGAGAAATTGCTGCTGTTCGGCGGCGCGATCAATCTCGCCGGGCAGGTCAAGGCCAAGGGTGAGCGCCGCAACACCCGTTCCGACTGGATGAAGATCGAGCGCGAGCGCGGCATCTCGGTCGTGACCTCGGTGATGACGTTCGAATTCGAAGGCCTCGTATTCAATTTGCTGGATACGCCGGGCCATGAGGATTTCTCCGAAGACACTTACCGCACGCTGACCGCGGTCGACTCCGCCGTCATGGTGATCGACGCCGCCAAGGGTATCGAAGCGCGGACGCGGAAGCTGTTCGAGGTCTGTCGTCTCCGCGATATTCCCATCATCACCTTCATCAACAAGATGGACCGCGAGAGCCGTGACACCTTCGATCTGCTGGATGAAATCGAAAAGACGCTGGCGCTCGACACCACGCCAATGACCTGGCCGGTCGGCCGCGGCCGCGATTTTCTCGGCACCTACGATGTCTCAACCGGCGGCGTGCGCCTGCTCGAAGGCGGCGGCGCCAAGACCGGCGCGGCGCAACAGATCGATATCGCCGATCTCGCCGGCCGCAACGCCAATCTCGACGTCGGCGCGATCAAGGATGAACTCGCCTTGGTGTCGGAAGCCTGCAAGCCGTTCGAACTCGAAGCGTTTCGCGAGGGCCATCTGACGCCGGTATATTTCGGCAGCGCGCTGCGCAATTTCGGCGTCGGCGATTTGCTCGAGGGCCTCGGCAAATACGCGCCGCCGCCGCGCGCGCAGGAATCCAATCTGCGCAAGGTCGAAGCGGCCGAGCCGCGCATGAGCGCCTTCGTGTTCAAGATCCAGGCCAATATGGATCCGAACCATCGCGACCGTATCGCCTTTGCCCGGTTATGCTCGGGTAAACTTACCCGCGGCATGAAGGTGAAGCTGGTGCGCACCGGCAAGAACATGTCGCTCTCCAGTCCGCAATTCTTCTTCGCGCAGGATCGCGCGCTGGCGGATGAAGCCTTTGCCGGCGACGTCGTCGGCATTCCCAATCACGGCACGCTGCGGATCGGCGACACGCTGACCGAAGGCGAGGACCTCACTTTCGTCGGCGTGCCGAGCTTCGCGCCGGAGATCGTCCGCCGGGTGCGGTTGACCGATGCGATGAAGGCGAAGAAGCTCAAGGAAGCCTTGCAGCAGATGTCGGAAGAGGGCGTGGTGCAGGTGTTTCGCCCGCGCGACGGCGCGCCTGCACTGGTCGGCGTGGTCGGCCCGCTGCAGCTCGACGTGCTGAAGGCGCGGCTCGATGCCGAATACACGCTGCCGGTGGAATTCGAGGTCTCGGAGTTTCAGCTGGCGCGCTGGATTTCCTCCGACGACCGCAAGAAGCTCGAGGCGTTCATCGCCGCCAACGGCTCCGGCGTCGCCGACGATGTCGATGGCGATCCGGTGTTTCTGGCCAAGAATGAATTCTATCTCGGCTATACCAAGGAACGCGCCGAGGGCATCACGTTTTCCAGCATCAAGGATGTGAAGAAGAAGGCGTGAGTGCGCGCTGCGCGTACTCGACCGGCCCGGCGAGAAGGCGCTGATCGCGGAACTGTCGGCCATGAACGCGGGGATGTGAACGCAAGCCGGGCTTGATACCGGATGTTGCGCGCATCAGTCATTTGAATTCCTCCTTGGCCAGCGCAGTTGCACGGTCACGGCGACGACGCCGGCGATGATCAGCACCATTCCGGTAAGGGTCGACCAGGTGAAGCTCTCTCCGAGAAACAGGATGCCGAGCGCAACAGAGAAGCCGGCCCGCAGATAACTGCCACTGGTCGTGGCAAGGGCACCGAGCGTGCGCACCAGACGAAAATAGATAATCATGGCGATCGCTGTGCAGAGGAAGGCGAGAACAGCCATCGCGCCGACGGCGGCCGGTGTCGGAGCAAGGCTCCAAGGCCGATCGATCACCAACGAAGCTGGGAGCATCAGCAAGGCTGCGCAGCTCATCGAGCCCGCTGCCGTGACAATCGCTGGAAGTTGTGCAAAGCGCCGTCCCCACATCGGCGCCAGCGCGTAGCAAAGGCTTGCTGCGAGCACCGCGCCCTGCGCCAGTGGTGCGGCAGTGCCGACGTCGCGCAGCGCTTCAGCGCCTATGATGACGAGCATGCCCGCAAGACCGAGGCCATTGCCAAGAATTTTCTGGGAGCCGACGCGCCCACCCCCATAGTGGGTGGCGAGCGTGATCAAGAGAACGAACATCGGTGGCGTGGCATTGAGCACGCCGGCAAGGCCGCTCGCGATATGCTCCTCGCCCCAGCTGATCAGCGTAAATGGCAAGACACTCTGGAGCAGCCCCTGAACGAAGAAGCCGGCCCAGGTCGCACGGTCGTGCGGCAAAGCGTATCCGCGCATCCTCGCAAGCAGCACAAGCAGAAGCGCCGCGACAGTGACACGGGCGGCCACCATGGTCACAGGCGGGACGGTGTCGATTGCCACCTTGATCAGGGTGAACGAACCGCCCCAGATGAGCGCCAGCAGCGCGAGCAAAGCGATTTCGCGCGCGATATTCGTCTGCCGCGCGCCACGGTCGGACGGTGTGGGTCTGGTCGCTGATGTCGGCCTGCTTGCCATGATCCACCTTTGACCGGTTGCTTCTAATGTGGCTCAAGGCAGCGCTGTGCGCTGGCCATCATCGGACCTCATCGCCCGATCAGGTCCGATTGCCGCTAGTCAAACGCTGTCGGCCTCCCTAAATGTCGACCATGGCAATCAACCCATCGCGCACGCGAACGCTGTCCCCGCATCTGGATTGGGCAATATGCGACCGCGCGCGACTTGCGCGTGATCGCGCCTTCGACGGTGCGTTCTTCTCGGGTGTTCGTTCGACTCGCATCTATTGTCGCCCGGTATGCCCCGTGCATCCCGCACGCTCGAAGAATGTCACGTTCTACCCGACGGCTGCCGCCGCCGAACGCGCGGGATTTCGTCCCTGCCTGCGTTGCCGGCCGGAGGCGGCTCCCGGCTCCCCGGCCTGGGCAGGCACAGCGACGACCGTGGTGCGCGCGATGGGCATGATCGATAAGGGTTACCTCGATCGACGCTCTGTCGCGGAACTGGCGACAGCGCTTGGTATCGGGCCGCGCCATCTCCTCCGCCTGTTCTTGCGTCACACCGGAGCGACACCAAGCGAGACCGCTGCGACGAAACGGGTGCAGAAAGCAAAGCGTCTGATCGATGAGACGGCCATGCCGTTGGCCGAGATAGCCTTCGCAGCGGGCTTTGGCAGCGTTAGGCGCTTCAATGCCTCTATGTTGTCGACTTACAAGCGAACGCCGACTTCCTTCAGGCGCGCGCGGTCGGGCTCTTGATCGCGTACCGCGCGTGCTTAACTCCGGCGATGTTTATCAGCTAAGAGCAGATTCATGGTGTGGCGCGTTTCTGCAATTTTCATTGTCGTCATCGGTCTCGTCGCCGGCACCGCCGGCACCGCCGACGCGCGGCGGCGGCACGCCATCGATGCCACGCCGTTCTCACATGCCCCCTGCAGCGTGCTGTCTAGGCGCCCCTGCACGCCGTCGTTCTGCAGCGTGCTCAATCGCGGGCCGTGCATTCCCGAGATCGATTATCCCTATGGCGAAAACCTGCAGCTGACGATCGAAAGTGCGCCATCGCATGACGACGCCGCGAAATATGTCAGGCCCGACCATGATCTCGACACCATCGGCGATCTGTTCGCGGCACTGCGGTCCTGCTGGTCGCCGCCCCCGGTTGATTCCGCGCGGCAGGGCATGCAGATGTCGGTGCGTTTCAGTTTCAAGCGAACGGGGGAGATCATCGCGGCCCCGCGCGTGACCTATGCCACGGCGGGGGTGCCGGCGGATGTCCGCGCGGCCTATCTCAAGGCGATCAACGCATCGCTTGACGCCTGCATGCCCTTGAAATTCACCGGCGGGTTAGGCGGCGCGCTGGCCGGGCGGCCGATCGCGATCCGCTATGTCGATAATCGCGAGTTAGAGAAGTAGTCGGGGACGCTGTGATATCGTTATTCCGGGGCGCGCCAAAAGCGCGAACCTGGAATCCCGGGATTGGCCTGCGCGCTCTCCAACCTCGAGATTCCGGGTCTGGCCCTTCGGGCCATCCCGGAATGACTCTGTTGTGAAGGTTCGCTGCGTCGCGCATTTGGCGCATTGCGGTCTGAGCCCTTAAAGTGTTACCCGAAGCCCGGAAAGCCGGCCCTGCAGAGGAGAACATCATGGGACTGCTGGTGATGATCCTGGGCCTCGTGCTGTTCCTCGGCGTCCACACGCTCACCACGCAGCGCGAGCTGCGCGCGCGCGTGATCGCGTCGGCGGGCGAGGGCGGCTACAAGATCGGCTATGCGCTGGTGTCGCTCCTGGGCTTCGGGCTGATCGTCTGGGGCTTTGCCCATTATCGCGCGACCGGCTGGATCGACGTCTGGCATCCGCCGACGGCGCTCAAGCACGTCACCGTGGCGTTGATGCTGCCTGCCGTCATCCTGGTGGTGGCCGCCTACATCCGCGGCCGTATCTACACCGCGCTGAAGCATCCGATGCTGACAGGCGTCAAGCTGTGGGCGGCGGCGCATCTGCTCGCCAACGGCGATCTCGGCTCGATCATCCTGTTCGGTTCGTTCCTGGGCTGGGCGGTGTTCGACCGCATCTCGCTGAAACGCCGCGCCGACAGCGGCGCGCCGCCGATCCCGGTCGGCGGCCCCGGCAACGACCTGATCGCGGTGGCGGTCGGGCTGATAGCCTACCTGGCGCTGGCGTTCGCGTTTCATCCGGTCGTGATCGGCGTCCCCGTGGTTGGAGTTTAAAATGTCCGTCCAGTCGGCCATCAAGCGCAAGACCGCGCCGGATATTCGCGCCCGCAAGAATGGCGAGCCGATCGTGATGCTGACGTCGTATCACGCGCATACCGCCGCATTGGTCGATCGCCATTGCGACGTCATTCTGGTCGGCGATTCCTTAGGGAATGTGATGCATGGTTTCGAGACCACGGTGCCGGTGACGCTCGACATGATGATCCTGCAAGGCCACGCGGTGATGCGCGGCTCGCAACATGCGCTGGTCGTGGTGGACATGCCGTTCGGCTCCTATGAAGCCTCGAAAGAGCAGGCGTTTCATTCCGCGGTGAGAATCCTGAAGGAAACCCATTGCGGCGCGGTGAAGCTCGAAGGCGGCGCGCGGATGGCGGAGACCATCGCGTTTCTTTCCGAGCGCGGCGTCCCCGTGATGGGCCACATCGGGTTGACGCCGCAGTCGATCAATACGCTGGGCTCCTTTCGCGCCCAAGGCCGCGAGGAGGGCAGCTGGGAGCCGATCGAGAACGACGCCATCGCGATTGCGCAGGCCGGCGCATTCTCGGTCGTGATCGAGGCGGTCGCAGAGCCATTGGCGCGGAAGATCACCGGGACCATCGCCATACCCACCATCGGGATCGGCGCCAGCGCGGCCTGCGACGGTCAGGTATTGGTGCTGGAAGATATGCTGGGGCTGTCGCCGCGGACACCGAAGTTCGTCCGCCGCTACGGCGATCTCGGCCCGATGATCGAGGCCGCGATCGAGGGCTATGCCGCCGACGTGCGCTCCCGCGCTTTCCCGGGTCCGGAACATGTCTACGGCATGAAGGCGAAGAGCTAGGCGCGACAATGGACTGGTCGCACTATTCCATTCCGGCCATGCAGCTCGAGGCACGCTTCGGCGACCGCGTGGTGCCGGCGTTTTGCGAGCGGCCCAAGAGCATCTGGTCGATGGTATCGGATGCGGCGTCAAGAAATCCGGACGGCGAGGCGCTGGTCTGCGGCGACAGGCGGATGACATGGCGTGAAGTCGCGCGACAATCCGCTGCGGTCGCGGCGGGGTTGCGGCAGATCGGTCTGCAACGCGGCGATCGCGTCGCGCTGCTGCTCGGCAACCGCATCGAATTCGTGCTGGCGATGTTCGGCGCGGCGCATCTCGGCCTGGTGACGGTTCTGCTCGGCACCCGGCAGCAAAAGCCGGAAATTGCCTATGTGCTGACCGACTGCGGCGCCAGGCTCCTGATCCACGAGGCCGGGCTGGCCGACCGGCTGCCCGACGCGCGCGACGTTCCTGATCTGCTGCATCGAATCCCCGTCGGCGACGACGGGCGCGCGTCGCAATTTTCCGATTTGGCCGGGAACGAGCCTTTGCATGAGCCTGCCGATGCCGGCGAAGAAGACACGGCCTTGATTCTCTACACCTCCGGCACCACCGGGCGGCCCAAAGGGGCGATGCTCGCGCATTGCAACGTCATTCATTCGGCGATGATCTATCAAGCCTGCATGGAACTGACATCGGCGGATCGCTCGATCGCCGCGGTGCCGCTCGCGCATGTGACGGGCGTGGTCGCCAATATCATGAACATGGCTCGCTGCGCGGGAACGTTGATCATCGTCGCCGAGTTCAAGGCCGCGGAATATCTGAAGATCGCCGCGCGCGAGCGCGTCACCCAGACCGTGATGGTGCCCGCGATGTATAATCTCTGCCTGCTGCAGGCGGATTTTGACAGTTACGATCTTTCGGCGTGGCGGATCGGAGGGTACGGCGGCGCGCCGATGCCGATCGCGACCATCGAAAAGCTGGCGGTCAAGGTTCCCGGCCTGAAGCTGATCAACGCCTATGGTTCGACCGAGACCACATCGCCTTCAACCATCATGCCGCCGGAACTGACCGCCGCGCATGTCGACAGCGTCGGCCTGCCGTGTCCGGGCGCCCATATCATCGTGATGGATGCCGACGGCCATGAGCTGCCGCGCGGCGAGATCGGCGAGATCTGGATTCACGGTGGTTCGATCATCAAGGGTTACTGGAATAATCCAACGGCGACATCAGAAAGTTTCACCGGCGGCTTCTGGCATTCCGGCGATCTCGGTTCGATCGACGCAGAGAACTTTGTGCGCGTGTTCGATCGCCAGAAGGACATGATCAACCGGGGTGGGCTCAAGATCTATTCCGCCGAAGTCGAATCCGTGCTCGCGGGTCATCCTGATGTCGTCGAGAGCGCCATCATCGCAAAACCGTGCCCGGTGCTGGGCGAGCGCGTGCACGCCGTGATCGTGACCCGGCGCAGCGACGTCAGCGGCGAGGCGCTGCGGGCGTGGTGCGCCGAGCGGCTCTCGGACTACAAGGTGCCGGAGACGATTGATCTGACGGCGGAGCCGCTGCCGCGCAACGCCAACGGCAAGGTGATGAAAAGGCAGTTGCGCGAGGCCTGGGCCGCGGCGCAATAGGAGCCAGGCGGGGCTTGAGCGAGAAGGCGCCCGCCTGGGGGCGAGCCCGGCCCCCCGGCTATCAGCGTTAACGCTTTGATCCGGCTGGCTTTGCCTTGCCGTCGCCATATCGCTAGGGTAACGCCGCCGCAAACCGGGATCAATCGCGTGGACCGCTGCGAATTTGGCGCGGTCCATTGGGGATGGGATATCTTTAAGTGTCTGAATTATTTGATGAAGTCGACGAAGACGTACGTCGGGACCAGCTCAAAAAGCTGTGGGACCAGTATTCGATCTACATCGTCGCCGGCGCGCTGTTGATCATCGCCTCGGTGGGCGGCTGGCGCGGTTATCAGTATCTGGAGGCACAGAAGGCGGCCGAGGCCGGTGCGGCCTTCGACAAGGCTGTCGAGCTCTCCGAGCAGAGCAAGCATGCCGAGGCCGAGGCGGCCTTTACCAGCCTGGCTGCGAGCGCGCCGTCGGGGTATCGCATGCTGGCGCGGTTGCGCGCCGCGGCGGAAGTCGCAAGCCACGATCCGATGGCGGCGGCGAAATTGTACGACGACATATCAGCCGATCGCAGCGTCGGGGCGGCGGAGCAGGATCTGGCCAAGGTTCGCGCGGCCGGGTTGCTGCTGGAAACGTCCAGCTATCCCAGCATGCTTGCGCGCCTTGAGGCTGCTACCGCGCCGGAGGCGACCTTTCGCCATACCGCGCGCGAACTGCTCGCACTGTCGGCCTGGCGCGCCAACGATACGACGGCGGCGCGGAAGTGGCTGGATCTGATTGGCAACGATGGCGAGACGCCGCCGAGCCTGCGCTCGCGTGCCGAGGCGCTGCAGGCGTTGCTTCCGCCGGTCGCGAAAAGCTGACGGCAGGAAAACGAGTTGAGTGAGAAATCGACCATGCGCCGCTCGCAACGTCTGATCGCAGCTGCAGTCCTCATCGCGCTGTCGGGCGCGCTGGCTGGCTGCTCCAGCAGCCTGAGCAACTTCGATCCGAGCGATTTGCTCGATTTCCTCGACACCAAGAAGAAGCTGCCGGGCGAGCGCAAGCCGGTTTTCCCCGACGGCGTGCCGGGCCTCGAACAGGGCGTGCCGAAGGAATTGTACAAGGGCTCGGCGCAGGAGCGGCTCGATCAGCAGAACGCCCAGGCCGCGGCGGCCGCCTCCGCGCCGCCTCCCGAGCAGCCGAAATCGAAACACGCCGCGAAATCCAAGGGCAAGCCGCCGGCCACGGCCAGCACGGCTCCTGCCGCCGCCCCTGACCCCGACGCTGCGCCTGAGGAAGAGGGCGGCACAGCAGCGGCGCCGCCGGCTCCCAAGCCCAAGAAAATCGTGCGCCGGCGCACCACCGCGCCGCCGCCCGATCAGCCCGCGCAACCGGGGCAGCCCGCGCAATCGTCGCAACAATCTGCTGCGCCATTCCCGGCCCCGATGCCGAGCGGCACCTTCTCGCGTTAATTTCGTTTTTTCATCGCATTGACACGCGCTTCTTAAATGGCGCACGGATCGCTTATGTCTTTCACGATTGCCATTATCGGCCGGCCCAATGTCGGAAAATCGACGCTGTTCAACCGGCTGGTCGGGCAGAAGCTTGCGCTGGTCGATGACGAACCCGGCGTCACGCGCGACCGCCGCGAAGGCGAGGGGCGTCTCGGCGATCTCGAATTCACTCTCATCGATACCGCTGGCCTCGACGAGGGCGCCAAGGGCTCGCTGACCGCGCGGATGCAGGAGCAGACCGAGGCGGCGATCGGCCTCGCCGATGCCCTGATGTTCGTGATCGACGCGCGCGCCGGCCTCACGCCGAACGACCGCGCCTTTGCCGATTTCGCGCGCCGCGCCAACAAGCCGGTGATCCTGGTCGCCAACAAGAGCGAGGGCAAGCAGGGCGACGCCGGCGCGATGGAATCCTACGCGCTGGGGCTCGGAGAACCGATCCAGATTTCGGCCGAGCATGGCGAGGGCTTGAGCGATCTCTACGACGCACTGCGCGCACTGATGCCGGAGCCTGTCGACGAGCCGGAAGAATTCGACGATGACGACGTCATCGAATCGGATGAGGACATCTCGAAGCGGCCGATTCGAGTGGCCATCGTCGGCCGCCCCAATGCCGGCAAGTCCACGCTGATCAATTATCTGCTCGGCGAGGAGCGTCTGTTGACCAGCGCCGAGGCCGGCACCACCCGCGATTCCATTTCCGTCGAGGTCAACTGGCAGGGCCGGGATTTTCGGGTGTTCGACACCGCCGGATTGCGGCGGCGCTCGCGGATCGAGGCAAAGCTGGAGAAGCTCTCGGTAGCGGACGCGCTGCGCGCCATCCGCTTCGCCGAAGTCGTGGTGCTGATGATGGACGCGCAGAACAAGTTCGAGGAGCAGGACCTGCGCATCGCCGACCTGATCGAGCGCGAGGGCCGCGCGCTGGTGATTGCGGTCAACAAATGGGATCTGATGGGGCGGCAGTCCAGTCTGATCGCGGCGCTACGCACTGACGCCGATCATCTGCTGCCGCAGGTCAAGGGCATGCCGATCGTCGCGGTGTCCGGCCTGATGGGCGAGGGCATCGACCGGCTGATGAGCGCGATCGAAGAGGCTTACGCGGTATGGAACAGGCGGGTGCCGACGGCATCGCTGAATCGCTGGTTCGAGCAGGCCGTGGATGCCAACCCGCCGCCCGCGGTGTCGGGCCGGCGGCTGAAGCTGAATTACATCACCCAGGCCAAGGCGCGGCCGCCGAGTTTCATATTGTTCTGCTCGCGCGCGGACGCCGTGCCGCAATCCTACCTTCGCTACCTCGTCAACAGCCTGCGCCAGTTTTTCGAGCTTCCGGGCACGCCGGTGCGGATCGCGCTGCGCGAGAAGGCCAATCCGTTCGCTCATAAGCGCAAGCGGCCATCGTGAGCGAAGGCGGCCCCGCGAGCGTTGTCGAAGTGCCCCAGGAAACCTCCCAGGAAACCTCCCAAGTGCGCGGCGCGGCGGTGGCCTTTATCTTCGTCACCATCCTGCTGGACATGTTCGCGCTCGGCCTGATCCTGCCGATCCTGCCCAAGCTGGTGGAAAGCTTCCTCGACAACGACACCGCCAGCGCGGCGCGGATCTTCGGCCTGTTCGGCACCGCCTGGGCGCTGATGCAGTTTGTCTTCTCGCCGATACTCGGCGGCCTGTCGGACCGGTTCGGCCGGCGGCCGGTGGTGCTGCTGTCGAATTTCGGTCTCGCGCTCGACTACGTTCTGATGGCGCTGGCCCCGTCGCTGACCTGGCTTTTCGTCGGCAGGGTAATTTCCGGCATCACCTCGGCCAGCGTTTCGACGGCGTTCGCTTACATCGCGGACGTCACGCCACCGGAACGGCGTGCGGCGATGTTCGGCAAGATCGGCGTGGCATTCGGCGCCGGTTTCATTCTTGGACCGGCGATCGGCGGACTGCTCGGCGGCATGGATCCGCGGCTGCCGTTCTGGGTCGCGGCCGGCTTGAGCTTTGCCAACACGCTTTATGGCCTGCTGATCCTGCCCGAGTCGCTGC